>Ga0190363_1001920_pt1 | contig 12187 bp, 11 predicted proteins | sample 48721867_MG_FD_161272 | JGI IMG/M metagenome (GOLD analysis project Ga0190363, IMG submission 161272) | Hydrothermal vent microbial mat bacterial communities from Southern Trench, Guaymas Basin, Mexico - 4872-18-6-7_MG | ecosystem: Environmental > Aquatic > Marine > Hydrothermal vents >...
GGCAAGCACTTAATCAGTCGTTCCCGCAATGGTAAGGAAGAGAAGAGTAGGCCTTGAAAATACTGATAAGGCAAGGAAATAAAAACAAGATTATGCGCGGGTGGCGGAATTGGCAGACGCGCAAGATTCAGGATCTTGTGGGGAAACCCGTGCGGGTTCAAATCCCGCCCCGCGCATATAATTTAAATGATTAAAAGATACCTAATTGGAATTGATGAAGCAGGATTGGGTCCGGTTTTCGGTCCTCTGGTCATCTGTGGAGTAAGAGTAGATTCAAAGAATATAGATAAATTAGAAAAGTGTGGAGTAAAAGATAGTAAACTTTTTGGCAGTGATGGACAGGCAAGAAAAAAACGAAAAAATGTATGGGAGAAAGCCAGCATTTTTCTTGAAGATTTTCAATATAAAATAATTTCTGCTGAAGATTTGGATAAAAAAAATATGTATGAGTTAGAGATTGAGGCAATAGCAGAGATTTTAATCAAATTAGATTGGGAAAAAACAGAAATTATCTATATTGCTCAATTAGGCCAGACAAGTTTTAAAAAATTTTTACAAAGATTAGAAAAAAAAGAGAAATCATTTTCTCAAGATGAATTTGCCCAAAAGGTTATTTATGAAAAAGATGCCGATAGTCTTTACATCCCTGTCTCTTTAGCCTCCATAATAGCCAAAGTCAAACGTGATGAGGAAGTTGAAAAATTATGCCAGAGAATAGGTGAAAGTTATATCTCTGGATATCCTAATAAAAAAACAGAGATATTTTTGCGAAAATATTTCAAAAAACATAATGCTCTTCCTCCAGGAACAAGAAAGAAACGCCAATGGGAACCTCTTAAGGAACTGATAGAAAAAGAGAGAAATAATTCTTCTCTGAAAATCCCTTATAAGAGGATGTCAAGAGAGGCAGAATCTTTAATTAGCTTCTTTGATAAATCTTCGGGGTGATAACAAAGTGAGATTATCTTCTTTGATTCTTCCTACGAACGGAGCGTCATGGAGGGACAGAACTTATAAATTTTATATCTTCTTTTGAAATTACTTCGGAGGTGTCAGCGGAGCGAATATCCTCTTCTGTGGTTATACTTTGAGCGGAGCGTCAAGGAGGCAGAGCCTCCTTGAGGAGCGAAGCGACACGGAGGGGTGGCCGAGTCCGGTTTAAGGCGTCCGACTCGAAATCGGATATCCTGCCAAAAGCAGGATCGGGGGTTCAAATCCCTCCCCCTCCGGAAAATATATAGATGAAAGAAAAAAATAAAAATAAAAATAAATTCTATTCTTTTTCTATACTTCTTCTTTTAAGTCTCTATATTCTTTTTTCTTTTTCTGGAATAAAATATCCAAAAGAAATTTCAGAAATAGAAAAATATTTTCCGAGTCTCTATTCTGGAGGGATAATTTATCTTTTTTATTTTCTTTTAATTGTTCTTTTGAATCTATTTAGCCTATTTTTCCTCTTAGCTAAAAAAATAGACAAAACCCCTCTTTTTGAATCTTTTTCTTTTTCTCTTAAAGATTATTTTTCCAACCATGAATACAACAAAAAAATTCTTCTTCTTATACTTCTTCTTTTATTTACTTTTGAATTTGTTTATTCTTGTTGTAAATCAAATATATCCTCTGTATTTTTAAATCTATTGTGGGAATTGATTCCTCTTTTAATTATTCCCAATGCTTTTCCTAAAAAAGCATTGGGATTTAATATAAAAAACTTTTCCCCTTTCAAAACTGCTATTTTTTATTTCAGTCTTATTTTTCTCCTTTTCTTTTTAAGTTTTTTGAATTTTTTAATCTTAAAAAATTTTCCTCTTAAAGAAAGAATACATCCGGTTGTTTTTTTATTTTTTTCTTTAAGAAATAAATTCCTTCTTCTCCTTCTTTCCATCCAAGTTATTCTTTTAGGACCCCTTAGTGAAGAGGTGCTTTTTCGGGGATTTATTTTTAACTGGTTAAGAAGTAAATTCTCTTTTAAAATAAGTGCTTTCTTTGTATCTTTTATCTTTGCTTTTTTACATTTTCTTCCTTTTCAATTTCTACCTATCTTCTTCCTTAGCCTATTTCTATCTTTTATTTATGAGAAAACACATAATCTTTTAAATTGCATATTTTTTCACAGCCTTCATAACTTTGTAATTTTTCTACCTTTATTATTACACTTTTTTATTCACTGAAATAGTCAGATACAGAAAAAGGAATTTTTAATATTTTCTTTATATGCTTTATTCTTTGGGAAATATAGGGATGGGTTCTAAAGGAAGAAGAATCAGAAATTTTCTTTTTTTTATGAATCTGATAAAGTTTTTCCAGTAGAGTTATACCTGCCTGAGGAGAAAATCCTGCTTTTTTTGTATATTTAACAGCCAATTCATCAGCAGTAAACTCATCCTCCCGAGAATACGCACACATAATCTGTGCCAAAGCAAAAGATAAACCCTCCTGAAATTGAGGAGACTCTACATTTCCTGCGGCAAGAATTAAAAGATTCGTTCCTAAAAGAGCCTGGAGTTTTTTTATATGATGACGAGCAACAGTATGTCCTATTTCATGAGCAATAGCAAACGCTAACTCATCATCATTAGCAATATCTATCAATCCCTTAAAAATATAAATGTAACCTCCAGGCAGACAAAAAGCATTTTTTTCATCTTTATCAATAACATAAAAATGATAAAATATCTCTTTACGATCACAGACCTTCACTAATTTTTCTCCAATTCTATTTATCCTTCCCAGATAAGAAGAATTATGACTGAGTTTAAATTTACGGGAAACTTCGGAAGCTAAATTTCTTCCCAAATTTATTTCTTTCTCTGTCGAATAGAAGAAAAAATCTTCTTTATGGGTGGCAACATTATACTCTGTGGTTATACAACCACTTAAATAGACTGCCAAAATTATTATCGAAAAAATCCTTATCAACCCCTTTTTCCTTTTAATAATTTTTTGAACTCTTCCTCACTGATCATCCTTATTCCCAATTTTTTTGCTTTTTCAAACTTAGACCCTGGATTTTTTCCTACCACTACATAATCGGTATTTCTGCTAACCGAAGAGCTCCATTTTCCTCCCAATTCCTCTACTGCTTTCTGTGCCTGTGTACGAGTAAATTCTTCCAATTCTCCTGTAAATACAAAAACCTTACCTTTAAGAATATTTTTCTTTATTTTTTCTTCTTCCTTTAAATTAAAACCCAACTTTTTAAATTCCTCAATCATCTCCTTAACCTGAGGCTGGGAGAAAAATTTTACCACTGATGAGGCGACTGTAGGTCCTATCTCAGGAATTCTTTCCAGCTCTGGCTCTTTTAATTCAAAAAATTTATCAATATCTTTAAATTTCTCTGCCAAAATCTGAGCAATTTTCTCTCCCACATATCTTATTCCCAATCCATACAAGAATCGCGCCAGGCTTCTTTTTTTACTCTCCCCGATTGCATGATATAAATTATCTGCTTTTTTCTCAGCAAATAAAGGAAGTCTTAAGAAATCCTTTTTTGTGAGTTTATAAATATCTACAAGACTTTTAACCATTTTTCTCTCCACCAGCTCATTCACTACACTTTCTCCTAAACCCTCAATATCTAAAGCAGCGCGTGAGGCAAAATGAAGTAGAGACTGCTTAAGACGGGCAGGACAGTTAGGGTTAATACAGAACCAGTAGACTTCTTCCTCTTTTTCTTTCATAATTTTTCCTCCACAGACAGGGCAAGCTTGAGGAACCTCCACCTTTTTTGCGTCCTTAGGTCTTTTAGAGGTAATTACTTTCACTATTTTAGGTATAACTTCTCCAGCTCTTTCGACTAACACTGTATCTTTCACTCTTACATCTAATCTTTCTATCTCATCAAAGTTATGTAAAGTAGAACGGGAAATAGTTACTCCTCCACATTCAACAGGCTTCAATATCGCTACAGGAGTAATCATTCCCGTTCTTCCTACACTAAAAATAATATCTTCTACCAGTGTAGTTGCCTGATGAGCAGGAAATTTATAAGCTACTGCCCAGCGAGGAGATTTCAGTGTTGAGCCTAATTCTTTCTGTAAAGCGAAAGGATTTACTTTAACTACCACTCCATCTACTTCATATCCTAAAGAGTCTCTTTTCCTCTGCCATTCTTGACAATACTGGACAACCTCATCTAAATTTTTGCAGTATCTACTTGTAGGATTCACTCTTAATCCCCATTCCTTAATTTTATTTAAAAATTCCCAGTGAGTGCTAAACTTAAATCCTTCTACCCATCCAAAGGAATGAATGAAGCATTTTAAATTTCTTGTTTTCACTAATTTAGGATCAAGAAGTTTGAGAGAACCACTGGCAGCATTGCGAGGATTAGCAAATAAAGACTCTCCCCTTTTTTTTCTTTCTTCATTTAACCTTTTAAAATCTTCCTTTTCCATATAAATTTCTCCTCTCACCTCAATCGCTCGGGGTATATCTTTCCCCAAAAGTTTTAAAGGAACAGTGGAGATAGTTCTGATATTAGGGGTAATATCCTCTCCTGTTTCTCCATCCCCCCTCGTTGCTCCCAGACTCAATTTTCCCCCCTCATAAATCAAAGCACAACTTACCCCATCAATTTTAAGCTCTGCAGTATAATCCAACTTTACATCTCTCTTCAACATTCTTTTGATTTTTTCCTCCCATTCTTTTAACTCATCTATAGAATAAGTATTATCTAAGGAAAGCATTTTTACTTTATGTTTCACTGTAGGGAATCCTTCTAAGACCGCGCCGGATACTCTCTGCGTAGGCGAATCAGGACTGATAAATTGAGGATATTTCTCTTCTAACTCCTTCAGTTCCCTCATCAAATCATCATACTCTTTATCAGAAATCTCTGGATCGCTTAAAACATAATAACGCCAATCATGATAACGGATTAATTCACGCAATTTTTCAATTCTCTTTTTCACCTTTTCTAAATTTCTCATTTTGCCTCCTTTTAAATTCCTTTTCCTAAACGATAAGCTAAAAAAGGAGGTAGGCCTTTTTCTATAATTTTCTTTTGTGCTTTTATTATATCATATTCTAACCTTTTGTAAGTTATCATCTTTCTATCCTCATTATAAATGCAGAAACAGATTCGTGGATCGCCATCACGGGGTTGCCCGATACTACCTACATTGATAATATATTTAAATTTAGAATCTAAAATCAATTCCTCCTCTTGAGAGAAGAAAATCTTATCTTCTCTCTTAATATATACCCCTGGCCGATGAGTATGCCCTACAAAGCAGATATTTTTCTCAAGAAGTGAAAAATTAAGACGCGCCTCTTCTATATTGGTAATATAATAAAATTTGTCTGGTTTAAAAATACTTCCATGAACACAAAAAAAATTTTCCTCCTCATGTTTTAATGGCAAAGAAAACAAAAAGTTAAAAGTGAAAGAAGAAATAGACTTTTTTGTCCATTCAATTGCATATTTAGCTACAGGATTAAAATATTCTAAGGAAAATTTACCCACCACCGCCCAATCGTGATTCCCTGCGCATTTGGAAATATTTAGCTGGGAAAGTTCCTTTACTACTTTATCTGGATCTGCTCCATAACCTACCGCATCTCCTAAAAAAATGAGTCTGTCAAACTTTTCTTTTTCTAAAAAATCAAGAAAAACAGAAAATGCCTCCCAATTGCTGTGAATATCAGAAAAAAGCAAATAACGCATGTTAATAGAAGCGAATATGGAAATCTTTCAAATCTTTTTTTAAAGGAAGTTCTTCAATCTCTGTATTCATAATGTATCCTTTAAATTCTTCATCTAAATCAGCCAAAAAATTATCTATATTCTCTTTCTCACCTTGAATAAGAAGCTCTACCCTTCCATCAGGAAGATTCATTACCCATCCAGAAAGTGCATGTCTTTTTGCTAAGTGATTTGCGGTGAATCTAAATCCTACTCCCTGAACACGTCCAGAAAAATAGATATGTAAACATTTAAGCATTTTGGCTCCTTCTCTCAAATTTATCACCTTTCATTATTCTATATCCACAAACAAAGCTAATCCCCTCCATTATCCTTTTTCCTTCTGGCTGCAGTTTTTTTATTTTTATTATTCCTTTTCCTGTAGCAACCTCAACCCCTTCTTTATCCCAGCCAATAATTTGTGAAGGAAGAAGTTCTGTATCTTTTTCTATTACTTCTGCTTCAAAAATACGTATTCTTTTCTTCTTATAAAAAGTGTAAGCGACTGGCCACCTTTTAAAGGCGCGAATCAGATTATAGATTCTTTCTGCAGGCAAATACCAGTCAATCTCTGCCTCTTCTTTTTTTATTTTAGGAGCATAAGAAACTTTACCCTTTTGAGGGAAAAAACTAATTTTGTCTTCTTTTATAAAAGAGACAACCTCTTTCAGTGCTTTGAAAGCTTTTAGAGTTAATTTAGAAAAAAGGGTAAAATAATCATCTTCAAAATCAATCTTTACTTTTTTCTGTAAAGCTATAGAACCGGCATCTATCTTTTCAGTTAATTTAAAAATAGTAACTCCTGTCTCCTTTTCCCCTTCAAGTAATGCTCTTTCAATAGGAGATGCTCCTCGATATTGAGGAAGCAGGGAAGGGTGAATCCCCAAATTTAACTTAGCTAAGTTTAGAAAGAAAGAAGGAATTCTTTTTCCATATCCGACAACAAGAATTAAATCTATATCTTTATCTTTTATCTTTTTGTAAAATTCTTCATCAAGTGATGAAGGAGTTAAAACCTTAAGATTATTTTCCTGAGCAAATCTCTTAACTGGGGTAGGCAAAATTTTCAATCCCCTTTTTTGAGGTTTGTCAGGAGCAGAGATAATCATTACAATTTCTAAGAGATTTTCTTTTAAAATCTGCTCAAGTATTTTTTGGGAAAATTCATCACAGCCAAAATAAATAGTCTTCATCTTATACTTACAGCAATTTTGGTTGTGCCTTTACGAAAAGAGAGCATTATTTTTTCCGTCTCTCTTATTAATCTTTCTTTATCTTGAGACTTAACTACTATTGTATAATAAAATTTATTTGTTTTGCAAAAAGGGTATTCTTTAAGCGGCCCGAAAACCTGCAATTTTTCATTTTTATTGAGAATATTATAAATTTTTTCTGCCTTTTCATAAAGAATATCTTTATTTTTTGCTCGCAAAGTAATTTTTGCCAGATATATAAAAGGAGGTAATTTAACCTCTTTTCTTAAAGAAAGTTCTTTATTATAAAACCTGCGCCAGCTTTTTTCCAATACTTGCCAAAGATAAAATGACGAAAGATTGGTAAAAACTAAAACCTCCTCCTTAGTCAGAAAACTTATACGTTTAAGATAAAGGTATAATCTAAATACCGCTTCAAAATCTAAACAGGAAAGTAATAACTCACTATTCAAAACCAAACTTTTATCAAAAGAATCTTTTTTATAAAGAGGAGTATCTAAAATACTGTAATTTGTAAAAACAAATTTTCCTGAAGCAAAAAAATCTTTTATCTGAGGAGAAACTCTTTTCAAATATGAAGAGATTCTTTCTCCTCCTACTCCTAAGGGAACTAAATAAGTAGAAGCACATCTTTTACATCTACCTGTAACAATCTCTTGATATCCACAGAAAGGACATACCAATTTATTTTCCTCCTGAGAGAATCGTAAAGGAGAGCAACTTTTAGGACAGTAATATAAATATCCACACTCAGCGCACCTAAGAAGTAAAGAAAAACCTTTGCGAGGAAAGAAAATAGAAACTCTTTCTTGAGAAATGGCGGATTTTCTCAAAATCTCACAGATTAAAGGATTAACTTTTAAGGAGTATCTGCGAGAAATAATACTTTGTATATTTATTACTTTTATCTTTTTCTTTCTTGTTCCTTTTTTCTCTATCAATTTAACCCTTTTCTCTTTAATCATTTTAAACAATTTCAGAGAAGGGAAATCAGCACTTAAAATAAGAGGAATTTTTTTCATCTTTGCCAGTAAAAAAGCAATATCCTGAAGCCCATAAAAGGGTTTCTCAGGATGAAAATAAAAAGGAGAATTTTCCTCTTCTATGACTATTAGTCTTAAATCCAAAGGAAAATAAAAAATTCCTACTTTTGTAGACAAAATAAAGACATTTCCTTTCTTTATTCTTAACCATTGATTAAGGAATTCCTTTCTCCTCTGCTGAGCATGAATAACAACAAACTCTTTATTAAAAGTTTTTCTTAAAATTTTTGAATATTCCTCTAAATGAGCTAAGGAAGGAAAACAGAAAATTGCCGAACCTGTTTTCCCCACTTTTTTAATTTTTTCTTCATAAATTTCTAATCTTTCCCTGAAACTTTCTGCTTTTATATAAATAGCTTCAAAATTCTCTGAAGATGTAGATTCTCTCCCTCCTTCTATTACCTCTATTTTCTTCCTTTTTCTTAAAAATGAAGGCACCATTAAAAAAGTTAGCTCCCCTAAAGAATAAGGATAGTTTTTCTTAAGAAGATAGGCAAAATCCAGCTGGAATTTATCTAAAGTAGAACAGTTTTTATCTAAAACCTCCTCAACAAGCTTTAACTTTTTTATATTTGTTTTTTTAATACCCTCCTCAACCACTATCCCCACCATCTTTTTTTTATTTAACTCTACCCAAACTCTTTTACCTAAAAGTTTACCTTCATTACTTAAATAAGCAAATTCTTTCTCTACTGCCAGATTAAAAACTACCTTAACTATCATATCTAAAGCTTTTCAATTCTTTCCTTAATAATCTCTGTTGCTTCAAAAAAAGGAGGAAATCTTTTTAGAATTGAGGGATAATTGTTCTTAATATAATAAATCTTTTCTATAAGATCAAAAACACCAGTTACCCTGAAAGCTACTCCTAATTTTTCTAAAAATTTAAAGTTTTCCTCCTCTTGTCCTAAAATAAGATGAGGAATAACTAAAGGTTTTTTTGAAAAAAGAGCCTCAAAAGATGTTACCCCTCCAGGTTTTGTAACAACAAGCAGAGAAATTGCCATCAACTCCCAAATTTTTTCGTAATAAGAAATTAACCTTAAAGATTCATCAGTCTCTTTAATCTTATTCTTCCCACAAATTACAATAATATTAAAATCTTTTTTTAACTCAGCTATAGCTTTTTTTAAAAAAGGAATGTTTTTCCCATAGCTAAAAAAAAGAAGAATTTCTTTTTTATTCTTATAGAAAAACTTTCTTTTTAATTTTTCTTTATCTATTTTTTTAAAAAATCCTCCTCTTAAAGGAAGTCCACTTACAACTATCTTATTCTTTTCCACTCCTAACTGAGCTAATTTATCTTTTGTTTGAGAAAAAGCAACAAAATATAAATCAATGCTTTTCTCTTTCCATATAGGATGTATTCCAAAATCAGTAATAATTACTATATTTTTAAAAGATTTTTTTTTCTTGATTAAACCGACTAAGGGGGGGATAAAAAAATGTGTAGAGATAATTACCCTAAAACCTGAGGAAGAAAGAAATTTAAGAAATTTTTTAAAAATAATTCTGTGCCAAAGATAAAGAAATTTTAAAAAAAACTTATTTTTGCTTAAATCGAAAAGTATCTTCCATAAAAAAATTGCTTTTTGGATAAGAAAACTATATCCTTTAGAATAAAGTGATTTAAAAAAAGGAGGGCAATAATCAAAAATATCATAAGTGGAAATATTAAATTTCTCTTTTAATCCATAAGCTATTTTTTTATGCCCCTCACCACAAGATGCATAAAAAACAACCCATTTATCTGGAGACTTTTCCATACACCCAAGATCCCTCTATTTTTTCTATTTTTACTTTAACAATTTCACCTAAAGGCAAATTTTCTTTTACATACACTCTTATATAATTTTCTGTATAACCACATATATAATCTCTCTTTTTTTCTTCAACAACCATATGAAGTTTTTCCCCTAAAAATTTCTTTTTATATTCATAAGAAAATTTTTCTGCTAATTCTTTTAAAATCTTATATCGTCTTTTTGCCTTCATCTGCATCTCTTTATTTATCTTTATACTCTCAAAAACAGTATGAGGACGGGCAGAGAAACTAAATATATGCATACGCATAGGTCTTATTTCTTCTAAAAATTCCACTGTATTGGAAAAATTCCTATCTTCCTCATAAGGAAAACCAACCATAATATCACACGTTATACTTATTAAAGGATTAATTCTGCGTGCTTTTTTAACTATCTCCTTATATAAAGAGACACTTTCTTTTTTATTCATCAATCTTAGAATCTGGTCATCTCCACTTTGGAAAGGAAGATGTAAGTGAGGACACAGTTTTTCATTTTTAAAAAGTTCTAAAAGTTCATCACTGATATAAGCTGGCTCAAGAGAACTCAAACGTAATCTTTTCAGTGTTTTAATTTTCAAAATATCTTTAATTAAAGAAACTAAATCCTCATCCCTTTCCTTCCCATACAAAGCTAAATTTATCCCACAAAGAACGATTTCGGGATGTTTTAAAGATAATCTTTTTATCTCTTCTAAAATATCCTCTTTTGGACGTGAGGTAGATCTTCCTCGAAAATAGGGAATCTCACAAAAACTGCAGAAATTATCACAACCATCCTGAATCTTTACAAAAGCACGCTGGTTAAAAAAATGGGTAATTTTTAAACTCCAGATTCCTCCATTTTCACTCTCTTTTCCTAAAATTTTTTCTGGCAGAAGAGATTTTTCTTGAGGGGGGAGGATAACATCTACGTTCATTTTTTTCAGTTCCTCCCAGCCATCTTTTACCATACATCCAACAACTGCTATTTTTGCTTGGGGATTTTCTTTTTGAGCTTTCAAAATAGCTCCTTTTGATTTAATATAAGCTTTAGAAGTTACCGCACAGGTATTTATTACATAAAGATGAGGGTCTTTATCAGCAATTTTAAATCCATATTTTAAAAATTTCTCTTTTAAAGCCTGAGTTTCGTATTGATTTACTTTACACCCTAAGGTTATGAATTTAACTTTTTCCACCATCTATAAAATATCTAATTAATCCCACCAGAAAAATAGCCGCAGTCTCAACTCTTAAAGTATAAGAAGATAATTTAAGAAAAGAAAAATTTGCTTCTTTTAACAGTTTATATTCTTCTTCAGAAAAATCTCCTTCCGGACCTACTACTAAAAGTATATTTTTATCTTCCTTTGTTATTTTTATATTATATTCTCCCTGCAAAGAGGCAACAATTTTTTTATCATATTTATTCTCTTCAATAATCTCCTCCAAATACTGTGTCTTCTCCAAAGAAGGAACCCAAACTCTGTTTGACTGACGGGTAGCCTCAATAATGATTTTCCGCCAACGTTCATAATAAAGAGAGGAAGGAGGAGTATGCATAATAGTTCTCTGGGATACAAAAGGTAAAAACTTATCTACTCCTAATTCTGTAGCTTTCTCTAATATAAATTCTATCCTTTCTTTTCTAAAGAGAGGAAAGGCTAAAAAGATTTTAATTGGAGAAGAAGAGATTTTTCTTTTTAGTTCTATTTTCCTAATTTTAAAATAATCTTTTTTTATCTGGATAATTTCAAATAAATATTCTTTTCCTTCTCCATCAAAAACAAGTAATTTATCCTCTTTGAAAAGCCTTAAAACATTTTTTATTTTATTGATAATTTTTTTATCTTTTACTCTTATTTCCTCTTTTATCTGAGAAGAGGGGAGATAAATACGTGCAAGATTCATATATCCTGAAATATGTTTTTTAAGGAGAGGCTTCTTTTTCTGAGAAAACCAAAGCACTAAATTTATAAATTATTACATCTTTATCTTTATATGCTGTGGGGGGAAGTCCTGCTTTAAGACATAAATGCTCTAAGTAAGTCTTTTTATCCCAGCCGTATTCGGTAGGAACCTGAGGAAGCAAAAGTCCTGAATAAAACCCTCTCTGAATCATTAATCCATCTCTTCCCACGACAATCTCATCCAAGTTTTTCACTTTTTCAAAGGGAGAGAGAACCGAAATCTCAATCTCTATATCTTTAAGCTCAGAAAAACTTACCGGTCTAAAACGAGGATCACCAACTGCCGCCTCTATTGCCATTTTTGAAACTGCTAAATATAAGGGAGTATCAGCAACAATTCTTCCAATGCAACCGCGAAGCTCTCCATTTTTTTTCAAAGTAACAAATACCCCTCTTTTCTCTTTTAATCTTTCTGATTCAACTTTAAACTCAGGGGTTTTGCCTTCTTTAAGATAACTTTCTAAAGTATGGCGAGCAATTTTAAG
>Ga0190363_1001921_pt1 | contig 12179 bp, 16 predicted proteins | sample 48721867_MG_FD_161272 | JGI IMG/M metagenome (GOLD analysis project Ga0190363, IMG submission 161272) | Hydrothermal vent microbial mat bacterial communities from Southern Trench, Guaymas Basin, Mexico - 4872-18-6-7_MG | ecosystem: Environmental > Aquatic > Marine > Hydrothermal vents >...
CAGCCGGGCTGAAGCCCTTAACGGTTGCGGTGCTGGGAGGAGTAGACGTTGGAAAAACAGCCTTCACGGTTTTCCTAGCCAACCAGGCCCTAAAAGGAGATGTGAAGGTAAGCATTGTGGACGGGGATGTAGGACAGTCAGACCTCGGCCCCCCATGCACGCTTGGAGCCGCCCAGCTCGGTAAACCTGTCTTCGACCTTTTCTTCGTCAGCCCTGAAAGACTTGAGTTCGCAGGCTCCACAACGTCTTCAAAAGTTAGAGGAAGGCTGCTGGAAGCCTTAAAAAGGCTGTACTCCGAGGAGAAGCAACGTTCAAGGCTGGTTGTCCTGAACACTGACGGGTGGATTTCCGGAGATGGGGCTGAAGCCTATAAGGTAAGCCTTGTTAAAGCCGTGGAGGCTGAAGTTGCCGTCGGCCTTCAAACCTCAGGGGAGCTTGAACCCGTCCTAGAAAGGCTTGAAGCAGGAGGTCTCCAGGTGGTAAGGCTTCCCGCCTCCCCAAAGGTTAGAGCTAGAAGCCGCGGTGAAAGACATGGCCTCCGATGGCAGTCCTACGCCAAGTATTTCGCCGAAGCCTCCACCAGAAGCCTAAGCCTCCAGCAGGTCAAGGTTTCAGGCTTACCGGAGCCTAAGCCTGGAGCCATTCTAGCCTTATACGCTCCGCCGGGGAGAAAACTTCTGGGTATAGGTGTGGCCTTAGCCTACAACAGGAAAAGGGAAACCCTGAAGGTTCTGACGCCTATTAAAGGCTTCGTAGGCGAAGTTGAAATCGGCGAGGTTCTACCGGACTTCACGCTGGCAGGGTCCTCTAGGCTTCGCCTTCAACGATAACCTTCAACGCTTCCTTCACGGTTAGGGCTGAAGGAACAGGCTTCCCTCTGCCTCTGAGAATGTTCTGGGCTGCCCTGCCTACTTGGCCTGCAAACCTGGAGTCGGCTAGGTCTGCCAGGTGGACTATCAGGGCTTCCAAGGTTCGGGGAGGCATGGGGCCCCACTCGCCATGGCTGGCAGCAAGCACATGGAGGAAGTCCAAGGGGAACCCTGCCTTTCCAGCGTCGGCCACCAGCATCGTCAAATGGTCAAGGCGGTTTCCAAGCCTAGAAAACTCGTAGCCTCCGTCCTCCCTAACCCTGTAGGTTAAAGGCTTGTAAAGGTCGTGGAGTAGGGCTCCCGCCACCACGTAGTCCCTGTTAACCTTCCTAAACCCGTAGTACCGGGCGAGGTTTTCCACCATGGCTAAGGCTATTCTAAGCATGGAAAGCGTGTGCTGAGCCAGGCCTCCAGCATAGGCGTGATGCTGGCTTCGACCGGCTGGGGCCTCAAAAAAGTTTAAGCCTTCCTTTTCAAGCCGTTTGAAGGCTTTACGCAGGAACCTTTCAACCTTACGCCTGAAGGCTTCATCCCTAACGGCTTCAACCGCCTTCCAAAACTCCCTTTCAAGCCTCCTCAAGCCGGAGTACACCACAAAACCCATTAAACCCCGAGCAAATAAAACTCTAGCAGCCGGGGTGGCGGAGCGGCCAACGCGTCGGACTCGAGATCCCCTCCAGGAGATCCGATGGGCCTCACGGCCCGCATGGGTTCAAGTCCCATCCCCGGCGCCAGCCCTTGAAGCTCAGGAAGCCGGCTGGAAGGGTTACGGACGAGGCCTTGGGAAGGCTAGGTCCGTTATGTCTTTTATCTGGTCTATAAGGGTTCCCAGGAGGGTTAGCAGGATGTAGAGGGTTGGAGGGTTTCCCCTGCGTTTTAAGGCTTCCTCCTCTAGGCTTCTAAGGCTTTCAGCAGCGTCTTTTAGGCTTCTTAAAGCCTGGTTTACGGTTTTTTCCCCACGGGAGAAAAGGGCTTTAATAGCGTGCTCGTAGGTTGAGGAAAGCTTGCCGCTGAATTTCTCTAGGAAACCCCGGAAGGCTCTGGGGATTCCTCCTTGGGCTTTAAGCTTTGACACGAGCTCCGCTACCTCCACCGAGGTGTCCGCTATCCTTTCAACGAGGCTGGCGACAAGCCTGTAGTCAAGGCAGTCTATGGGTGAAATTCCAAGCTTCTCGCCAAGCCTAGGGTTGACTATGAGGCTTCTGAGGATTCTCACCAAAAGGAAGTACAGCCTGTCTATTTCCTCGTCTTTATCTCTAACTTTTCCCGCTTCTTCAAGGTTTAAGGATAGAAGCGCTTCAAAGGCGTCATCTAGGAGGCTTTTCGAGAGAATGTACTGGCGTCTAAGAATTTTCTCGGGAGGTATGGCTGTAGCCCTCAGAAGACATTGGAGTAGTATCCGCCTTTCATCTTCCTCAATTATTTCCACGCCTATGAGGCGGCTTGCTGTACGCTTAATTCTCTCCCTGCCCTCTTCTCTGAGCCCTTGAGGTTCCTCAACGGCGATAAACTCGTAGCCTAGTAGGTAGCTGCTGAGGATGCTGTCCTCAATTCTTTCAGAGAGTTTCAAAACGATTTCCTGGGTTTCCTCCGCTCCGTATCGTGGGTCAAGAATGAGGCATCCGTCGACCCTCTCCTTAACATGGATGGGGGCTCCCTTCTGAAGCTTAAACCGTTTAGCCCACTCCCTGGGCAGGGTTACCAGGAAGGTTCCGTCCCTCGTAGACTGAAGCCTCCTAATCTCAACCGACAATTAAACCACCTACGCCTCATTAAGCCTAGGGCTTCCAAAGGATTTTTAGTCTATCCCCGGCTAAACTGTTATTAGCTACTGAAGAGCTTAAAATAGCAGTTGTGGGGATGGCTGCCTTTTCAGGTTAGGGGGATGAAACCCGTGGAAGACCTTGGCAAGGTGAAAGTGGACAGTAGAGACGGTTCTCTAAGCTATCTGGGAACCGAATGGGTTCTGCTGAGGGTTGAAGCCCTTCAAGGAATGTTTGACGAAACCACTAAAGCCTTCGGCTCAGGAGCCTACACCATCTGGTATCTGGCTGGTAGAGGAGCTGGAAAAGCCATGGCCGAACTTATCATAGGCCTCAAGGAGGAGGCCTCCAAGGAGCAGGTGGTTGAAAGAGTTTGCAGCGAACTCAGCAGGCTTGGCTGGGGGAGGTTTGAAGCTGAAAAACTTGACATCGACGGCGGAAAATACCTTTTCAGAGTTTACAATAACCCCTTCGCCCGGGGGAAAGAAACCGTTAAGGAGACAGCCTGCATCTACATTAAAGGCTACCTGGAAGGGGTTATGGAAGCCCTAACAGGCAAAAAGGTTAAGCTTAAGGAAAGGCTCTGCGTGGCTGAAGGAGCCCCCTACTGCGAGTTTGAAAGCCTGTAAACGTGAAAGGCTAGAGGACCGGCTTTGAAGAAGCTGTTTCCCTAAGCGGGCTGGTAAGCCTTGACAGCGGAATCGCTTAAGAAGGCTGTTAAAACCCTGTTCGAAGCCGGATACCAGCTTGAAGCTGAAGCCTTCGCCACCCTTCAAAGCCTATCCGAAACCTTAAACCCAGAGGAAATTGCCGGCTGCCTCTTGGAAATCTTAAGGAGCAGACAGGCTGAAACCCCCTTCGTAGGGGCTTCCCTAGTCGAAGAGGCTGCTGGAAGGCTTAGGGAGAAGGCTGCCCAAGAAGCCTTGAAGGCTGAGCCAACCGGTAAACCCTCCTTTAAGCCTCTGGCCCGCGAATACGAGGCTGAAGTTAAAGTTTTAATGGACCCAACAGGACGGTTGAAGTCGAAGGGCGAAGTGGGAAGCTTCCTCGAATACTTCAGGGACAGATTTGAAAAGCTTAGGAAGCTTCTAATGCAGAGGCTTGACTGCCGTGACGCTTCAACGCTGGCTGAGGCTTTAACCGCCTCTCAAGGCTCCAAAACCAAGTTTGTATGCATGGTTTCAGGTAAGGTCAGCCGTGGAGCCAGGGTTTTCCTGAAGGTTGAAGACCTAGAGGCTTCAGCCACGGTTCTGGTTCAGCCTTCAGCCCACAATCCAAGGATCGCCGAGAAGGCTTCAGGAATCCTCCTAGACCAAGTGATCTGCGTTTCAGCCGTGAAGTTCAGGGAAGACCTTTTCCTCGCCGAAGACCTCATGCTCCCTGAGGTTCCTCAGCATAAGCCTGCCACAGCTGAGCAGCCTTTAGCAGTCCTCCTCATCTCAGACCTCCACGTTGGAAGCAAGATTTTCGAGGCAGAGCTTTTCAGGAGGCTTCTGAAATGGCTTAGAGGCCAGCTTGGAAACCATAGGCTTGTGGAGGCTGTGGGAAGAGTTAAGTATCTGGTGGTTGCCGGAGACTTGGTGGACGGCGTCGGCGTGTACCCTGAACAGGAGAGGGAGCTGGAAACCCCTGACATTTACAGGCAGTACGAGCATGCAGCCAGGCTGATGGAGCAAGTTCCAGACTACATTCAGCTTGTAGTTATCCCGGGGAACCATGACGCCTGCAGGAGGGCTCTGCCCCAGCCTGCCATAAGCCGAGAATACGCTGAACCCTTATACAGGCGTGAAAGCCTGACTTCCCTTGGAAACCCCAGCCTAGTTCAGCTTCACGGAGTATCCTTCCTCCTCCACCACGGGCGAAGCCTGGAAGACGTTCTAGCAAGCCTTCCAGAGGCGAACCATGAGGACCCTGTAAAGTCCATGGTGGCACTGCTGAGAAGCAGGCATGTAGCCCCAGTCTACGGGCAGCGTACACCCCTGGCTCCGGAGCCATCCGACTGGCTGGTGGTCGAAGAAGTTCCAGACTTCTACCATGCAGGCCACATACACATCTACGGCTACACAGTTTACAGGGGCGTCCGACTGGTGAATTCAGGATGCTGGCAGGGGCAAACCAGCTACCAGCAGAGGCTCGGGCTTACACCCACCCCTGGAACAGCAGCCCTAGTAGACCTCCAAACCGCAAACGTGGCGTCCCTAGACTTTAAAGCCCTCTAACACCCTTCCACAAGCCTAACCCCTTAACAAGGAGGTCTGCCATCCTTAAAGGCTCAGGCCTGCCTCCGAAAACCGTAAGCCTCCTCACCGCCTCCAAGGCTTCGCCAGCCGTCAAGCCGAAGGCTGAAACGTAGACACGCCCCCCTGGAAGCCTAAGCTCGACAGGCTCTCCAACCTTTCCAAGAACTTTAAGCCTCCGCTCCCAATCGCTGAAATGCCTTTTCAAAGCTCTCTCCACAGCCCTCCGCCGGGGCTTCCTAGGCAAAACAACGATTACAGGCGTTCCAAGCCGCCTGCAGACCTCTTCAGGGTCTACAACGTTAAACCCTGCGTAGGCCAGAGAGGAAAGCATGACTAGGCTGAACCTGCCCTTCCAAGCTTCAGCCATATCCAGCAGCCTTCCAGTAGCATCAAACCCGTTCACCTCCACCAGCGAAACCGAAACATCAACAAGCCTGAAGCCATCCGTCAAAACCCCAAGGAGGAAAGCCTCACCCTTCTCCCCCACCCTAAAAGAGCCATCTTCAAAAGCTACAACATTCACCTTAGGGACCCTCTTATCGGGCAGAGAATACGTGAAGATTAATTGCTTTAACTAGTTCAGGAAACGTAAATGTGTTAGGTAAACTCCCTATATGATATTCAACTGCTTTTATGGATTGAAATTTTCTTTTTAATTTCTCATTTATCTTCTGAGCTATAAGAACCGCCGCTATGCACTCCTTGCCGAGTTCTTGTTTGTATGCTTCAAGTTGTTCAAAACTTTTAGCGGTCGCATTTCCTCTCTTAACTTCGATAATTATTTTCCTTGAGATTCCTGTAGGTATAGCTTCTTTAATGAGTATGTCTACATATCCCCTTGGAAGGCTTTTTTCTCCTAGTACTTCTAACTCATCTGCATATAGCAAATCTATTGTTAATGCTTTAAGAAAATCTTCTAGTTTCTTTTTGTTACATAAATAGCGGCGTATTGCCGCTTGTAATAATTGTTCCCAGAATAGAAAAACTTTAGGCTCATTGACCAAAGACTTATTAAATGTAAATCGCGGTTCGAAGAAAGGGTTAGTATACGAGGGCCATTGTGCATGGTCTTCAGCTATGCTTCCAAGTCTTGATGCGTGACCAAGATCGGTTCTGTCAGCTTGAAAATGGCTCTTCCGGTATCCTCCTCTAAGTAACAAGTTTTCTGCGACATAGGAAAATTCAACACGGGTTAATGGTTCATCAAATTTTCTTAGGGGTTCCAGTTCAAGTCTGAATGGAAAGGTATAACGTCTAAGTTTTTTACCATATCCAAATTCCAACGGCTTCCACCCTGGAAGCTCAGAATCATCATTCTCTAAACAAAGTTTATTCCTAACAACATACAAGTTATGTACCCTAGCGCCGTATAGAAAAGATACTCTGTCGTTTTCTTGGATTTCACTATATGCCCATGCTCCATTTTTGTTGCTTGGAAAGCCTGCGAGAGAATACTTTAAGCATAACTCCAAGTTTTCTCGGGTAGAAACGGCTATCATGAAATATGAATTCGTATTGTTGTAGTTTGTTTTCTCTCTCATTACTTAACCCTCTCAGTTATTCTTAAGCTTTTTTCGTTGTTCTCATAAGTCTATTCTCAGGCTCATTCTCGAATAACTGCTGAAATTGAGGGTTTCTTTTCACAAACTCGGTGTAAGAAGTCTCTCTAAACCAGTTTGCATCCGAATATTTAATCCATTGAGGATTATGTAATGATTTTATCCAAATTCCTGCGTCCGCCCAATAGCCGTAATTTGGATGCTTCCACTCCACGATTATTATAGAGTATGCCTCTGTATCTATACGTTTAGCTCTAATCTTGTAGCCTTCACCTATACTTGCAATTATCCATTTTGTCATATACTATACACCAACATCAATTGCAATTAAATGATGCAATGTTATTTAAGGAGATTTTTTCTTTATGGTTTAATGTTTGGGTGGCTGGTTTGCCGGGGCTTCAGGTTAGGGTGGTGCTTTTCGACTGTGTGGGAACGCTTTTCAGGGTGGAGGTTAACCATGAGCTTCAGCTTAGGATTCTCCATGAGAGGCTTGTGGAGGCAGGCTTCGCTTCGCCCTACCGGGCTTTCCTAGAAGCCTACGAGAAGGCTTACGCCAGGCATTTAAAGGTTAGAATAGAGGAGCTTCGGGAGGTTTCAAACGGCGTTTGGACGGCTGAAGCTCTCCGAATCCTCGGCTATCAGGCTGACCCTTCAGACCATGAAATTGAAAGGGCGGTTGAAGCCTACTTTAAGCCCTACATTGAAGCTGTTAAACCCATAGGCTGCCTGAGAAACGTTATGGAAAGCCTTAAGCCAGCCTTCAAGCTTGGGGTTGTAACAAATTTCACCTACGCGCCGGCCATGAGGGAAATTCTCTCCAAAATAGGCGTTTTAGACCTGCTAGACGCCGTAACCATATCGCATGAGGTAGGCTGGAGGAAGCCTCACCCCAAAATTTTCCAGTCAGCCCTGAAAGCCGCGAAAGCTGAAGCCAGAGAAACCGTTTTCGTGGGAGACGACCCCTACGACGACGTGGCCGGAGCCAGAAAAGCAGGAATATTCTCTGTTTTGGTGGAAAAGCCTGGAAACACCGGTAAGATTTCGCCTAGAAGGGAGGAGAAGCCGGATTTGCGGCTGCCGTCCATATGTAGCCTTAAAGACTTCTTAGGTAGGGGTTAACCTGCTTCTCGTAGCCCAGCAGGGTTTCAGGCCCGTGGCCGGGGTAAACCTTTAACCCGTCTGGAAGAGGCATTATCCGGTGTTTAAGCGAGTGAATAAGCCTCTGGAAGGAGCCTCCAGGCATGTCAGTCCGCCCTATGCTCCCAGCGAAAAGAGTGTCCCCCGTGAAAATGACATCGTCGGATAGGAGGCAGATGCTTCCAGGCGTATGGCCGGGAGTATGTAAAACTTTAAGCCTAATCCTTCCGAAGGCTATTTCGTCCCCGTCCTCAAGGGTTCTGTCAGGCCCTGAAGCCCGCAGCTCCGACCAGAAGAACATTGAAAGGTTGAGCTCAGGCTTCCCCAGGGCTTCAGCGTCAAGCCTGTGGATGAGAAGCGGCGCCTTTAAGGCTTTTCTAACCAGGTCGTTGGCTCCTATGTGGTCTATGTGGCCGTGCGTGTTAACCACGTATTTGACTTTCGCCTTTTCCTCTCGGACGGCTTCCAGGATTCTTTCTCCTTCGTCTCCCGGGTCTATGACTATGGCTTCCCCTGTTTCCTCGCAACGGGCAATATAGCAGTTGGTGGCGACAGGGCCTACAACCAGCATTCTAACCTTCAAGGTTCCCCCAGCCGCTCCTTTAACACTTAAAGTTAAGCTGTTTGACTTCTAAGTTTTATTTAGGGTTTCCTCGGCCTTGAAGACTAAAATCTTGGCTGTAGCTCTACTGGCATCGTTGGACGAGGTTATCGCGGTGGCAGCCATACTCTTCTGGCTTCCACACCTTGGAATAGAGTTTCCTCTTTCCTACGCCCTATCTGTTTTAGCTGGCCTAGCCCTTCTCTCGTATTTCATATACCGGATTATAAAGCCGGTGGTGGTTAAGCCTCCTATCGTAGGCGTTGAAGCCATGATAGGCCTCACAGGTGAAGCTCTAACCATGCTTAACCCTAAAGGACTCGTAGCGGTTGGAAGCGAAAAATGGAAGGCCGTAGCCTTAGAAGGCCCTATAAGCGAAGGAGAAAAAGTTTCAGTGGTAGCCGTGGAAGGCCTGACCTTGAAAGTTAAAAAACGTCAGCCAGACTCTTCAGGAATCCTATAGTAGTAGTATTTTCCCTCCTTCAGGATTCTGCGGAGGAAGCCCTTAGCCACAAGCCTTTTAAGGTAGACGGTTACGTTGCTGGGTGAATCTGGAACCCCGTTGACTTCTAGAGCTTTGGAAACCTCTGAAAGGCTTCTGGGGGTTTGGCCCCAGGCCGTGCTGAAGAGGGCTTGAAGGTTCCCGGTGGTGCTGCGTGAAGGCTTAATGGAAGGATACTCTGCCTCCTCAACCATTCCTGCAGCCGTCTGAGCCTTAACAGAGAACTTTTCCACAGCTTTGCTGAAAAGCTCTGCAAGACTGTCGAGCTCTGATAGAAGTTTTTCTACAGGTGCTTCGACAACAATTTCAAGACCGTTCCTCCTGACGGTAAGCTTCACGTTGAAGTCCCGTCTTCCAGTCTCCAAAAACCTACATCCCCAAGAAGTCTATTTTAAGACCTTCCGTTTAAAGACTGCGAAGAATCTTAAAAATTTTAATACAATCTGAAACGTTCTCAGGCTTCTACAGGCGGTAAAACTTGGTTAAAGTAAAGATCGAAGGCGAGGGCTTAAGCATAGAAAAAGAGGTTGACGAGCAGACAGCCAACGTAATCATAGGCTTAATCTTCGGGTTGAGGAAGACGAGAGGCAGACGTCCAGCAGATGTCCAAGGCGGAAAAAGAGCACATAAAAAGACGGCCTCTGGAATCCAGGGCTGAAGGAAGCCCTCTAAAATCGTCATACTCCTTCTCCGGTTAGGGGTTTGGCTCCAAAATTTTCCGCAACTTAAACCTGTGAAAGTTTACTTGTCAGGTTTTCCCTACCAAAAATTGGTGGGGCCGACCGGATTTGAACCGGCGACCTACGGGTTTCCCCTTCAAGGGCGCTCCAGCTCTTCTTCATTCCTGCTGGAGGTCTGTTTACCCGTAGTTTCCGGGAGCTGGAGCCCGTCGTCCTGCCTGGCTAGACTACGGCCCCTTTGCTTCCATCTTAATCCTTACCTAAGCTGTTTTTAAGCTCTTCGTATATTTTAAGGGTTTAGAAAGCGGTGGAAGAGGGTTTGAAGTCTGACAGACGGGAGTATCCCTCCTTCCCTAAGGTTGGGGTTGGAGGCCTCGTCATAGACAAGGATAAGCTTCTACTCATCAAGAGGGCTTACGAGCCCTCCTCCGGCTTATGGTCGATTCCAGGAGGCCTGCTGGAGGTCGGGGAAGAACTTGAAGAGGCTGTTGCCCGGGAGATTGAAGAGGAAACAGGAATAAAAGTGGAAGTTAAAGAGCTGCTGGGCGTCTTCAACTTCGTAATCAGGGATGAAGCTGGAAAAGTGAAATACCATTACGTTCTCATAGACTTCCTAGCCAAGCCTGTGGGAGGAAAGCTTAGGCCGAGCCGTGAAACCTTGGATGCCCGGTGGGTAAGCCTTAAAGACATTGAAAAATACTCGCTGACGAGAACCACTAGAAGGCTGATAAGCCGGGCTGTGGAGAGGGGGCTGATAAGGGAGGAGTAGCCCTGCCATGCTTAGCCTCCGAAAATTCCTGAACGGTTTATCCTGCCTCTTCAGCAGGCCTACCCCGCATCCGCTTCACGTCCAATGGTTCATAACCTCCAAATGCAATTACAAGTGCAAGTACTGCGGGGTTTGGAGGCAGCCTCCCACCCGTGAACTAGGCTTAGAAGAGGTTAAAAGAGGCTTAGACATCCTCCAAGAGCTCAAGGTTGTGGAGCTTGTTTTCACAGGTGGAAACCCTCTGCTCCGCTCCGACCTAGCTGAAATCTTGAAGTACGCCTGTGAAAGGTTTCCTCTGGTCTCCGTTTACGATAATGGGAGTCTAGCTTGGAGGAGGGTGGAAGACCTTAAATATGCTGATGTGGTGTGCGTAAGCCTTAACACGCTTAACCCCAGCCTCCAAGACTGGATGAACGGGGTTAAGGGAGCCTTCCAGTCGGCTATGAAGTCCATTGAAGCCCTGAAGGCTAGGGGAGTAAACGTAGCCGTAGACGTAACCGTCAGTAGGCTTAACATAAACGAGGTTCCAAGCATAATAGAGTTCTTCGGCTCCAGAGACATCTCCGTCATCCTCTCTCTTTACACGGATTTCTCCCAGCCTGAAGGCCTCATCACCATAGGATACCATGAACCCTCAGCAGCCCTAGAAGACAGAGAAGCCCTCCTATCCTTCCTATCCCAGATACGCAGCCTGAAAAAGGCATACCCCGTACACTTCGATGATGAAGCCCTACAGGTTCTCCAACGCTACTTCGAAGGATGCCTGAACGGTTGGAAGTGCAAGGCCTTATCCTCCTTTTTCGTGGTAGACCAGCTTGGAAGGGTTTCAGGCTGCCATCTTATGCCTCCAGCCGCCAGCCTTCAAAGCCTTCCGGAAGCCTGGAAGTCTGAAGCCTTTAGGGAGCTTAGAGGCAAGTATGCTGGCTGTAAGGGCTGCCTCTACCTTTGCTACCTTGCCTACTCGCTTCTCGACAGCCCGGGGAAGCTGGCAGCCTACAGCCTCCGGTATGAGGCTTACAGGGTTAGAAGGCTTCTCGGCAGGAAGCCTAAAATAACGAATGCTTTTATGGGTTAGCTTGCATTATAAAATGGACGCTCAAGGGAGGGTGAAGCCTTGAGCGAGGTTAAAACCTTCCGAGTTAGCGGCTGGGTCTCCCAGGGTTTCAGAGCCTTAAAACTGTTCAAGGAGGTCAGAGCCTTAACGGTTGAGGAAGCCTTAGAAAAGTTTTACTGTGATGCTGGAAGCAACCATAAGCTTAAACGCTGCCAGATTAAAAACATACTGGTTGAGGAGATTAAGCCCGAGGAGGCAAAAAGCTTCGTAACCAGCATGCTTGCAGGAGTTGAGGAGGCAAAATAGTTTGGGAGAACAGAAGCCCTCTACCCCCGAAGAGGAGGAACGCATGGTTCAAAGTTTAAGCTACGAGTTCAGGGTGCTGGAAGGCGTTGTAGGAGAGCTGAGGGCGAGAATAGGTGCAATAGACGCCATCCTCAGAAATTTAACCCTCGCGAAAACCACCCTGGAAAACATGGAAAAGCTTGAGGTTGGAGACGAAATACTTGTCCCCATAGGCGGCGACTCCTTCCTTAAAGCTAAGATCCTAGACAAGGACAAGGTTATCATCGGGGTTGGAGCAGGGGTAACCGTGGAGAAATCCTTGAAGGACGCTGTTTCACTGGTTGACAGCAGGGTTGAGGAGCTTGGAAGAGCCAGGTCTGATGTGGAAAGGCAGCTAGTACAAGTCATGGAGCGTATGGAGTACATTAGAGGGCAGCTTCAGAAGTTTCTAAGCTCAACCCAGACGTGAGCCTTCCAATGTTTGAAAGGCTTAGAAAGGCTTTCGGAAGCCTCCTAGAAAAGGTTTCAACCCAAGAGCTTTCAGGTAAAAAGCTTGAAGAGCTGCTTGAAGATTTTAAGCTGCGCCTCGTGGAGAACGATGTAGCCTACGTGGTGGCGGAGCATATCGTGGAGAAGCTTAAAGAAGAGGTTTCAGGGCTGAGAGTTGGAAGGTTTGAAGATAAACGTAAACCTTTAACCGAGGCTTTAAGGAAGGTT
>Ga0190363_1001924_pt1 | contig 12174 bp, 8 predicted proteins | sample 48721867_MG_FD_161272 | JGI IMG/M metagenome (GOLD analysis project Ga0190363, IMG submission 161272) | Hydrothermal vent microbial mat bacterial communities from Southern Trench, Guaymas Basin, Mexico - 4872-18-6-7_MG | ecosystem: Environmental > Aquatic > Marine > Hydrothermal vents > Microbial...
GATTGTTCTCGGAAACCTCAAGGGAATAAGAAAAAATAACAAAGGTCGAAGATTCAACAGAAAACTCAATAATGGCTTCCCATACTACAGGCTAAGCCAGTTCATAGAATACAAAGCTAAATGGCTTGGAATAAAGTCATCAAAATAAACGAAAGAAACACATCAAAAACATGCCACAAATGCGGGCAGGAGGGGCTCCGAGTCGGAAGCTCCTTCAAATGCCCACATTGCCGATATCCTTGCCATGCAGACTTCAATGGAGCGATGAATCTGCTCAAGCGGGCTACGGGGCTTGTCTCCGTAGCAGGGGCTGCCTTGACACAGCCCGAACTGGGTAGGATGAAGCCCAAGCCGACAAACCCAGAATCCCCCGACTCTAGTCGTGGGGAGTGTCAAAATGTACATCTGGTTGGCTAAGGCGTAGGCTGCTAGGAGAAATGCTCGGCTGAGTCCACCACCACCCCTCCACCCCCTCCACCCTTCCGCCAGCCCTCTTCCTCATTATTTAATTTAATTAAATCTAGGTTTAAGCTTTTAGGTGTTCACAGGGATCACATATTTGCTTAGTTTGCTCTCATGGAAGGGTTGCATTCAGCTTTTGTGGCTTCACCTTTAAATGCGAAAGATTAATTTTGCCGTTTTGTTAGTGTCTGCCCAAGCTCTGCTTTTCCCTCATAGTGGAGGTGTTCCGGTGAGGTCAGGGTGCAGGTTCGAGGAGCTTCTGAACCCTGAAACCGTCGCCATTGTTGGAAGCTCAAACAGGAACAGGTTCTACTTCCTCAGATCCCTAGTTTCCGCAGGCTTTAAGGGGGCCGTTTACCCGGTGAACCCGAGCGTTAAGGCCGCCTTCGGACACAAGTTCTACCCGAGCCTCCTAGATGTGCCGGACAAGGTAGATCTCGTCATCTCAGCTGTTCCCGCAAGGGTGACGCCGAAGATAATAGAGGAATGCGTCAAGAAAGAGGTTAAAGGGGTCGTTATCTTCTCCTCTGGCTTCAGCGAGTCCGGGACCGAGGAAGGCGCCCAGCTCGAAAGGGAGATCGTCCGCATAGCTAGGGATGGAGGAGTCCGCGTGATAGGGCCAAACTGCGTTGGCATATATCATCCCGCGCACGGCTTAGCGTTCAGACCCGACCTGCCAAGGGAGCCCGGTCCGGTAGGCTTCGTGTCCCAGAGTGGAGGGCACGCGATAAACTTTTCCCTTATAGGTAAGATAACCGGGTTAAGGTTTAGCACGGTTGTCAGCTTTGGGAATGGGTGCGACGTCGACGCAGCTGAAATCCTCGACTATCTAGCCAATGACCCTAACACCCGTGTCATAGCAGCCTACGTTGAGGGGGTTAGGGATGGGAGGCGCTTCTTCAGCTCCCTGAAGCGTGCTGCGGCGAGGAAGCCCGTTGTTGTGTGGAAAGGGGGTAGGACCGAGGTAGGCAGCCGGGCTGCGGCATCGCACACCGGGTCACTCGCCGGCTCACCTAAAATATGGGGTGCCCTGATAAGGCAGTGCAACGCCGTACCTGTTAGCAGCTTCTACGAGCTGGTGGACACCATCCTAGCGTTCACCTTCTGCCCTCGAATAGAGAGGAATAGGGTTGGGCTGGTGTCTATCAGCGGCGGTTCCAGCGTCGTCAATGCCGACTACTGCTTCGAGGTTGGACTCGAGGTTCCACAGTTAAGCGAGTCGGCTAAGGAGAAGATGGCTAGCGTGGTTCAAAACGTTGGGACGAGCGTGTCAAACCCCATAGACTTGGCAGGCTCCTTTATGAACATTAACGCTGTGAAAACCATCTTTGAAACGCTGAAGGACGAGGAGGGCGTCGACGCCGTCCTGTTCGAGCTGGCCGTCCAGTACCCTTCATTCTACGCGGACTTCACAGACCAGCCAGAGCTTTCAACCCGATTCTACAGCATGATCGTTGAATACTGCCAGGACGTCATGTCGCGGAAGCCCACCCTGATCGCTATACCGCAGGTTGCATACGAGGAAGCCCAAAGGTACGTGCGAGACCTGTTTGTCGACGCTAAGCTGCCAGTCTTCCCAAGCGTTGAGAGGGCAGCTAAAGCTTTAACCAACATCATATCATACTATTCTAGGGCGAGCAGGATGCAGCAGAGGGGAGCGGGGGAGGGAGACGTTTAAACCTTTAAGCTTCGGTTAGCTCAAAGTATATTTTCCCTTCCTCCAGCGTGAACGACACCTTTCCCTCCTTGATCAGCTTGCTTAAGTATCCTAGGGTTGAGCCCCGGAGTATGTACTTGTCCGCTACTTGCCCGTAAAGTTTCTCTATTATCGAGTCCAAGTCCGTCCTTCCTTTCCTCAGTATCCTCAGCAGTTTTCTCTCCCTGAACAGCTTCCTCTTCAGTGTCTCGTTTATCCTCTTGTATGGGTCGCTAACTACTCCTCCGTGGGCTGGCAGGATCGTCTTTACCTCCAAGTTTAAGAGCTTCTTTAGGGATTCTATGTAGAGTGCAAGGTCTCCTTCAAACCATCCTCTGAACCTAAGCCTTTCCATGCCTAACCCGTAGAACGCTCCTCCAAACCCTGCCCCAACGAACGGCGTCCCCTCTCCTAGGACGTGGTCGCCCGTGAAGAGCACCTTGTCTGCTTCATCGTAGAAGCAGACGTGCCCCATGGAGTGGCCGGGCGTATGGATGACCCTCAGCTCCCTCGAGCCAAGGTTTACGGTGTCTCCATCCTCCAGCCTGCGGTCCACCTTAACAGTTTTAACCATGATGTTGGCTCTGATGGCCATCTTTAACATTTCCTTTTCCACTCTGGGTATCTCCATTTTCTCCACGAGCCTCCCGAGTTCAAGCACCGACTCGTGGAAGTGTTCTATCGAGTCAGCCGCCGCCGAGTGGGCGCACACTTCAGCCCCCGTCTTCTCCTTAATCTCCCTGTTTCCTCCGAAGTGTTCTATGTGTTCATGGGTGGTGAGAATGTATTCAACATCCTCTAATCCTACCCCTGCATCCTTGATGCCCTGCAGCACCTTCTCGATTGAGAGCTGGTCTCCAAGCCCCGTGTCGATGATTGCCGGCTTCTCCTCCTTGAGAAGGTAAACGTTAAGGGTGTTCACCCCTCTAAAGGGTAAGGGCAAAATCACCCTGTAAACCCTATCGAAAACACGTTCCAAGACAACCACCTTAAAGCCGTGAGGGCGACCCACCGTGGGCTACGACCCCAACCGCCGAATAATCCTTCAACCAGCCTCCTTTTTAAGCTTCCTAGCCTCGGCGAGGAGAAAAAGGGGGGTATGGCCGCTAACCCTCACCTCTCCGGCTTTCAAGCAGCTCCGCCGCCGTCAGGATTTCCTACTGTAGGCTGGCCAGTACGTTCATCATTTCCTCTCTTGGTGGAAGCTTCGCCAACAGCTCCCTCAGCTTCGGCCCTATTTCCTCTGGGGTCCAGAAGCCTTTCTTCGAGACCGGCCCTATGGAAGTCCAGCTCTGCAGCACCCACATGTTCCCTCCAACCACCCTGATCACCTGCCCCGTTACGTCCTTCGCCTCGTCTGAGGCAAGGTAGGCTACTAGGGGCGCTATGCTTCCAGGGTCTAGAACGTCATACCCGTACTTTTTGGTCATTTCCTCCGGCGTGCTCATGAGCGGTTTAAGAGAGGGGGTTGCATCGGTTGTCAGCCTAGTCCTCGCCATGGGGACTATCACGTTGGCTGTGACGCCGTACTTAGCCATCTCCTTAGCCACTATTAGGGTGAAAGCTACTATTCCCGCTTTCGCGGCGCCATAGTTGCTCTGCCCCGGGTTGTATAGGAGCCCCGCGTCCGAGGCCGTGTTTATTATCCTCCCTGCCACAGGCTTCCCCGCCTTGGCTTCAGCCCTCCAGTAGGCGCAGGCATGCCTCGTGCAGTTAAAGGTTCCTTTAAGGTGGACGTTTATCACCGCGTCCCATTCCTCCTCTGTCATGTTGAAGATCATCCTGTCCCTCAGGATCCCCGCGTTGTTAACCAGTATGTCAAGCTTTCCGAAGGAGTCTATTGCCGTATCTATTATCCTTTTAGCCGCCTGGAAGTCCGACACGCTCTCGTAGTTTGGCACTGCTTCCCCACCCATATCCTTGATCTCCTTGACGACCTCGTCTGCTGGGCCGTGGTGCTGACCCCTACCGTCAAATCCTCCTCCTATGTCGTTAACTACAACCTTAGCGCCTTCCTGGGCGAGCGTTAGCGCCTCTCTCCTACCGATCCCTCTCCCGGCCCCTGTAACTATTGCAACCTTACCCTTTAGCAGTCCTGCCAAAGCGGAACCTCCCGAAACCTTTAAGAAAAACTCGTTCTTGTTCAAGGATAAAAAGGTTTTCTAGTTGAACACGCTGATGAGTGGTGTCTTCGATGGCTAGGAGGAGGCGCTTTAACGGCGTTGAGATCAAGCTCGTCGCCTTCGACTTCGACGGTGTCCTGTATGAGGGTGAGCATGGGATCCGCTTCGCCGACGAGTTCGGCATCGGCGACTCCATGAGGGCAATCTACGAGAAAATGTTGAGAAGGGAGATAGGGGTCGGCGAAGCCTTAAGGATGGGAGCTAGCCTCTGGCGTGGGATTCCAGTCAGAAAGGTTCTCGACGCCATGGCTCGTTTGGAGTTGAGGCCTGGCGTGGACGAGGCCTTCAGGGTTCTGAGGGATGCCGGCTACCGGCTCCTCCTAGTTAGCTGTGGCGGAAGCAACATAGGGTTCCTACCCATTAAAAGGCGTCTTGGCTTTCACTACGTTTACAGTAACCAGCTAAGATCTAGGAAGGGCGTCCTGACCGGTGAGCTCGCTGGCCCACCTATGACCCCTGAAAGGAAGGCAAAGGTGCTGGTGGAGACGGCTAAGAGGGAAGGGGTAACCCTTGCGGAGTGTGCTGCCGTCGGCAACGACTCCCTAGACATCCCCCTGTTTAAAGCCGCAAGCCTAACTATAGGCCTTAACCCGACGTGTGAGCTTGAAAAATACGCGAAGTTCTCGGTGGACATTTCGGATATGAGGGAGATTCTAGGATACCTCACTGAGTGAAGGAGAACCCCTGAAGCCCTATGCCCCTGCTTCGCTCGAACCCATCTCAGCTGGGCGTCCCCTCCAAGAACACCGTTCCTCTAGCGTTAGCTACGTGGGGAATATAAGTGGTTTCCTGTTTTAGTAAGTGGGTGTCCCTCCCTTGACGCTAAACGATGGTAGGGTAGGCGGCGTAAAGTTAAGGGGGCAGCGTGCACACCCTGCTCCTAAGGGTTTCACCCTGGTTGGCTTCATGTCCAGCCTCCCGCTTCCACACCACTCCTCCAAGCCTAAGGGGTTTGAGGCTCAGCCAAAGCAAGCGGTTAAAGCCGTTACGGACCCTGAACCGTTAAAGCTTAGTGGGAGCGACGTCAAGATCCTTGAGGCTCTCGCATCCAACCCCGCAGCAACCCTGGCAGAGATCTGCAGCATGTGCGGGTTAAGCTGGTCAACCGTTCAGAGGCGTGTTGCCCGCCTCAAGAAGCTAGGCGCTTTCAGCGTGGTAGGCGTCCCATCCCTCCCAAGAATGGGCTTAACTAGAATGTTGGCGTTCTCCGACAGTAGGACTGTTATCACTTCCCCCTACCTCGCCGGACTCTACAGAACCATATCCCTAGAGCCCATCAGAGTCTGGGACCTTCTAGTTCCCTCCAAAGCCTACCGAGACGTCTTGGGCCGCCTCAGCCGGGCAGGGATAACAACGCTAACCGTGGAGTTCCTTGAACACGACGTCTCCTTCAGCTGCTACACGGATGGATGGAGGGTCGACTGGTCCGAGCTAAAAAGTGCCTGGGTGAGCTTAAAGGCGCCGACTCCTCCTCCGGGGAGGAGGGCTTACCGGATAATTCCCCTTAAACCATCTGACCTCTCAATTCTACCCTTCATGGTGGAGGAATTCAAAGCAAGCCTCAGATCCCTGTCCAGTAAGGCAGGGTTAAGCGTCTCTAGGGTTCTGGTGTCTAGGAGGCGCCTGCAGTCTAGAGGCTTCATAACCCCAATCCTAACGATAGCTGACGCAGCAGGGTTAAGGGAGAAATACCTTATAGTGCTAAGGAACATGAAGATCCCGTCCTGCATCCTACAGCTTCCACAAAAAACGATATACCTGACGCAGACGGATGGGGGGAGGCGCCTACTCGTCCAAGCGTCCCTCCCAGCGGGAAGTTTGAATCCTCTCACCGACCTCCTCGAGGACTCATGCACGAGCATTCTAATCCTAGACTTGAAGCCAAACGTGTTCCTTAAAGACCCGTTAAAGCTGCTCGACAGGAAGAACAGGGAATGGATCTGGAAGAAATCGTACCTGGAGATTAAAAGCAAGCAAGCCACCGGCCCTTAGGAACACGTGCCACGTTGCCGCCAGAACCCTAAGCAACGGCAAAAAACAATATAAACTTTATTAATAAACTTTTTAGGGAAAATGAAAGTAGCTTTGTACCCAAGGTTTCGTGAGGGAAAATGCAGGGAGATGGAGGCGGTTAGACTGGCGGAATCTAATTTCAAGATGCTTGAAAGAGCGCCGCAGAAACTACCTAACATGAAATCCTTCCTAGAGGTCTTTGTAAGCGCGCTAAAAGAAGACGAAAAAGTTTATGGGGCCACGTTCACAAACATGGTTATAAAGTATGTTTTGAAGGCCGTGTCGAGGCTGACGGGGGAGGAAGCGCCCAGCAACATTAAAACCCTAGACGAAGCGGCGGGCTACTTGCTTTCAAAGGCTGACAGGATCCGTCCAGACTACCTGATAATCTGGGCTCACTTCGTAACCATAAACAAGCTGGAAGGACACCTAGGAGTCGGAGAGCACATCCTAGACATGGGGATCTCTAAGAAGATAGTGAGCACCCTAGGGGAGCGGTTAACCGGCTTAGACGTAGACTCCCTCATGTCCGCCATCCACAAAGCGCTGCTTAGCATGGAAATAGCACCATTCGAGATGGGCTACCGGAAGAACGATGACGGAAGCATAGATCTCATCTATAGAGACTGCTACCTTATGGATGGATGCCAAATGTCCCTTAGCTCAGGGCTAAACAAGAGGCCTGACGGAAGGATGGTGTGCGGCTTCTCAGCCGGCATATGCAAGGTTCTAGGGATGGTCACTGGGAGCGAATGGGACTACACAGTCACAAAGTTCGAGAAGCCGACGTGCATAGTCAGATGCTTCGAACTCTAACGCGTGCAGCCGCCCAAACACAAACGGGCAACACCTTACGGAAAGGGGATGACAGGACGACGCCGGAAAAACTATCTGCCGAAAAGGCGTTCAACAGCCATTCAACGACAAATAGAAAGGGTTAATAGAGGCAGCTTGCCATTTTTCCATGAAATTTTGGTTCTCATGGTTTGGAAGGGCTGGTTGACGTTGGAGGAAATGCCGGTAAGGGTTCTACTCTTCAAGAGTAAGGCTTGCGCCTTCTGCGACCCAGTTGAAAGGATGGTGAGAAAGGTTATATCGCGGGTTTTCGGAGGAGACCTAGTTACCATAAACGTCTTCGACGTGGACGAGCACAGGGAGCTAGCGGACATGTACAACGTCACCAGCCTGCCATACGTGATGGTTGAGGACACGCCCGTCATAACGGGCATGGCAACAGAGAAAGAGGTTGAAGAGGCCCTTATGAAGGGTATGCTCTACACCTCCCCCTCCCGGGCGGAGAGGCTGGAGACACGTGCAAAACAGGTCTTCATAGAGGCAAACATAAACTTCATCAAAAGCATAAACTCCAAGGAGAGGATAAGGCACAGCATAGGCGACTACGTTCACATAAGCAACCTGCAGCTCAGCACGGTGTCACTGCTCTCCCTCGACAAGGCGGCAGGCGGCCTCCTATACACCATAGGGAAGCTGGCAGGTAAAACAGGCGCCTTCTCAGGCATCCTGTACGACCTAGCGCCAAAGCTGCACAGCCCCAACATTTCAAGGGAGGAGGCATTCCGAAACGTCCTCATAGCATTCGACAGGTTCCACATCAAACAGAATGAGATGGGGGTCTACGACGCAAGGAACGCGGAGGTGGTGGAGGAAGGGGACGGTTACGGGCGAATCAGGATTTACGAGTGTGCAACGGCTACAGGCATGCCGATCGTAGGGGAACCCGTATGCTACTTCACGGCAGGGATGCTGAGTGGGCTGGCTGAGGCCATCCTAGGAGAAACCGTTCACGTAGCTGAGAAGGCGTGCTGGGGGCTCGGCGACTCGTACTGCGAATTCGAGATAACCCTTGAAGGAGAGGAGACGAAGAAGGAGGGGTACGCCTCCGAGCCGCTGGTCGAGGAGCCCGCAGAGAAGATGAGAAGAATTTCATTTAACAGGCTTATGAAGACCCTCATGAGAAACATGACGCAGAGCATCCTTGAGGGGCGCAGGATAAGGGTTGGCATAACAGACTACACCCACATAATGAACCTGCAGCAGCAGATAACATCCATCAAGCTGGCAGACCCGGTCGCAGGCTTCCTCCTGAAGCTTGCAGGGAAAAGGCTGGGTGAACTGATGCCCGGAGGGGAAAACCTCTCATTCAGGGAAGCCGTCGCTGAAGTGAAAAGCCACCTTAACTCTCCTATAGCCCTGTTAAGCGGCATCCACTCCCACTGTAAGATCAAGGATGTAGGCGACGGCAACGCACTCATAACCATACACGGCTGCGCCACGGCTTCGGGGCAGGAAGACGTAAAGGTTAGCCTCTGCGAGTTCGAGGCGGGAATCATAGAGGGATTCGTGGAGAAGTCTACGGGTGAACCTGTAGTCTGCAGGGAGGTGGAGTGCTGGGGGCTCGGCCAAGACCACTGCACGTTCAAAATTGAAAGGGAAGAATTTTCCTAGAAAGCTTTTAGATATCGTTTCCACGTTTCATCGATTGGAAGGGATCACTTTGACTAGGGAGACTAAGGTTTACAAGGCTTGCCCGTGCCTTTTCAGGGTGGACAACAAGTATGTTTGCCTTAACAGCGAGGACTTCCCTGAAGTAGTTCTGATGCCGCTGGGGGAAGACGCCGAGTTCATACCGTTAGGGGAGAAAGGCATATGCTACAATGCGGTCGTAGCAGGGGAGGACGGGTACATCCACTGCCCATCCACCGGAGACCCGATCATGATTAAGGGGAGCAAGGTACGGAACGAGTTCTTCGACGAAACCTACCGCCTCGCAAAAGTGGTTTTTAAAGACGTGGCGGCGTGCACCGAGTGCCTCTACAAAATGCTACTGTCAGATGTGTCGGAGAAAGAGTTAACAATCCTGCTTATAGGTGGAGGAGCAACCCTTGAACACTACAGGAAGCGCCTCTCCGAAAGGATGAAAACGCTATTCCCGGACAGAGACATCCTAGTGGTGAGCGGAAGGCTCCTCGACGGCGAGCAGGCGCAGCCCAGCATCATACTGAAGAAGGGAAGCAGAATAGTCAAGGTTAAGAATGGAACACCGATAGGTGAAGTGGAAAAAATAGCCTTAAAGTTTCTTAACGAGTAGCCCCTTTACGAGATGGCCCTAAAAACGTTGCACCTCAGAAACTCCTTAAACATTTCTAATTCTTGTTGAGCCTTGGAGCCCACCAGCGCCAGCAGCTCCTTGAACCCCTCTAGCTTCCCCCCGTTTTCCTGGAGGAACATGCCCCACGCGTAAGCCCTAACCAGACTGGTTATCCTCGTTTTTCCATCACTCCCTCCAAACGACGGCAACTTAAACCTCACCATGACCCTGCCGTTGACCGGGGACACCCTAAACTCTCCGAACCCACGGAGGCACTCTTCCACGTCCCTCTCGCCACGAGGGAAAAACCTCGTGTCCACCTCCCCGAGGACAATGTATGGCTTCCCATCCTCCACGTCCACCTCAACAGCCCCCCCTTCCGATCGCTGAAGCTCCACTTTGAAGTCAGAGTAATCTGCCTTCCTGTTGCTGAGGATCCTATGTCCATCACGGCTGAGAAAAGCAAGTTCAACCCGCATGCTCTGAGTTTCAACGTGGCGGGTGAACGCCGCCATGTACTCTGACAGGACGCTCCTAACAGCTTGAGAGGCATCCTCCCCCATTCTAATCCTTTTAGCAGCCTCCCTGACTAGGGGTGACTCATCCCTAAACCCAGCGGACGCCTTCACCGCGCGGCCAACCAGCCTACTATAATCCTCCACGTCCTCCCACAGTAATTGCCCGATGTAAGCCCCCAGAAAATCCTCCTTCCCCTTAAAGAAGGGGTCAACGCTCCACCCTTCAACGATCTCCTCGAAAGCCTCAGCCTCCCTGAACGTTCTCCCCTCCCCCTCCACAACCTCATCGATCCTCTTCTGAACCCCGGCGAGCCTCCTGAGCTTTTTAGCCTCACCCGCTAGGAAGTCGAGTGCATCCTTCACATCCCTGCCGGCGTGAACGCCTACGCTCTTCAAAAGGGAGAGTACATCCCTGGCGAACTCGACCTCACCTGCAAGCTTTTCCGAAGCGTTGAGGTAGAAGCGTGAAGCCTCCTCCAGAATCGTAGCTACAGGAGGAACAAGCACGAGTTCGCCCCCCTTCCCACCTCCTAAAACCCACTCCCAAACCCTCCTTTTCCTCTCCCTAACGTAGCTGAGGAGCTGGCTTAGAGACGAGAAGCTGGCACCATGCTTCCTCGCAACCCTTTCAACCTTCTTCTTCAGCTTTGCTTCACCGGAGACCTTAACCTTTCTAAGATGGGCGGCGAGGAAGCCGTAAATCGTGTTACATGCGCTTGCAAGCCTCTCCACATCCGAGACGCCCGCCCTCTCCATCTCGGAAAGCAACGTTTTCAAAACGTTGAAGGCTAAGAATGCGCCATTGACCTCCCTCCCGGTCTTCACGTATGCCTGATACAGCATCTTTAACACGGGTACCCGCCCGTCATCGTCCAGGAGGACCCCGCTGAGCCAGGATGAAAGACTCCTTCTCACCCCTCTAAGGAGGGCGTAGCCAGCCTTCAAAACGTCCTCGAAGCTGCCCGACAGGAACACATCACCACTCTTAATCCTCCTAATGACGTCCTCTAGCTCCCCCGCTGGAAAGCCAGCCTCACCATAAACCCTCTTCAACTCCTCAACGAACCCGTCAAGGACGCCCACCTTCCTCAGAGCGTAACCTAGAGCTGGAAGAAGCGCCGTCACCCCCTCCCCCGCAGCATCCCTCAACGCGTCCTCCATGACATTCAGGTAGGCATCCGCCCACCCCTCCATCCCACCCTTAACCCTCCTCAGCGCCGACAGGAGGGCTGGAACCTGCCCCTTCACGACAAGCGACATAACCCTCTCCCAAAGATCCTCCCTAACTTCCATTCTAGCCTTCTCCATTACAGGGCTGGGGAGGAGAAGTAAACTACTAACACTGTAAAGCTCCTCCTCGTACCTGTCCATGAACCCATCAACGAACTCGTCAACCTTCCTCCTCATCTCATCAGCCGTCAACCCGTAGTAAAGGAGCCTAAGCCTGTCATCGCGGAGTCCACCGAAAACCTCACCCTTAACCTCGCGGAAAATCCTCTCCTGAATGGCTTGGACAAGGTTGAAAACGTACCTAGCCAACTCCTTAACCACACCTTCCCCTGCAACGTCGAAGGCGAGGGCCAGAAGCGGGAAGCTGCCGCGCAGCTTCTCCTCCAGCTCTCCCCCCACAGCCTCCAAGACAGAGTCCCTGCTCTTGAAGAGCTCCTCCCTCTCAAACCTAAACCCCCCGCTGAGAACGTCGTCCTCGCCAAACCTGCAGCTCAGCAGCAAGCCAACACCCTCCTCCCTCCACTCCCTCAAAAGATCCTTCAGAACCTTCCTCCAAACGTCAAGGTACCTTCTTCCTCCCCCAGCTAGAAGTAGGAACGCAGGGTTGACCTCACAGCAGCACTCAGCAGATGAAAGCCAAACGTGAGTAAAAGCCTCATCCACGCTCTTAGCGACCCTCACCCCCCTCAAAACCCTTTCAAACGTCCCCTCCCCCTGCCCCTCAAAAACGCCCCTAAGGAACTCCCGGGCGGCCTCCTCAACAACGGCCTCCCCATCAACTCTCTTCCCGTCACGTGTAAGAGCCTCCAACACGAACCCCGTGCTCCTCCTAGCGTCACCATACGCCTCGGAGAGAATCCTCCACGCCTCCCCAAGGTCGTCAACCCCCCTAAGCACGTCCCTTCCAGCGAACCCTATCTTCCGCCCTTTCCCCACGAACTCCTCAAACGTTTCCCCTCTAAG
>Ga0190363_1001925_pt1 | contig 12173 bp, 5 predicted proteins | sample 48721867_MG_FD_161272 | JGI IMG/M metagenome (GOLD analysis project Ga0190363, IMG submission 161272) | Hydrothermal vent microbial mat bacterial communities from Southern Trench, Guaymas Basin, Mexico - 4872-18-6-7_MG | ecosystem: Environmental > Aquatic > Marine > Hydrothermal vents > Microbial...
AAAACCCATTTTCCACCTCCTTTGCATATTTTTTTAAGTGCTGTCAAGATGATATTTAAATTTTTGTAAAATTTCAAGAGATTGTATTTTTTGAAAAAATGAGATAGAATTTTCATTGATGATTTTGATAATAAATTGCGGCTCTCAATCAATAAAATGGAAAATCTTTTCTGAAAAATTGGAGGTAGTTTTTCAAAGAAAGAAAGAGTATTTTAGCTTGGCTTCAGCAAAAAGGGTAATTAAAAAAGAGCTTGATTTTCTTGATAAATTAACTTCAAAAATTGAAATTGTTGGACATCGAGTGGTCTGGGGAAGATTTTACCAGCCTCAAGAAATTAGAAAAGAAGTTTTAAAAGAAATTGAGCTTGGAGGCGAAATAGCACCACTTCACAATCCTTTTCAGCTTCTTGGAATTAAAATTGCCAAGGAAAAATTTAAAAAAGCAAAACACTTTGCTGTTTTTGATAGCAGTTTTTTTAAAGATCTGCCAGCGGTTTCAAGGTTTTATCCTTTGCCAAAAGAAATTATTGAGAAATATCAAATTTTTAGATTGGGTTTTCATGGAACTTCTCATAAATATCTGGCTTTAAAAGCAGCTGAAATTTTAAAAAAACCTTTAGAAAAATTAAATTTAATTACGCTTCATCTTGGTGGCGGAGCTTCGCTGACCGCTATTGAAAAAGGAAAGCCAATTGAAACTTCAATGGGATTTTCTCCGCTTGAAGGACTTGTGATGACTACAAGATCTGGTGATCTTGATCCTGGAATTTTGCTTTTTCTTTTAAAAAGAGTAAAATTGGAAAAGCTTAAAAAAATTTTAAATGAAGAAAGTGGTTTGAAAGCGATTTGCGGCACTTCAAATTTTAAAGAAATTGAAGAAAGAAAAGATGAAGAAACTGAATTTGCTCTTAAATTTTTTGTAAGGAAAGTTCAAAAATATCTTTACTTTTATTTTGGTCTTTTAAAAAAAGTTGATGCTTTGGTTTTTGGAGGCACGGTTGGTTACAGATCTCTGGAAATAAGAAGATTGATTTTAAAAGATTTTCCTTTCAAGCTTCCTCAAGTTTTAAAAATCAAAACTGATGAAGAATATCAAATTGCCAAAGAAATTTTATCATGTTTAAAGAAAAACAAATCTTACCTTTAATTGGAAACGAAGCAATCGTTTTAGGTGCGCTTGAAGCTGGAGTAAATTTTGTTGCCACTTATCCTGGAACACCTTCATCTGAAATTGGAAATCTTTTTTATCAACTAAAAGAAACTTATCCCGTTTATATGGAATTTTCTACTAATGAAAAAGTGGCGCTTGAAGCGGCAGCTGGTGCGGCTTTTTCTGGTTTAAAATCTTTGGCAGCAATGAAGCATTTTGGATTGAATGTTTGTCTTGATGCTTTAATTCCTTTATGTCATTGTGATCTTAAAGGAGCAATGGTGATTGTGGTTTGTGATGACCCTTCTTGTCATTCTTCAGCTCAATCAGAAGAAGATAGTCGAGGTTTTTGGGAAAATCTTTTGGTGCCAATTCTTGAACCTTCAAATCCAGAAGAAGCCAGGAGATTTACCAAAATTGCTTTTAAAATTTCAGAGAAATTTAAAAAACCAGTAATTATTAGATCAGTCACTCGAGTTTCTCATCAAACTCAGCCAATTAAAGTTGGAAAAATAAAAGTTTCTCAAGTTAAAGGAAAATTTGAAAAGGATCGGGAAAGTTTTGATACCATGCCGCCGTTTATTTTGGAGAAAAAAAGAAGGCTTTTAGCTTTAAAAGAAAAATTTGAAGAATTTTTGGAAAAAGAAAATTTAAATCCGATTATTGAAGGAAAGGAAAAGAAAATTGGAGTGATTGCTACTGGAGCCAGCTTTTGCTATCTTCAAGAAGTTTTAAAAAAGCATCAAATTTCTTTGCCAATTTTAAAAATTGAAACTTTCTATCCTTTACCTTCAAAAAAACTTAAAAAGTTTTTGAAAGGAAAAGAAAAAGTTTTAGTGCTAGAAGAAGTTTTTGGAATTTTGGAAAAAAATATTAAAGCTTTTGCTTTTGAAAATCAATTTTCTTTAAAAATTGAAGGTAAAAATTTAATTGAACCAGTCGGAGAGCTTTCACCTTCCCGAGTTAAAGAAGCTTTGTTTAAGTTTCTTGGAAAAAAATTGCCTCAAAGAAAGGAGAAAAAAGAAATCCTTCCAAAAAGAAGCCCCAAATTCTGCCCTGGCTGCCCTTACTGGTTTATTTTTGGAGCTTTAGAAAAAGCAGTGAATAAAAAAGAAGTCATCTTTTGCGGTGATATTGGCTGTTATATGCTTGGCTATTTTAAGCCTTTTGAAATGCAAGATACTCTTCTTTGTATGGGAAGTTCAGTGGGACTTGCCCATGGAATTTCTAAAGCAACTAACCAAAAAGTAATTGCTTTAGTTGGCGATTCTACTTTCTTTCATGCTTCTTTACCTGGGATTATTAATATTTTGCATCATCATTCTTCTCCTCTAATTATCATCTTTAACAATGAAATTACTGCCATGACTGGTCATCAGCCTCATCCCGGAACACCAGCAGAATTTAAAAAAGAAAAACTTGAAGTGAAAATTAAAAAAATTCTTGAGGCAATTGGATTTAAAAATATTGAAAGTTTAGATCCGGTTAAAGAACAAGAAAAATTAATTAAAAAAATTAAAGAGTTTCTCTCAAAAAATGAGGCCTCAGCAATTATCTGCACTCATCCTTGCCAAATTTTAAAAAGAAAATTTAAAAAATGAAACTTTTAAAAAGGGAAAAGGAAATTCTTTTAACTTTAAAAGTTTTTGATTTTTTTGAAAGACCTTTAACTGCATTTGAGATTTGGAAAAATCTTTTTAAGCTCAAAAATTCAAAAAAGCCAACTCTGTTTGAAATTGTTTCTCTTCTTGAAAATTCAAAAAATTTAAAAAGGTTAATTGGCAAAAAAGATGGATTTTATTTTTTGAAAGGAAAAGAAAATTTAGCTGAAAAAAGAATTTTTGAAGATATTTTATTTGATAAAAAATTTGAAAAATTGAAAAGACTTATTTGGTTTTTTAAATTTTTGCCTTTTTTGGAAGGCGCTTTTCTTTCCGGCTCAATGGCAATTGGCAATGTCAAAAAAGAAAGTGATTTTGATTTGATTTTGATTGGAAAAGAGAAAAGAGTTTGGACTTTAAGATTTTTTTCGCTTCTTTTATATGATATTCTTTTGGCTCGGAAAAAAGGTGAAAAAAAAGAAAATAAAATTTGTCTTCCTTGCTTTTTAAGTTCAAACTCTTTAAACCTTTCTCCGGCTTATTTTCGAGCTGCAGAGTTTTTAAATTTAGTTTTTCTTTATGGAAAAAAAGAAATTTTTTTAAAATTTTTTGAGGAAAATGACTGGCAGAAAAATTATACTCATTTTAGCCAACTTGATTTTGGAAAAGAAAAAGAGTTTGAGTTTAAAAAAAGTTTTTTAAGAAAGTTTTTGGAAAAAATTTTAGAAGGAAAATTTGGAGATTTTTGGGAAAAAGTTTTTGAAAAAATTCAAAGAAAAAAAATTGAAAGTTTTTTGAAAAGAGAAAAAAATGAATTTCCAAGAAGAATTGAAATCTCGCAAGAAAAAGTGATTATCCATCTTAATATTTCAAAAGAAATTGAGCTTGAGAAAGAAATTGAAAATTTTTTGAAAGTTGAGAATTTTTAAGTTTAAAATTAAAATTTTCAAAAATGAAAGAAAAGTTTTTGAAAGAAATCACTTTTAAAGAAAATTTTTTGGAAAGATTGATTTACAATCTTTGCTGGTGGCTTTTTTGGGCTTTCCTTCTTTCTTTTTCTTTCTGGCTTTTTTTAAACCAAAAACTTTTTGGATTTTTAATTTTGGTTTCAATTGGAATTTATCTTTTTAAAAGAAAAAAAGCTTACAAGAAAATTTCAGAAAAAATAGAAGGAAATCTTCTTGATTATTTCAATTTAGAAGCTAAAAAAGTTTTGGAGTCAAGTTATCTTGAAGCCAAGGAAAAAGAAAAAAATTTTTACCTGGTTTTATTTAAAAATCTTTTGAAAAAGAAAAAAATCAAAAAAATTTTAGAAGCTTTGGAAATTGATTTAAAAGAAATTTCAGAAGAAGTTGAAGAAAAATTGGAAAAAGAAAAAGTCAAAGATCCAATCGAAGCGCTTAAAAAAATAATTTCTCTTTCTTTTGAAATTGCCAATGAAGAAGGAGCTGAAGAGGTAAATGAAGTTTTTCTTTTTTCTTCCTTGTTTAAAATTGAAGCTGATTTTATTCAAAAAATTCTCCTCCATTTTGGTCTTGATTTAAATGATTTTTTGACCGTCGCTCAGATTATAAAAATTAAAAAAAGATTTAAACCAAAAACTTTAAGCCATCTTTTTGCTTTGCCACCAAAAAAGATAAAAATTAGACATCTTAACCGGGCTTGGACTTCAAAGCCAACTCCGTTTTTGGATCGATTTAGTATTGATTTAACGAGTTTAGCTTGGGAAGGATTAGTTGGATTTATGATTGGTCATCAAAAAGAATATGATCGATTAGTTGATGTTTTGGCTCGAGAAACTAAAACCAATGTTCTTTTGGAAGGAAAGGAAGGTTCAGGAAAAGAAACTTTGGTGGAACATTTGGCAAAAGAAATTGTTGAAGATCAGGTGCCAGAGAAGCTTTTTGATAAAAGGGTGGTAAAACTGGTGCTTCCTTGGGTTTTTTCTGGAGCTCAAAATATTTTTGAAATTGAAAGAAGGATTAAAACCATTTTGGAAGAAGCCAGAGAAGCTGGAAATATTATTCTTTATCTTCCGGAAATTCAGCTTTTATTTGGAAAAGAAACCAGTTTAATTGATGCTTTTTTCCCTTATTTTGAAGATGAAAGATTGATTTTTATTGGCGCAGTTGATGAAGTTCATTTAAAAACTATTTCTCAAAGAAAAGATTTTTTGAATTTCTTTGAAGAAATTCAGGTAAAAGAAATTTTAGAAAATGAAGCTTTGAAAGTTCTTTTTTTGGAAAGCATTTTAAGAGAGAAAAAATATAAAATTAAAATTAGCTTTTGGGCAATTAAGAAAGCTTTAAAACTTTCAAAAATTTATAATCCTTTTAAGCTTTTGCCTCAAAGAGCAGTGGATCTTTTAGATGAAGCCATTAAAGAAGCTTTAGATAAAGAAAAAGAAAAAATCACTTCAAAAGAAATTTATGAAATTGTAAAAAGAAAAACTAAAATTCCAGTTGGTGAAATTGAAAGAAAAGAAAAAGAAATCTTTCTTAATCTTGAAGAATTAATTTCTCAAAAAGTAGTTGATCAAGAAGAAGCCATCAAAGCCTGTGCTCGAGTTCTAAGAGAATACCGGGCTGGCTTGAAACCAAGAAAAGGACCGATTGCCTGTTTTCTTTTTGTTGGTCCCACTGGGGTAGGAAAAACTTATCTTTCAAAAGTTTTAGCTGAAATTCTTTTTGGTGATGAAAAATTTTTGATTCGCTTTGATATGTCAAAATATCAAAAACCTGAAGCGATTTACAAATTGATTGGTGATCCCGAAAACAATATTTTAGGAGAGCTCTCGGAAGCAATTTTGAAAAATCCTTACTCAGTAATTCTTTTAGATGAATTTGAAAAAAGCCATCCTAAAGTTTTAAATCTTTTTCTGCCAATTTTTGATGAAGGAAAAATTGTTGATAATTTTGGTTATACTCTTGATTTCTCTCATTCTTTAATCATTGCCACTTCTAATGCCAATGCCAATTTTATTGTTGAAGCTTTAAGAGAAGGAAAAACCATTCCAGAAATTGAAGAAGAATTTCGAAATTCTTTAATTGAATTTTTCCCACCTGAGCTTTTAAACCGATTTTCTCAGATCATTATTTTTAGAAGCTTGAAAGAAGAAGAAATTAAAAAAATCTGCCAGCTTCAGTTAAAAGAACTTAAAAAAGAAATGGCGGAAAAAGGAATTATTTTAGAATTTTCTCCAAGAGTGATTGAAAGGCTTTCAGAAGAAGGATTTTCAAGAGAGTTTGGGGCTCGTCCCTTAAAAAGAACAATTGAAAGAAACATTCGCTCTCTTTTAGCTGATTGGTTAATTAAAAATCCCGCCCCTGCTGGAACCAAAATTTTGATTGATTGGGATGGAAAATATTTTCTTAAAAAACTAAGCTAAATTTTTTATTTTTCTAATTTTCCAAGCCAAAAATAAAGCTGATTGTCTTGATTTAAATTAACCTCAAAAGGATATTGACCACAGCCATATATAGTTTCATAATAATCTGAATCAAACCGATAAATCACTTTGATTTCTAAAAGATATTCTCCTTTCTCTAAAGTTGTTGTAGGGAAAGAAAAGTAAAAATCTTTTTGAGGATTGAAATTAAAAATTTGTTTGCGGGTCTCAAGCTGATAGTTATGACCGGCATCAAAAGTGGAAAGTGGAGGTTGAAATCTTTTGGAAATAATTGTGGAAGTAGAAGAAGTGATTTTAGAAATAGAAATTTCAAGGAAAGGTTCGCGACAGGCTCTTTTTGGTTTAAATCTTAAAGCTAAAAGATTAAAAGAAATTTCTTTTTCTGAAGAGAAATTTTGAGAAACAAAAGAGTAATCATCATCTCCCCAAAAATGAGAAACTTTGTAGCCAAATTTTTTCCAGTTTGAAGAAGATTTTCCATTAACCAATTCCTTTTTAACTTTGAAAGGATAAAAGAAAGTAGAGCTGGCAGAATTGGAATTACCAAATTCATCAAAAACTTCAACTAAAACTTTAAGCTCATCATTTTCTTGAAGATGCCAAGGAAGAGGTCTCATTGAAAGGGCTCTTTTAACATCGTCAGGAACATCAAAAATAAAGGTAGAAGATGCTTCTTTTTCAATTAAATGGATCTGATAAAAAAGTTTTTTATCAAAAGAATCTTGATCAATTGAAGGAGTAACTGAAACTTTAACTACTGAAGGTAGGTTTTCATCTAAAGAAAAGGAAATTTGTGGTTTTTGAGGCGGATAAAATTGAGGTTTTTGACCAAAATAATATTTTTTAAGATCAAAGCTGGCAAGATAATAAATATAAGGACTTCTTTGATAAAAAGAAAAGGTGAGATAACTTGAAGTTGAAAGAGAACCGTCAAAATCAAAAGGGATTCTTAAAGTTAAGTCATTTTCATCTGGCTGAGGTAATTTTCCTTTATTAAATTGCCATCTCTTTCTTTGGGGATATTTAATACCTTCAATAATAATCCTTGAAGAAGTGGTTTTTCTTAAAAGAAAACCCATAAAATAATCAATCCCGGTAGGATACTTGGGAAAACTACCACCAAAAGAAAAAGAATCTTCAGTTACTGGAGGTTGATTAAGATTAATTAAAACTAAACTGTAATATTCATCAGAAGTAGTAATCCAATCTTTGGTTTCAAATTCAATTTCAAGAAAATATTTTGGATTTTGAGAGTCGCGGTATTTGGCTTGATAAAAATAGGCATTTTTAATAAAACTTGGAATGAAAACTTTTTGCCAAACAATCTTTGAGGCTTTTTGGCAAAGCGGATTTTCAAAACTTAAACCAAAATAAAAATAGTGATTGAGAGACTTAATTTTAATTGAAGTTGAAGTAGCCGTGGTGGTGGAAAAATTGTTTTTTGAAAGTTCAAGAAGAGTGGAACTGGAAAGATTTTCTTGAGTTGAAGTTACAAGATAAATTTTGGTGAAAAAGTTTTCAAAAGGAAAATTTTCTGGAATTTGCCAGGAAAGATTTAAAGTTAAAACTGGAGAAGAAACACTTGATCTAATTTCTTCTGAAAAAGAGAGGTTATATTTAATTTCTTTTGGTGGAGGTAAAAAGCTGATTTCTCTTGATTCTGGCAGATCAGTTGAATTTTGAGGATTGGGGTTTTCTTGGAAAATAAAATCATTTAAATTATTGTCTGAATCATAACCATTGCCGTCAAATTGCCATTGAGGATAATTTTCTTGAGTGGAAGTTGAATAAGCTTTTCTTTCCCAAGAAACAGCTTCTTTGATAGAAGGAATTGGTTCTCCTTCAGGATAAATATTGCCATTGCCATAAGCTAATTTGTCAATGATAAGAGGAGAATTGGTGGAAGAATCAAGATTGGTAGTGGTGGCTACTAAAAAGATTGTTCCGCCACTTGAAAGAGTGCTTAATTTTTTACCTGAAAGAAAAGTGGAATCAGCTTTTTTGCCAAAAACAGTTGAAGTTGAAGCAATTAAATAGAAACCATAGCCAGGAATAGTGCCTAAGTTTTTTCGAGAAATTCGCTGAATTTTCTTTCCTCGAGAGCCAAGATATTGAAGCGAAACATCTTTTAAATCAATTGGGGTTGAAGTGGAATTGTAAATTTCAATAAATTGAAAATTGTTAGCGGAACTGGAAGTGCTTTTAACCAAAACTTCAGAAATTTTCAAAAAACTTAGTATTCTCAAATTCTTAAGAATTTGAGAATACTCAAAACTTCCTTGACTTTCTTGCTGACTTGTTTCTCCACTTTCGCTTTGATTTGCTTCCTGGCTTGCTTCACTTCCTTCCTGGGTGGTTTCTTTTTGAGTTGTTTGAATTTCTCCACTAGTTGAATTCTCTGCTTTTGGAGTGCCAAAAATTGTTTTTGAGCCAAAAGTTTGGGCTGAGCCAAAATAAGAATGCCAATTTAAATTTTCATCTCTTTCCATTGATCTTTTTTCTTTGTTATCTCCGGCAGGCCAGTTGGAAGAAGCAAAAACGAAGTCAGAAAGCTGACATTGAGGATCAAAAAGATAAAGAGCAAAATTTGAGTTATTAATTGAACCGGTAAAAATCCCATCGGCTGGAATTTGAGGCACGGAGTCATCATCACTTCTTTCAAGTAAAACAAATTCTCTTGGCTTAATTTTTAAATCCTCTTCAAAAACAAATTTGATTTTGGTTTGATTGTTTTTTAAATTAACCCCTAAAATTTGCCAATTTTTAAGATTGATCTCTTTTTGAGAAAAATTAGAAAGCTCAATCCATTCATCTGAAGCATTATCCAAAGCTCCAGCCCAGGCAATTTCTGAAAAAATAACCTGATGAGTTGGATTTAAACTTGAAGGAATTTGACAAAAACTAATTTGGGAAGTTTTTTCTTCTGATTTTTCTTCCTTTTCACCTCCTCCAACCGCCAAAACCACTTGAAACCCTCCACCCCCTCCAGAAAAACTAACTTCTTTTGATTTTAAATTTTTTGCTTTAGGAGTTGGTTTTTGAATTTCAAAGTCATAAAAACAGTTGTTAGTATCCTTATAGGTGCCATTTTCCCATTTTCTTCCATAACTTTTAGCTGAGGGCACTTCTTTCCAGCAAACTTCATCCACGATTTTTCGAGCTGGATTTTTTAAAACCAAAGTATTATTAAAAGTTAAAGGTTTGTTTACAATAACATCAGCAATTTTTTCAAAAAAAGAATCTTCTCGGGCAATCAAAAAATAACCTTTGCCAGGAATTTTTTTGTTTGAAAATAATTTTGAAGAAGCATAGCTTGAGAATTTTTTTGCAGTTTTTGTTTTTCTTTGAAGATACCAGCCTGAAAGATCAATTTCTTGATCATTAGGATTGTAAAGCTCAACAAACTCATCTTTGGGATTATTTTCTGAGCCAAGATAAACTTCAGAGATTAAAATTTTAGGATAAGTTTCTGAGATGGTTTTTTCTTTTTGAACTATTTGAGGTGTTTCTTCAAAATAACCAGAACTATTTTCTTTTTTGGGAGTGCCTCCGGAAAGAAAACTTGTTTGCCAGCTAAAATCAGTTTTTCTTTCCATGGTTCTTTTAGAATCATTATCTCCAGCGGGCCAAAAAGGATTAGCTTCAACTTTATCTTCAAGTTGGCAATTTTTATCAAATAAAAAAAGCGCTTCATTTGAATTTTTGATACCACCTTTATAAATCAAATCAGCTTTTATTTGGGGAAGGGTGTTGTCATCACTTCTTTCAAGAAGAAGTAACCCAAAGGGAGAAAGCTTGATTTCTGGAAAAACGATTTTCATCTTTCTGTCTTTGCTTTGAAGTTGATAACCAGAAAGATCAATCTCTTTTGAAGTTAAATTTTTTAATTCAATCCATTCATTTTGAGAAGAAATTTTAGTTCCCATCCAAGCAATTTCATTGAAAATTATTTCATGCTTTGGTTGAGCAAGATTTTCTTTGATTGAACACCATTTAATTTCCTTTATTTGCTTTTTCTCTTCTTTTATCCTCATTTCTTTTTCGCTTTCTATTTTCTCTTTAGTTTTCATTTCATCTTCTGCTCTAATTACTTTTATTTTTTCACTTCTTTTTTCCTCTTTTAATTTTTCTTTTAAACCAGTTTGTTTCTCCTTCTCCATTTTCTGAGTAATGTTTTTTATTTCTTTCTCGCTTTCTTTAAAAACTTTCTCTTTTATCGCTGCCTTCAAAAAATCTCTTTTTTCTTTTTCAACTTTACTTCCACCAGCAAATTTCTCTGATTTCTTTTCTTTCTTTCCAAAAAAGCTTTTTATTTTCACTCCAAAACTTTTTGCTTTTAAAGCCAAAGTTTCAATTTTTTGAGAAAAAGCTTGAGCAACATTTTTTATCGGATTTTTTATTGGTTGGGCAATTTGCGGTCTTTCATACTCTTCTCTCTGCCAAGGATTTGAAGGCGGCGAACCAGCAACTTCTTTTGCTATATAAAAATGTCTATTTTGAAAAGAGCGAATTTTGTTAATTTTAGAAACTTTTAATAAATCAATCCCTAAATCTTTTGCCTTGCTTATTACTCTTTTTTGCAAAGAGTATTTTTGTGAATATTCTCTTTTTAAATCCTCTATTGAAACCAACTTATATCTCTCATCATCCCATTCAACTTTTAGACCATAAAGTTTATCTTGAAGCGACCAATCTTTAATTCCATACCCACTATTCCAATTAGAAATATCCTCAAAACGCGAGAACAATCCATCATTATTTCCATCTGGACAACTGGCATGGCTTCCCTTTTCCACCAAAATCCTCTGATGATTTATCTTTGGATTATCTAACTCATTATTTGCCAAAATTATTTTTGTTTTAGAACCATTATGAGCAAATCCAATAACTTTAACCGGTTTTTGAGAAATCTTATCCACATAAACATCAACCCTTTCCCAATCACCGTAATGCTCATTCATAAACTCATTGAAAACATAATAAAGGTGATATTCATAAATCCATTGATTTTTGTCATCCACTATTTTATAAAACACAGTAAAGTGGTTTAATTTTTCTTCTTTTGTAAGTCGATTATATTTTTCCTTTGCTTTCTCTGCTGGAATTTCATTTAAATTTTCGTCATAGTTAAACTCTAAAGGATTACAAGGAAAATATTTTTCTTCAGAATCAAACCAAAAATTAGGCGCATAATTTCTTGGATCAGGATAAGAAAGGTTTTGAAATTGAGAAGAAAAAAGAAAACTTCCAAATAAAAGGAATGATAAAAGAAAAACAATTAAAACTTTTTTCTTTTTAAATTTTCTCATGCTTTATCTCTCTAAACAAAGATAAAGCAAAAGATAGCGTGATCAGAAGAAAAGTTAAAAGATAAGCAAGTAAAAGAGAGTGAAAAAGATAAATCCCGATAAGATTGGCAATAATTGGAGAAATAATTGCAAAAATAGCCACCCAAATTGGGGGAATGAGAATCAGTTTTAATTTAGGTGATTTTTTAAAGAAAAAAGAGTAAAAGATTTCGATAAGAAGAAAAGAGAAGAAAAATTCGAGCCAAAGAGTGCCTATCTGTAAAGAAGGTTCAATTATTAAAAAATTCACTATGTCAATTTTAAAAGGATACCCAATTACCCAGAAAATAGGAAATATAATTCCGCTAGCTGTCCATAACCATTCGGTAAATATTACAGGGATTAGGAATGCTAAAATCCAAATAGGAATGCCAAGCAAAATCAAAAAAAGAAATTTCTTTTTATTGTTCCTTAAAAAAGCACATCCAAGACCTAAACCTCCAAAAATAGCCAAAGATAAAATTCCTAACCAGTGAACAGGATATACAAAAACATCCTTTGAATGAGCAACATCTTTATACAAAACACTTCCCCAAACTAAACCAGCAATTCCAAAACCTGAAGCTACCAATATCAGTTGTTTTCTAAATTCTTTTGAATTTTTCCAATTAAAAATCCACCAGTTTAATTCTTTTTTTGGAAAAAGAAAAAAATTTTTAATTAGT
>Ga0190363_1001927_pt1 | contig 12166 bp, 15 predicted proteins | sample 48721867_MG_FD_161272 | JGI IMG/M metagenome (GOLD analysis project Ga0190363, IMG submission 161272) | Hydrothermal vent microbial mat bacterial communities from Southern Trench, Guaymas Basin, Mexico - 4872-18-6-7_MG | ecosystem: Environmental > Aquatic > Marine > Hydrothermal vents >...
CCTCCAAGATCCTATCGCCTTCGACCAAGACGGCGCCGTCTCTCACGACGCCGAGTCTACCCATCGTGACTACGCTTCCGCCATATACCAGGAAATCCATCCCCTATAGACCCCCTAGAAAACTATCTCCTATGAGGGTAGATAAGAATTAGAAGAGGTATTAACGCAAATATGTTCAATATAGACCCTATCATAAACGGAGCCCTATAACCTAGACTGCTCCAGAGCACCCCACCGACCGAGGAGCCCAGCATAAAGGTTAAACCGGTTAACGCGTCCATGTATCCTATTATCGACGCCACACCCATCGACCCCTTTAGACGGACCATCAACGTCCTTCTAGCGGGCATGTCCATGGCGCCTACCATTCCGACGAATAAAGCGGAAAGCACCAGGTGAAGCCAGTTTCCCGAGAAACCGTATAGAAGCCAGGAAACCGACGAGAGGGCTATGTGAGACGCTAAAATAGGGATACCGCCGAACCTATCGGTGAGCTTCCCTGAGGGCACCTGTGTCAGGAGGAAGCCCATGTTCCAGACCGCCATGACCAGGCCTACCAGCTGCTCGTCGAGGCTTAAGGCCTCTTTAGCGTAAAGCGTGACCAAGGGGTTTATCATGGAAAACCCTAGGCCGTGGACCACGAGGGCTATCGTGAGCAACCTAAGCCCCCTGTCGGATAATATCGACCTGATTCCTTCAGGAAACTTGCTGATGCTTAGTCTAACGGTTTTAAGACCAAGCCTCCCAGACCAGCCGTATAGAGAGATGATCAAAGAGGCCGACGAGATGCTGAGAAGACTGCCTAGGATGAATAGGCTTTGGAAGCCTAGGGTCGAGGCGAAGTATCCCGATAACGCTGAGCCCGCTATTCTAGCGACCATGACAACCATGTAGAATAGCGATAAAGCCGTGCCTAATCTTGCTCCCGTCTCGACTATAGACGCTTCACCCGTCGGAGATTTCAGACCCTCTAGGAGACCATATGCCGATATCAGAAGCCCTATGAGCATGATGTTTGACGTATAAGCTAAGGCTATGATCGTCAGGGCCGATAAAATGAACCCTAAGGCGAGGGGCTTACCTCTACCAGCGGCATCTGAAACTGCGCCTAGGATGAGGTAGGAGAGGCTGGTCGAGAGGCTTAGAAGCGAGAATACGAAGCCTATCTGCCACGTCTGGAATCCTATGACGTCAAGGTAAACCGGGAAGAGCGAATACCATAGGGAGTAGCCTAGGCTAGATAGGAAGAAAGCCGAGTAGACCGCTACAGACCTCCTGTCGAAGGGCATACAGACCTAAAAACCTAAGCCGAATAGGTTTAAATGTATCTCTATAACCCGACCCTAACATTTTTAAATACTCGTGAGAGAGCAAATACCGGTGCCGGGGTAGCTCAGCGGGTAAGAGCGCCAGACTCATAATCTGGAGAACCAAACCCGAGGGTCCAGAAGTCGAGGGTTCAAACCCCTCCCCCGGCATTGAACCTTTAGTTGCAAAGCCCTTACACCTCCCGCGTTCTCCTCTTAAAAGGGGTGGAGGCTTTGGGTTTTCTGGGATGGAGGTTTACGACTACCGGAGGATGCTTAAGAGGTGTGTGGAGAGGCTTGGAAGTATGCGGTACGGCGATGTGGCTATCGGGCTTCTGAGACACCTGAGTGCTCTAGGGCTTTCAACCGGTAGGCTCGTCAAGTACGCTACATACCTCTGTGTCCTGCTGAAGGCGATAGACTTCAACCCGAGGGAGGCCGGGAGGGATGACGTTGAGAGGGTTGTCGCTTGGATAAACTCCCAGCCCTACAGCCCCTGGACCAGGCACGACTACAAGCTTGTCCTCCGCAAGCTAATCCAGTATGCGAAGCTGGGCCGGTGCGACGGGGACACGCCCATGCCCCCGGAGGTTTCCTGGATAAAGCTGACCGTCAGTCGGAGTTGAGGCTTCCTCAGGGGGCTTGTGGAGGTGCTCAGGCTGAACCAATCGGTCGAGGAGAGCAGGAGCCTGAAGAAGCGATTGCTTGGAAAGCTTGAGGAAAGATACAGAGAGGAGAGGGCCGGGATACATGCAACAGACCTTATATGTCCTAGGCTCAGGTGAGGGTGAGGTCATATAGTGGCTGCTAGGGCATAGGAGCGAGGTCGTCGGCGTAGGATGCCAAGTAAGGTTTTTTACCGAGCATATTGTCAACTCCCCTACCACAAGCAATGGCTAAAAATGGTTAAAGCAGTGCCTAGGAGCATCCAAACCTACACTGAGATGACTAAAACAGTCTCTCTACAACTAGACGGTTTCTGTTCACTATACCTCATTCTAACCAGTATTGGTCTTCTTCTATATGAAAATTTAATTTCGTTGAGTTAAACATATTGTATTGGGTAAGTCATCCGCACGGTGTCGAGATGAGTGGTGAGTATCCAGCCTTGTTAAGGAAGAGAGCTCTAAACGCGTTGAAGTGGGCTAGGAGGGCCTTCGAGGATGGGGATTACGATACGGCTGTCCGTGAGGCGGAGTACGCCGTTCAGCTATACGTTAAGTCCGTCATACACCGTGTGTTAGGTGAGGAGGTTAGAGGCCATAGCCTCCGGGAACTCTTAGGGATACTAGTATCGGCTCTGATAGAAGAGGGGCTTGAAGAAGAGGCAAGGGAGGTTGCAGACTATGTTAGAAGACATAGACGGGAGCTGGCTGAGTTAACCGAAGCCCATACGCGTGCCGTATATGGGCTTATAGAGTATGGCAGACGGGAGGCGGAAATATTGCTTAAAATAGCCGAAAGCGTCATCGCGGCGGTTAAGGATTTGGAGGCGAAAGTGTTTGGAGAGAAAGTATAGAAGCAGGCTTCTACTCCTGCGCGAGTGGAGAAGCGTAGTACGTAGCATCTTACAGGCTGTAGAAGGGCTTTATCCTGAAGCCGAGGTCTATCTCATAGGTGGTGTGGCAGAAAACAGAACTACCGTAAACAGCGACGTCGACATAGCTATAGTGTTTAAATCGAGTCTGAGTAAAAACAGCCGGATCAGCATCTTAACACGTATATGGGAATCTATAGAGGACGCAGTACCCATGTACTATCCGCTAGAAATACATGTACTCGACGTTAACGAGTTCGCAAAGTTAAAGGGAAGAAAAGTAAAACTTTCGAAGACCGCTTCGAGACTTCTGTAAAATAGTTCTTCTCGAAGAGGGGGGCTATCCATGACGTTGCTTCTCCATAAAATCTCGGAAAACCTAATTAATCGATTTAAGAGTTTCATCCTCACCGCTTAGCTGTTCGGCTTTTCAACCCATCAAGTTTTGGTAGACTTTCAAACCTTGGGATTTTAACCAAGTATAGGTTTCCATACCCAGATACGTCGCTCGTATATAGGATCTGGTTTCCGTCTGGGCTGAACCTTGGATGCGGACGCACCTGCTGGATGTGTAAGCTACTACGGTGTTCGCAGAGTATATGCGATCCCTCAAGCTCTACCCCACGCCTCCTCCAGAGCCTTATGACACCCCCTCCGTAGCTCATAACTGTAAGCATGTAATCGCCGCCCAGCTCTATGAGAGGGGCGAGCTCTAACCGTAAAGGTCTAGGCCGTAAGGATTGTGGATGAAAAGACCTAGGTCTTTGGGTGTTTGGTCTGCGGGAGAGTGGTTGTCAACGGATCTCACTTCTCAGTCAACTGAGTGGCTAACGCGGCTTTTCTAAGCCAAGAAACACGGTGAGAAGCTTCGAGCGTAGGCTTCTAGACAGGTGTATGGTTAGCCGCAGAAAGTAAGACGGTATGTGTTTATATCGCTGGGATCCATTATCTCAACGTGTGTCGTCATGCCTGATGGTTTCACCCATTGCCTGGTCGGTCTGGTGGCTTGCCTTTCCTGGGATATGAGGGGTGCTAAATACTATCTTCTAGCCGTTTTTCTATCTCTCATGCCTGACATAGACGCGTTCACACCCTGGCATAGGGCGCTTCTACACTCAGCCCTATCGCTCACGGTTTTAGCGGTGGTGTTAGCTAGGGTCATGCTTAAGCTGGGGTATACAAGTGACGAGACGAGACGCATGATCTATCTACCGTTCGTGCACGTTCTCATGGACTCTTTAACCGGTGGGATACCCGTTAAACCTCTCTACCCTTTAACCGATGCCGGGGTTCAGCTGGACTGGGCTGTAGACCGGGTTGTGAAGCCGATTCTATCGATATCGCCATACAGTTACTACCTGGAGGTCATACGAGTGAGCGTCGTCTTTTTGATTGTGACTCTAGCCTTCATGGCCACAGGGCGTCGTGGGAAGAAAAGCGACCGGGGATAATCTAAAGTTGATTATGACAGACGGCCATTCACGACTTCTTTCTGAGGGTCCTACCAGGCTTAGCTCCGGTGTGTCTACCGTCCTCGACCAGCACAGTCCCATTGACCAGCACATACCCTATGCCTCGGGGATAGCGGTGGGGATCCTCGAAAGTCGCCGTGTCCCTTATGGTGTGTGGGTTGAAGACCACTATATCCGCCTTCATCCCAGGCCGGATTAAGCCTCTATCCCAAAGCTTTAGTTTCCTAGCAGGTAGACTCGTCATCTTCCTGACGGCTTCTGGGAGCGTGAGCAGCCTACGTCTTCTGACGTATTCGGCTAGAACCCTCGGGAAAGCCCCGTAATTTCTGGGGTGAGGCTTACCTTCCCCGAATCTTCTGACATAACCGTCGCTACCTACAGCGACCAGCGGATGAGCGACCACTCTCTCGACGTCTTCTTTGCACATGACGTGTAGGATCATACCCGTAACGCCTTCATCATCTATGAGAAGCTTAGCAACGGTCTCCAAAGGCGTTAGGCTCCAATCATCTGCGAGTTTGCTGAGAGCCCTACCTTCGGCTTCCTCGTGGATAGGAGAGTAGGATATGACTATCCGGCTCCACTCGACGTATCTGTCACCCATAACTCCATAGCGTTTAAACTCCTCGCGGATCCTCTCCAGGACTTTAGGGTTTTGTAATCGCTTAAGCATCTCCTCGGTTCCTCCTTCTCTAACCCAGGAGGGTAGAAGCGACGCTAGTCCGGTCGAAGCCGCCGTATATGGGTATGCGTCTGCCGATACGTCGAAACCCCTCTCGGCATAGTCTTCGATCAACGCAAGAAGCCTTGAGGTTTTACCCCACGCTGAGGTGCCGGAGGCTTTGAGGTGCGAAATCTCCACGCCTAGACCGGCTTGAACCCCTATGGATATGGCCTCTAGAACCGCGTCTACGACCCGTAAACCCTCGTCCCTTATATGCGATGCATATAATCCACCGTATCTAGCCGCGGTTTTAGCTAGCTCGACGAGCTCCCACGTGTCTGTGAACATGCCGGGTAGATATATGAGGCCCGTCGATAAGCCGAAGGCCCCGGCTTTCATAGCCTCCTCCACGAGCTCTTTCATCTCCCGAAGCTGAGCCTCGTTAGGCTTAACGTCTTCAGCCCCTAGGACAGCCGTCCTAACGGTTCCTTGACCGACTAGAGGGACTATGTTAACGCTCTTCTCGAGCTCCTCTAAAGCCTCCATGTACTCGCCGAAGCTCCGCCATCGTATCGTCACAGACTCCGAGTAGGGCTTGTAAGCATCCTTAACGTGTCGTAGGTTCATATCCGTGATGGGGGCCGGTGTACATCCGCAGTTTCCGACGACCAGGGTCGTAACGCCTTGTAGCACATAGTTATCGGCCGTAGGTATGAGAAATATCGATAGGTCGCTGTGGTTATGTATGTCTATGAAGCCTGGGGCGACCACAAGCCCCGATGCGTCCAAGATCTTTTCGGCGCTACATCCTGAAAGGTCTCCGACCCGCCTGATCTCGTCATCCACTATTCCGACATCTGCCTTAAAACCTAAAGCTCCGGAGCCGTCTAGGATCAAGCCGCCACGTATTATCACGTCGAAAACCGGCAAGGAGACGACACCGTAAATACCATCATAGGACCTTCGTGATAAAACTTCCCGTGGTCTATGCATAGTTAGCGAACGTTGAGGCTTTTATCTCTCCACCCATATTGTCTATACGAGGTGTCTATGGTGAAGAGGCAGGTTGTTTTAACGGTTTCTGAGTCTAAGAGGCTCATCGCTAAGGCTGTAGCCGCCATGGATATCGTTAAGAGGGCTTTACGGGATGGAATAGTCGTAGTCGCTAAGGGTTCGACGAACAGCTACATCGTGGAGGAGCTCCTATCCAAGAAGATTGATAAACGCGCCTATCTGACCGGTGTGGTGACCCCCGACGAGCCCTTGACATCGGGGCTACCTAAGCCTAAACCTATGAGGGATGTCGTTCTCGTCAGGGGGGTCGTGGATGAGAGCCTAGACAGGTTCACTGCCGTGGAGAAGATGGGTAGAGGAGATGTCTACATAAAGGGGGCGAACGCCTTGAACTACAGGGAGAAAGCCGCGGGGATACTCATAGGAAGCGAAGTCGGGGGAACCATAGGTAGGACGATAGGCTACATAGTGGGTAAGAAGATCCATCTAGTCCTACCCGTGGGGCTTGAGAAGCTAGTCTACGAGAGCATATGGGAGCTGGCTAGGAGGATGAACAGCCCAGACTCGGAGGGGCCTTCTCTGATGCCGGTGACCGGTTTAATAGTCACAGAGATAGAGGCCTTAAAGATCCTAACGGGCGTGGACGCTACTCTAGTGGCTTCAGGCGGGATAGCGGGAGCAGAGGGTGCTGTAAGACTGTTGATCGAAGGACCCGAGGAACGTGTCGAGAAAGCCATGACTCTTCTTCAGACGATCAAAGGAGAACCCCTGCTAACACTATAACTAAGAGTAAGAAAAGCCCCCTCTTTTAGCCGCTTTTTTGAACTAATTCTCCGTTTTTGATAATACAGGATTTCTTCGACGACCTGATGAGTAAAGAGGTCGGAACTTAAGGCTCTCATAAGTTTTAAAATAGATACGTCGTAAAAATGATATCCATGTTCGTGGCGGATACTCATGTCCACTTGTTGGGTTCCGAGAAGCCTAGTGAAGTCGAGGCTTCCATGGATAAAGCCGGGGTAGACCTTCTGGTCGTTATAGCGCCTTATAAGCAGACCTTCATGCCTCAGGGCAGGGTCTCATGCGCAAACATAAAGAGCGTAAGGATGGGTAACGACTTCGTCGCGAACCTCGTCAAAAACCTGCCGGATAGGCTTAGGGGATACGCCTTCATAACGGGGCTGGGGGATGTCGAAGAAAACCTCAGGGAGCTTGAGAGAGCGATAAAGGACCTAGGGCTTCACGGGGTTAAGATGTTCCCGAATCTTGGATGGTATCCAGACGACCCTAAGATGGACCCTATATACGAGCTTATCGAAGACCTGGGAGTCCCCATACTCTTCCACAGCGGGGTAGTACCATGGATATCGGATATACACGGCAAGGGGCCGCTTCTCTCGAAGTATTCTAGACCCGTATACTACGAAGGCGTAGTCAGAAAGTTTCCGAAGCTTAAGATTATACTAGCCCATATGGGCTGGCCTTGGTTCATGGAGGCTATAACCGTGGCATACCTGACGCCCAACATATACCTAGACCTGTGCACAGACTTCACCACCGCTACAGCCCGTCTAAAAGAGGAGGCTTTGAAGATGGCCTTGGAAACGATAGGCGTCGAGAGGCTTCTATACGCGTCAGACGCTACGCCTCTCGGGTGGGAATACATGCGTGAACACCTCGACCGCACGGTTAAACTGCTCAGAAGGCTGAAGGTTTCAGAGGAAGGTATTGCGAAGATACTGGGAGGGAACGCTAGAAAATTGTTCAAACTTTAAGGTGTTCGAGGCTTCGCAAAAAATGGGGTGGATACAAGACTCATGTTTCACAGTTTTTTAACCTTTACTTCGATGCTGTGGACGGCGCAGCTTATGCATGGGTCGTAGGCTCTGATCAGCATGGCGCATTTAGACGCGATCTCCTCCTCAGATAGGTGAGCTATCGTCGGCACATACTCTCTAAGGTCGTCCTCCACCCTCCTAGCGTTCTGACACGTGGGAGGCGATATATCGGCAGCTTTGATAAGCCCGTCGTCGCCTATACTGTACCAGTGATAGTTCATACCCCTAGGAGCCTCCGTTATGGCTCCAGCCGAGCCACCCTTCACCTGGAAGGGAGCCCTAACCGGTCCCTCTCTATACGCGTCTATCAGCTCCAATGCCTCGTCTATCAGGCTTATGACCTCTAGAAGCCTAGCCATATTAGCGGCGAAGGGGTTCGAAGACGGGAACTTGAAGCCGCTGGCCTCTGCCGCTTCTCTAGCGTCGTCGCTGAGCTGGCTGAAGTTTAGGTTTACCCTCGAAAGAGGCCCGACCATGTACGAGCCCCTACCCTTAACCTTCGAGTGTTTAGCGGTCGAGTGGGGAACCTGGGTCTCCTCTATGAATGCCCTAAACTCGTCTTCGCTTATATCTAAGCCCTTATTCGACTTGACCCGCCCCTCGTTTATCGCATACTCCCCCGGGTTCGATAAGGCGACCCTTTCACAGTCCACTTCGAACCTCGGAAACTTATCGGCCGAAAAGAGGGGCACAGACTCGACAGCCGTCTTCTTAGCCTCCTTAAGACTCTGCGTCAGCTTCATAAGCTTATCCTTGGGAGGCGTGTAGGTGAAGCCCCCGACCACTATGGTTACAGGATGAACCCCTCTACCACCGATCAGCTCGACGAGCTTGTCGCCCACCGCTTTGAGCCTTAAGGCCTTGACTAGAAGCTTCGGGTCTGCCGTGAAAACGTCAGGCAACCCTAACACATCTGGAAGAGCGAGCAGATACAGGTGTAGACAATGGCTGCTTATGATTCCCCCGATCGCGATAAGCCTTCTTAAAAGCCTTATACGGTCGTTGACCTCTACGCCTAAGACCTTCTCCACGGCTCTAACCGAGCTTAGCTGATGGGTCACGTAGCATATGCCGCATATCCTAGACGTGAGCTCGACCGCCTCCTCGAAGCTCCTACCTTTGAGAAGCGCCTCGAAAAACCTAGGCTCCTCGTAGATCTTCAGCTTTAGGTCCTTAACCTCCTCACCGTCTATGGTTAAGTCAAGCTCAGCCTTACCCTCAACCCTTGTCAGATAACCTATCCTAACGGTCTTCAAAGCTTAGCCACCTCGCGATAAAGCTTGGACATGCCTGCATATTTCCTAAACTTTCTGAGTATCTCGTCGTCGCTCAACCCGATCTCCCTAAGCCTCTCCACCATAGACGCGACGTTGGGGTCGCTCATGGGGCCGTAGCACCCCTCACAGACCCTTCCGACGTTAGGGCATATAGCCCCGCAGCCCGCGGCCGTGACAGGACCCATACAAGGTTGCTTATAGGTCGTTAAGAGACACTCGTTCTCGTAGAGCTTACACTCCACGCAGACCGGATGCTGCCTAAGCCTAGGCTTAACGCCTAAGATGACCGCTTTAAAGACCTCTAAAATATTCTCTAGCCGCGGCGGGCAGCCCTTGAGATAATAGTCTACCTTCACGTACTCGTCTATCCCATAAACCCTCGTGGACCTTATGTAGCCGGGCTTAGGGTAGACTATGGTTTCAGCCTCACGCTGACTCATCCAGTTCCTTATCGAAGGGACACCGCCGGTTACCGCGCAGTCGCCGAGCGCCACGAGAACCCGAGATTTCTCCCTTATGGCCTTAACCTCTTCGATGCATTCGGGAGTAGATATCGCTCCCTCTACCAGCGCCAGGTCATAAAGTCCATCCTCTAATTTAGAGCTCGCCATAGCCCAATACTTGAACTCCACGAGGTTAAGCAGCTCCGGTAACTGCTCGTTCATCCGTATGAGCTCTACCTGACAACCCGAGCAACTCGTAAACTTGAAAACACCCACCTTGAGCTTCAAAACACCACCTCCCTAAAGGATCTTATCTGGCTCCAGCTTCAGCTCCTCGTAGGTGAATATCGGACCGTCCTTACAGACGTATTTACCGCCGATCTGGCAGTGGCCGCATTTACCGACCCCACACTTCATCCTCCTCTCCATCGAAAGGTATATCTGACTCTCCTTGAAACCCATGGACAACAGCCCTTTAACGGCGAAGTGCATCATGATCTCCGGCCCACATATGCAGACCAGGCTGTTCGCGGGGTCCACCGTGACGTGTTCGAAAAGCCTAGTCACGACCCCTACGTTGTGCTTCCACTCGACCCCCGGCGGAACCCTATCCACCGTTAACAGTAGACATCCCTGAGGGACAGAGGCCCAAACATCATGCTCATACTTGAACATGAGGTCCTGCGGAGTCCTAGCACCGTAGAGTATCTCGACCCTACCGTACCGGTCTCTATGCCTTAAGACATCAAGAATTAGAGGTCTCAGGGCGCCTTGTCCGCAACCGCCGCCCACTATCAAGAGGTCTTTACCCACAGCCTTCTCGACCGGCCATCCGTTTCCGAACGGCCCCCTGACACCGACCTTATCGCCGGGTTTAAGCTTGAAGAGGCTTCCCGTAACGTTTCCGACCTTCCTGACGGATATCTCTATGAACTTCTCAGCGTCATCTGGGTGGGACGATATGCTTATGGCGGATTCACCTACCCCTAAGACCGATACCATCACGAACTGACCCGGTACGAAGCTGAAGCCTCCATCCGTTATCCTAAGCCGGAACGTTTTGATATCTGGGGTCTCGTCCACCATAGACTCTATGACCGCTATTCTAGGTAGATACGGGTTCACCTTAATCGCCTCCCCTAAGCCTACTAGCCACCTCCGTCAAGTCTATGCTAGCCGGGCAGTATACTATGCATCTTCCACAGCCCACGCAACTCGAATACAGGCCTCCGCCAGCCGCGCCGAATTTACAGAGCATCCAGTGCCTAAGCCTCTGGAAACGGTTTCTCCGGAAGTTCCCGCCTAAGGCCACCTCGGCATACTCTAAAAGCTGGCAGGAATCCAGCTCTCTAACCCTCACCCCGCTTCTAAGGTTTAGCTCGAGGACGTCGTAGACGTCGAAGCAGTAGCATGTCGGACATACAAGGCTACAGTTGCCGCAGGACAGACATCTCTCAGCCATCTCCTTCCAGACATCATGCTCTAACAGGCTTTTAGCGAGCTCTGCCAGACCCTCAGAAGGCATATGCTTCGTGAAGCTCTTCTTAAGCTCCTCTATCAGCCTCTGCTTAGCTTCCAGATACTCATCTCCAGCCTCTTGAAAGCCTAGGCTTTTGAGAAGCTCTAGGCCCTTAGCGCTTCCGGGCTCGAGGAGATACCCGTCTCCGACATCGGTTATAAGTATGTCGAAGCCCGTCGAAGCCTCTGGACCTGTTTCACGGGATAAACAGAAACAGTTCTCGTCGACCCTTGTACAGGTTAAACCGATTATGAGGGTGTTTCTCCTCCTCTCGAGGTAGTATGGGTCCTCCGGGGTCTGGCTGAAGAACTCGTCTTGCCTCTCGATCGCCTTTAGGTCGCATGGGTGAACCCCGAACAACGCCACGGCCGAAGGTGTAGGCTTCTCCGAAACCTCGAACCCGTCGTCGAGCTTGAACTCGAAAAGCTTCTCTCTTGGCGGATGTAGAAGCTTCTTCGGTGGAAGAACCGTTCTTACATAGTTTAGGTCTACCTGCTTCACCGAGTCTATCTCTAGGAAAAACCAGCTTCTCCCCTGCTTCACAGGTCCATAGACTACATAGCCGTCGCTTCGAAGCTTCCTTATCAGCCTATCGAGACCTTCGAGGTCCGTCTTGAACAGTTGAGACGCCCCGCCCATGGATTACCCCTAACAGAATTTCAGACTTTGAAGTAATCGCTTATATACTTTTCTTACCCTTAAGGGAAAGGTAAAGTTTATCCGTACCTACCTAGTAAGAAAGGGATCAGTAGGTGTCGGACGTTGGCCAGGAAGAGGCGTAGGAGAGAAGCCCCCATGCCCGCTACGACCGCGGGTCTGTTGAGGTTCTTCGAGGAAGAGGGCTATGGTTTAAAGCTTAGACCAGAGATGGTAGTCATACTCGCCGTGGCTCTGATGTTATCCGTGATAATAGCGCACATGGGCTTCAGGATAATCTAGAGGAAGAGGAGTAGGAGACAAGCTGCAAGGGCTGGTGTTAAAAACCTTAAGGCAAGCCTTTTAGCCCTCTTAGCCGATACGTCTAAGACCTTCAAGAGCCTGTTCAACCCGTCGCCTAACAGCTTTAAACCGTTCAACTCGACTTTTACATGGCAT
>Ga0190363_1001928_pt1 | contig 12166 bp, 7 predicted proteins | sample 48721867_MG_FD_161272 | JGI IMG/M metagenome (GOLD analysis project Ga0190363, IMG submission 161272) | Hydrothermal vent microbial mat bacterial communities from Southern Trench, Guaymas Basin, Mexico - 4872-18-6-7_MG | ecosystem: Environmental > Aquatic > Marine > Hydrothermal vents > Microbial...
TAACGCGACCTCTTTACAAGAGGAGGGGATTTGGATATAATGCTGAGTGTAGGTATAGAGGTGATAAGTTGCAGACTTTGGCGTGCTTAGTCGAACTGTCCGTTACCGAATTTTAACAGCGAATGGAACAATCTCTCTACAAATCATAACCCTAATATTTATCTTGACCAGAGGGGTGCAGGATAACATGCGACATATCGCATTAAGAACAAAGTTAATATTTAGCTTTTCCCTGGTTATTGTGGTTGGTGTTTTCTTGTCAGTAATTATAGGTATACGATTAATTGGCAACACAATTATAAAACAGGCCCATGATAAAGTAAGACTTGATCTCAACTCTGCGCGAGAAGTGTATCATGAGGAAAGCCAATGCATTAAGAACATAGTCCGTCTAACTGCAATAAGATTTTTTGTGAGAGACGCTGTATTGACTGGCAACAGGGAAATGTTGAGAGCTGAATTACGAGCAATTATGGAAAGGGAATCCTTAGACATACTTACTTTGGTTGACAAAAAGGGATGCGTTCTTGTCAGGGCGCGTAATCCAATGAGCTATGGTGACCAACTGAATGATGAAGTGGTTAATTGGGTAATGTCAAAGAAACAAGCGGTAGTATCAACACAAATCGTCCCTCAGGAAGAGTTGCTAAAAGAAAGTGAAGACCTCGCTCAGCAAGTCAGGTTGGAATTGATTCCCACTCCCAGGGCCCGACCGTCTACAAAAGCTGTGGAGACTTCAGGCATGATGATTAAAGCGGCAGCACCTATTTTTGATAATAAAGGCAATTTAATCGGAGTATTGTATGGAGGAAAACTACTTAATCGAAACTATGAGATTGTCGATAAAGTAAAGGACATAGTTTATAGAGGGGAAAAATATAAGGGGAAGGACATTGGAACCGTCACCATTTTTCAAGGAGATCTTCGTATATCCACGAATGTAAGGAGGTCCGATGGTTCAAGAGCTATTGGGACTAGGGTCTCTGAGGAAGTATACAATCAGGTAATCGGAAAGGGTATCCCTTGGATTGGTAGGGCATTTGTGGTAAACAACTGGTACATAACTGCATATGAGCCTATAAAGAACTTAAAAGGGGACATTATTGGTATGCTTTATGTAGGAATGCTTGAGGCGCCATACATCGATTTAAGGAATAAAGTTATATTCACCTTCCTGGGAGTCGCAATCGTGAGCGTCATCCTTCTGTCAATAGTAGGATACCTCATAACATCTAACATCGTCAAACCACTCAAAGAGTTGTTAGATGCCACTAAGAAAGTCGCAGGGGGCGATTTAGCTCATCGGGTGCAGATAAAGTCTCGGGACGAAATCGGACAATTAGCAAGGTCTTTCAATCATATGACTATGGAGCTGCAGAAGGCTACCGAGAACTATCTGATGTTAAATAGGACATTGGAGGATAAAGTGAGAGAAAAGAGCAGGAAATTGAAAGAGGCCCAAGAACAGCTCATTCAGTCAGAGAAGTTGACCTCACTTGGTAAAATGGCTGCAGGAGTAGCACACGAGATAAACAATCCTCTGACATCGATACTGATTAACACTCATCTGATAGCAGAAAAGTTGAAGGACGATGGTCGCTTTCAGAAGAATCTGAATCTAATTATAGACGAGACGACTCGGTGCAGTGAGATCGTTAAGGGGCTTTTGGAATTTTCCCGGCAAACTCCACCCAAGAAGACCCCTGCAGACATTAATGAGGTGATTGAAAAAACTCTGCTGCTTTTGAGAAGCCAGCTTCTTGTTCATAATGTGAAGGTCGCTAAAGACCTGGACGGCGACTTACCGAAGATAATGATAGACATTAACAAAATCGAGCAGGTCTTTACAAACATTGTGTTGAATGCCATCGAGGCTATGCCAGATGGAGGGATGCTGTTTGTTAGTTCTCGGATATCAGCAGATAGCCGATTTGTGGAAATTGAATTTCGAGATGAAGGCGTTGGTATTCCCAAAGAGAATATTAACAGGATTTTTGACCCATTCTTCACCACAAAAGGGACAAAAGGTACTGGATTGGGACTTTCGGTTAGCTATGGGATTGTGCAACAGCACAGGGGGACTATAGATGTGCAAAGTGAGTTAGGAAAAGGGACATCTGTAACCATACACCTACCCATAAATGAGGCAAAGAAACCTAAGTCAAAGGATTAACCGAAATTGTTTATGGGTAGAAAAGAAAGGAGGATACAGATGACCTGGATTGATGATTACAAGAGGAAAATTTCATCCCTTGAGGAGGCAGTATCAGTTGTAAAAAGTAAAGACAGAGTTTATATAAGCGGTAACGCAGCGAGTCCTCTTACCTTGCTGGAAGCATTAGCGAATCGGAAAGATGAGCTTCAGAATGTTGAGATTACACATGTGCTGCTACACGGCAATGACCCCCTTTCTAAACCGGAAATGGAAGGCCATTTCAGACACAATTCGCTTTTTGTGGGACCCGCTGACAGAGAAGCGATAAATGAGGGGCGTGCCGATTATATTCCCATATTCTTGTATGAAATACCAGATCTGTTTTATTCAGGGCTTCTGAAGCTTGATGTGGCGTTCGTGCATTTGTCACCCCCTGATAACAAAGGCTTTATGAGCTTTGGGGTTGAATGTCTGGCTTCAAAAGCTGCAGTGGAATCTGCGAAAATCGTTGTGGCTCAGGTAAATGATAAGATGCCAAGGACATTGGGCGATTGTTTTGTACATGTTTCTCAGGTAGACAAAATTGTGGAAGTCTCCGTAGAGTTACCAGAGCTTCTGCAAAAAGAGTTTACAGAAGTGGAAAGAAAAATCGGTGAAAATATTGCAGGATTGGTCGAAGATGGCGCTACGATTCAACTTGGAATAGGAGGAATACCAAATGCTGCACTCAAGGCTATGGAAGGTAAGAGAGATTTGGGAATACATACGGAGATGGTTTCAGATGGGATAATAGAGGCAATGGAGAGTGGCCTGATAACAGGAGCCAAAAAAACCTTACATCCCTACAAGGTTGTTGCCACATTCCTTTTTGGTTCAAAAAAGGTCTACGAATATGCACACGATAATCCAGCATTTGAAATCTGCCCTGTGAATTATACAAACGACCCTTTCATTATAGCCCAAAATGAGAAAATGGTAGCCATAAATTCGGCAATAGAGGTTGATTTGACTGGCCAAGTATGTTCGGATTCAATCGGAACCAGAATTTATTCAGGTTTTGGGGGACAGGTTGATTTCATCCGAGGTGCTGCTCGATCGAAGGGTGGTAAACCAATTATTGCGTTGCCCTCAACAGCGAAAAATGGCGAAATTTCAAGAATAGTTCCTTATCTTAAACATGGAGCGGGAGTCGTGGATACAAGAGCAGATGTTCATTATATCGTGACGGAATATGGGGTCGCACATCTGCACGGTAAGAACCTGAGGGAACGTGCTCTGGCATTAATCAGGATTGCCCACCCCAAGTTTAGGAAGGAACTGGAAAAAGAGGCGCTTAAGAGGAAATTGTTGTAATGAGACCATTGAGAGCTTGGAATAGAACTAATATCAATCATAAAAATCACATTTAGGAGGTAAAGATGGGAGACAAATCAAAGATTTTGGTTGTTGATGATGAGATATCAGTTTGTAAGAGTATAGTTAGTGCATTAGAATCTGAACAGTATATTGTGGATATGGCGCTTAGTGGGGAGGAAGCTCTGGAGAAAGAGGCGAAGAGCAAATATGATGTTATCGTTGTAGATCTAATGATGCCAGGTATAAGCGGTATGGACCTACTGAGAGAGATCAAGAAGAAAGGTTCCAGTGCAAAAGTTATAATGATTACTGGATATCCATCAATTAAATCGGCTGTGGAAGCCATTAAGTTGGGCGCTTTTGACTATATACCTAAACCGTTCACGCCCAATGATTTGCGGAGCCTGGTCTCCAGAGCACTGGAAAGCAGTCGCTATTTTGAGAGGGAAGTAGCTGCGGAAGCTAGGTTGAAGGAGGAGAGAGAAAGGGTCCCTGGGGGTCTATATTGCATTCCGGAGAATTCGTGGGCAAAGGTAGAGCAAGATGGTAATGTCCGAATAGGGATACATCATATTTTCCTGAGAGTTATTGGAGAGATAACATCCGTTGAGCTTCCCAAGGTGGGTGAAATAAGGTATCAGGGAGAAGCTTGCTCAAGGGTGACGGATTCCCAACTACATGTGCACAAGGTATGGACACCAGTTAGTGGGAAAGTTATTGCAGTAAACGAAGAAATAAAAAAGGATTACTCCAAATTGGTGAAAGACCCTTACGGAGAAGGATGGATATTGCTAATGGCACCTCTACATTTAGAAGATGATTTAAGAAATTTAGTCCTTTCAAAAGCACCTAATTAACGATGGAAGAAGATTTGAATATTCCTGAAATCAAAAGTTTACTCTATACAGTGAAGATCCTTTTAGGAGGATTTGACCCGACCACCCTGATGTATTTAGATGACGGAGGTAATTGGAGGAGAAACCCTCAGACTTTAAGGGATAGAATATCCAATGAATTGTGGTTTAGAATCTGGGAGATAAAACCGAGGGAGGATTTCATTAGACATGTTGAAGGCGTCATTTATCCCTTTATTCAAAATGAAGAAGCTTGGAGTCTTACTTGTAGCATTTTCCGTGAGATTTTCGCTAAAAACATTGAGGAAACCGACAATTTGCTTGTTATTATGGAGGTTCTCTACTGGCTTATTGAATATAATGCATACAAAACTGCCAGTGAGATCTATGTGGCTGACTGGGACGACAAAGGAAGGGCAAGAAGAGCCCAGTACCAAAAAAAAGCCGAAGAATTCTTGGGTGATTTAAAGCGCATAGGGGGCGACAACTCCAAAGTTGATACCTTTTTCAAGATAATTAACCTACTAAAGGAAGATTGCATTTTTAACAAGGTGAGTTTGATCATCGCTGAGGAGGAAAAGGTAAGGCATTATGTCAATAGTGTGCTCACCCGGCTCAAGAATGTTAAACAAAAAGATATAGTTTACGATTTGATTGACGAGGGCACGGGCTCGAAACTTGGGATGATAACAACTGTGCCTGCGGCTCTCCTCCGCCCGTGTTTAGCATTGCTCACTGATCCAACTGTTGATGTCTCTAGTGGTCTCCAGTATGAGGCATCAGATATATTGGGGAGGCTGAATGACTCCCGTTCCATGGATACCCTGCTAAAGGCTCTGGAAATTTATGATCTAAAATATACAAATCTCAGGTGCAATTTGATATATGCGGTAGGTAATCTTAGGCAGAAGGAGGCGATAGGTCATCTCATTAACATACTGGATGGTCCTGATTCCATTGATGTGCGAACGTGTGACGGTTCATTAATGTATAAACAACCATTGAGTTGGGAGAAACGCGAGGCCATCTGGGCACTCGGCAAACTTGGAGCCAATGCGGTGGAGGCAATACCTACGCTTATGAAGTACATCGATACCCCAGATAGAGAAATAAGGCTTTCACTAGCCTGGGCAATGGGAATGATAGGCCGCGAACAGAAGGAAAGATTTGGAGGCATCGATGCAAGAATTTTAATAGCATTATTAAACTTACTCATGATTAAAGACGACGAGATATTTGAAGAAGCCTCCTTTGCGTTAAGGGAATTGGATTTGCCAGATTTTCTTCATATCCTCTATTTACGCAACTTAGCAGCGACCTCTGTGCTTTTCCTCAAGCCGAGTAGCAACGGATTATATGAGCTTTCTGAAACCTTGCTTCACCTGATGTCTATAAAGAAACCAGTTGTTATGGCAGTCACGGGCGACTCTGGAACTGGTAAGACATATTTTTGCGAGGTGATAGCCAAGGGATTTGCTGGATTACGAGAAGATGAAATATTGTATCTCCAGAGGGATGATCTGAAACATACGAAGATATTCAACAGGATGCTGGGCATAAAATGGTTAAGGAAAAATGTTAGCCCAGAGTTTCACCAAGATTATCCACTAATGGAAGATAATGATAACCCGGATGAGTTTTTTGACGAGTTTATCAGGGAATATTCACATAAGAAGCTAATTATTCTGGATGGCTGGAGGGACGAAGTATACTTTCAGCGCATTGTTGAAATTTTCTATGCCAAAGGCTATCTGGATGTTGTAGTCAATTTTCGAACGACTTTCTCAACAAAGAGACTCAACTTGGAAGAGCGTGATAAGTCATTAGAAAGCGTCCGCACTCATCTCTCCTATATCGAGGAGCCGGTGATTCAAGAAACGAGGCTTTATCGTGAAGGTCTCGTCCTCGTATATAGTCTTGACAATTCAATACCGTCGAGGTTAAGCAGGGAAGAAATCTTTGAGGTCTTCCAGAGAAAAAAGGTTGAAACATGGGGGGACTATATCAGGATTGGCAAGTTTGAGAGGGATTTACAGCCATTGAGTATAAAGGATGGCACCTTATCGTCTCGCTGGGAGGACATTGTCTTTGAGATTGAGGAAATTCCCTCTAAGGGAGTTTCCCCTTTTACCCCCAGTGAGGCAAGTTTTTCTCGCATATTGAATGAGGATACTACCCAGGAGCCTAACCTTCTTCAAGTAATAAAGCTTAAGGACATTAGCATCAATCGAATAGTATTCTATACGCAGGGGCAGATAGCCTACTGTGGCTATGACGGAACTATTGGCATTCTCACAGGCCTGAATGATCGAATCCTTTATACCCGTTTATGCAACAAGAAAATAGATCGATTAACCATCGTTGATGGAGATATCTGGGCAGTTGATAGTGATGGAGATCTAAAAATTGTATCATTCCATAAAGGCACGGTAATAAATATGGAGTTAGGCAACTCACCTGTCTCTTCAATTGCTTCATTCCGGAGCGGCCGAGTAGTCACCGGACACTTTGATGGGACATTAAGAATATGGGATATTCAATCGAAACAAGTGAAAGTAATTAAAGGTTATGGGAATCCCATACTATCCCTGGCCGTCGATCGCCACGGAAGGATATTTTCAGGTGGCCCAGACAAAGAATTAAGAATGTGGGAGATAGAAAAGAATAGGGTGAAGATACTTGTTGGATATGATGCCTCCATTGTGGCCATCGGGATATATCCTGATGGCAGGATAGTAACGGGAAGTGGATTGGCCGACAAATCCGAGAATGGGAAGCCCAGAGGCAATGCTAAAATCAGGATAGTTGATTTGGAAACCGATACCTGCAAGATGTTCGATCTCTTTGATACCGGATCGGTAAATGCAATTAATGCTTACTTTGATGGACGAATTATTGTTGGCTTAAAAGCCCCGGTCAATCGTGCTCCAGGATGTAACCTCATTATTATAGATCCACGTCCAGATACCCCACAATATAAAACTTTGGGTGGACATAAACTTGAGACGAGGGATTGTATAACTATGGGGCCAAGGATCATCACCTGTGGAAGCGAAAGCAATTCTGAACACACACTGCGAATTTGGGGCACAGAATTATATGTGAGAATGGAGTATGATAAATTAAGATTAATGCCTGAATCTATGAATAAACCGCCTTATTATCGTGCACTCTTTTAGATATACCAATGTTTGGTCCCTTGTTGTTGCCCTTATCTTGATGACGACCCATGAGGCATTATGATTAAAAGAAAGGAGGACGAACTGAGGAAAAAGATCAGGGTGGCGTTTGGTTCGAACGATGGAGTATTCATCTTTCTGCACAATATGGGTATGGCCGATGAGTTCTATATATAATCTTTCCGAAGATGGGAATTTAGACTTTGTCGAGAAAAGGAAGAATACTTGCTGGATGTCAAAGGAGAGCACGGTCGTATTGAGAAGATGAAAGCGGTTATGGAGATACTCAAGGATGTTAATGTCATCGTTGGCAAGAGGCTGAGTCCGAACTTCGTCAAGAGGGCCGCTGAAACCGGGTTCCAACCAGTAGGGGTCAAGCTCGACCGGATTACCGACATTATGAGTGGACTGAAAAGGCACTTCAGCGAGATCAGTGACCTTATCGGGCGGAGGGAAAGAGGTGAGTGGCTAAAAGAGATACCGATAATAAACGGTTCAAATTAATTTATGAAGTTTCATCAGTGTTTTGAATAAAAAGGGAGATGCAATGAAAGAGAAAGTCAAGTTGGCATCATTATCTGCGATCGTTAACGCAAAAGCTTGAATACTTCCCTAGAGATGGATAAAATAAAAAAAAATGAAAATATTCGTTGAACGACCAATAGCTACTTCCATGTTATTTATGGTTCTCTTTGCTTTAGGAATTTATTCTTTCCTTCATATACCAATTGAACTTGCTCCAAAAGAGAATTATCCTCGTCTAACAATCACAACATACTGGCAAGATGTTTCACCGGAAATTATTCAGGCTCAAATTACAGCTCCTTTGGAAGAGATATGTGCAACAGTAAGAGGAGTCAGGAAAATAACCTCTTCATCAAAAATTGGAAGCTCTATAATTACTCTTGAATTTGACCCTAAAACTAATATGGAATTTGCCTTTCTTGAACTTAATGAAAAAATTTCTGCTTTGAGAGAAAAATTCCCTGCTAATGTAATCCCCCAAATCTCCCCTTATATTCCCGAGGAATTTAAAACTCCTCCTTTTCTTTCTTATACAATTTCGGGTCCCTATTCTCCCTCCCTGTTAAGACAGATTATAGTGCAAAAATTGGTAAATCCATTAAGAGCAGTTAAAGGTGTAGCTGGAGTAGAAGTTCACGGAGGTTCAAATCCTGAAATAAGAGTAATTCTCGACGACAATAAATTAAAAGCAAACAATATAAGCCTTTACAGTGTGTTTTATGCAATTTCCAGAGCAAATGTGACCTATCCAGCTGGGAAAATCCGAGAGGGGAAACAAGAGTATATTTTAAAATTGAAAAATGTAATTCGAGATGTAAGAGATTTAGAAGAGGTTATCATTAAATATGTTGGAGAAAAACCAATTAAACTGAAGGACATTGCTCGAATAGAACAGACTTATGAAGAGGTTAATGTATTAAGAAGGATAAATGGACAGCCTACAATAAGCTTAACAATAATAAAGGAAAGGGGAACAAATACTTTAAAAGTTGCAAAAGCAGTTAAAAAAAGACTTAAAGAAATAAAAAGAACTTTACCAAAAGATTTGATTTTTAAAATAGTAAATGATGAAAGTGAAGAAATCCAGAAAAGACTTCGAAGCCTTTATTTATTGGTTAGTGTAATATTATCTGTTATTTTTGTATTGCTTCTTATAGTTATTAGGAATTTAAAACCATCTTTTTTAATCCTATCGTCTATTATTTTTTCAGTTTTGATTACTTTTAATCTAATTTATTTCCTTAAAATCTCAATAAACTTCCTAACCTTGGGAGGATTAGCTCTTGGTTTTGGTCTATTTGTGGATAATTCTGTTGTGGTTTTTGAAAATATCTGGAGGCTAAGGGAACAAGGGCTCAATCCCCGTGAAGCCACTATAAAAGGGGCAAAGGAAGTTTTTTTACCTGTTTTAGCTTCCACTCTAACCACTGTAAGCGTGTTCTTTTCTTTCGCTTATTTTCAGGGGAGGCTTAAAATTTATTACTTACCTCTTGCCATTGTAATTTCCTCTGCTTTAATGGCTTCCTTATTCGTTTCATTTACATTAATTCCTTCTCTGAGCATTAAAATTCTTCCTAAAGCAAAAGTGAAAAAACCTGAAAAATTCCGGAATTATTATGAAAAATTTATAAGGGTTATAATCAAGCATCCAATTATAACAATTTTAATTGTAGCAGGAATTTTTTATGGAAGTTACAAATGGTTCAGGAAAGAAGTAAGTTTCGGAAGTTTCTTTAGATGGGAAATTAAGGAAAGACTTATAGTATATATCACCATGCCCCCTGGAACCGAACTGGAGAAAACAGATGCTGTTGTAAGGAAGTTTGAGGAAAAGGTTCTTGAAAAACCCTATGAAAAGGAAATGAATACCACGGTTACTCCTGAAAGAGCTTATATTGAGATAACTTTTCCTCCAGAAATCGAAAATTCCTATCGCCCATATGTTCTAAAGGAAGAATTGATATCCCTTGCAACAAATTTTGCAGGGGTAGGAATAGGAATTTATGGATTTGACCCCCAGGGATATTATAGCAGTCTTTATACAGGGACATATTATGGTTCAAGAATTAAAATCTTGGGGTATAATTTTAAGAAATTGAATGAGATTACATCTTCCCTTGAAAAGACTTTAAAAAGAAATCCAAGAATAAAAGAAGTAAAAATCGTCTCTGATAAATATGGCTGGGCAAGAATTGATTATTATGAATATATTCTGAAAATTGATAGGGATAAACTCCAAAAATATAAGATTGATTTAAATGAGTTATTTTATCATTTAGGAGCCTCCCTGAGAGGGAGAATCTCAGGGCAAAAGATTAAACTTAAAGGAAAAGAGTTAATGCTTTCAATAAAACTTTCGGAAGCTGAAAAAATGGATTTAAAAAGCCTTGAAAATTTGCTCATAAGAGCTTCATCCGGTGAATATTTCCGATTAAAAGAAATTTCTACAATTGAAGAAAAACCTATCTCTGGTTCAATTGACAGGGAAGACCAGCAGTATATGCAAATCGTAATGTGGGAATACAGAGGACCCTATAAAGCAGCAGAAAGGTATCAGAAGGCTATATTTAATAGCCTCAGACTACCCCCTGGCTTTTCTGCAACGATGGAACAGGAATGGCGTCTGACAGAAGAGGAAAAAAGTCAGTTGACCTTTGCAATAATTTTTTCATTAATTATAATTTATATGATTCTCGCTTCTCTATATGAATCCTTTGTGCACCCGTTTTTTATTCTTCTTGCTGTTCCCCTTGCATTAATTGGTGTATTTATAGCTTTTATTATTGCTGATTATCCTTTTGATTCTTCCGCATATATAGGGGTAATTTTATTAGGAGGAATTGTTGTTAATAATTCCATCCTTCTGGTTGACCATATAAACTTAAGAAGAAAGCAGGGATTAGATATTAAAGAAGCAGTAGTAAAAGGAGCAAGAGAAAGAGTTAGACCGATTTTCATGACTGCAACCACAACTATTTTAGGGATGTTTCCTCTCCTTTTAATTAAAATAGAGGAGGCTGGAAGAAATATATGGTCTTCTCTTGCCCTTGCAACTATTGGAGGATTGATCAGTTCAACTCTTTTTATACTGATTATAATTCCTATCCTTTATTTTCATGGAGAAAAAATAAATCCATTTCTCAGGAAAAAGATTTCAGAAATAATTATTTCCTGGAAAAATTTCAAGTGACAGATTTTGTCAATTGAGTAACAGATTTTGTTAACCTCATACCTTTAATTTTTCTCCTTTAAACATTATTATATTGAAAATAAATATTTTACAAAAGACTAAAATTGGCACAATTTTTGCATGTAATTATATGCCATGAATAAAAAAGTTCTTCTGGTTGATTTTGAAGGAAATAATTTCAACTCACTAAAAGATAACTTAGAAGAGAGAAAATTTGCAGTAATTCATGTTAATGACGGTTTAAATGCCCTTGAAAAATTCGTAAAGGAAAATCCTGATTTAGTCATCCTCCATTCAGAATTGCCTCAAGTTCATGCTTTTTATTTCTGTAGAAAGGTTAGAGATGAATTTAAAAGGGAAACTCCGATAATTATAATTTCTGAGAATTATTCAAAGCAGGTGGAAGAAGAAGCAATTGATAAATTTAAAATTTCTTGCTTTTTCTCCCCCTCCCACAGAGAAGAAGAGATCATATCGAAAATTATGCCAATATTAAATGGAAATAAACCCTCTTCTGAAAAAAAATCCTTTCAATATGATAATCTTCATCATCAATCAGAAGAACAAATTGAACTCTCGCCTGTAGATGTAATAGAAATTGTTGTAAATGGTAAAGGAGAAAAAGTAAATTCTCAAGATTTGTTCGGGGACATAATTGAAGAATTACTCTCTTCTTAAAATTTTCTAATAATGTACTATGAAAAAGATTTAGTTATTTTTAGACCCAGCCTCTAATTTTCATTGCTTTTGCTAAGTTTCGATACAGCTATGAAATGCTCTTGTCATAATTTTAAAGCGATATCAAAAAAGTAGAGTAGAAAAGACTACTGCTTTTATAAATCTTTAATCAGCTTTCAAGAATCTTTTCTGCCTCTTCTTTATCAGCTTCCATAATATAACGAATTCC
>Ga0190363_1001929_pt1 | contig 12165 bp, 9 predicted proteins | sample 48721867_MG_FD_161272 | JGI IMG/M metagenome (GOLD analysis project Ga0190363, IMG submission 161272) | Hydrothermal vent microbial mat bacterial communities from Southern Trench, Guaymas Basin, Mexico - 4872-18-6-7_MG | ecosystem: Environmental > Aquatic > Marine > Hydrothermal vents > Microbial...
ATGCTTTCTCATTAAGTACTTAATCCATTTTTCTCTATTCCATGGTGAGAATAGTATTTCGTAAACTCTTTGAGCTACATATGTTCCTGAAAGGGCTAGATCGTCCTGTATCTGACGTAACATCCTAATAATATCGTCCTTACTACCAAGAGTACCTAACTTCACTAAGAAGTTAACAAATTCCTCTCTTAATAAGTTCCTACCGAGAACTCTCTTACCGACTAGGAAGTCTACCCTCTCCCTTATTGGTTTATTCTTAAGCTTTGACCATAAACTCTCATCAACTTTGAGCATTTTAGCTAATTCATCAACCAGTTTATTCTTCTCTTCATCGCTGTATTTCTCAAGACCCTTCATTATTAAGTCAGCAGCTATGACCTCTCTTAAATGATCTTCTAATCTACCACCCATATTCGTGTCGTATGTCTGAGTAGGTATTATTCCCCTCTCTAACGCTTTAGCCATACCTTCAAGGGCCGCTAAGCCTATTAGTACCTCCTGGGATACCGTGTAGCTTACTGTGATATTTTGACCTATACCTAGCTCATTAAGTCTCCTTGCAATTTCTAATGCAGCAGGATATGCCGCGGCAACTTTAATTACTAAGTTGGGTCTTCCTTTCTCACTTACTGTTCTATAACCCCACAGTAGCCATTCATCGTAGACTTTGAGATCATTCTCTAATCTCGTTGCGAATTCTATAGCGGCTTTTAAGCTCTTCTCAACATTATCTGCAATTAATGGGTTTAATTGATAACTAACTAGACCGTCATGATATCTAGACCAATAGAATGGTGGCCTAAACACTAGGAAGTTCTCCATTAGACCAAATCTCGTAGCCTCCATAGCTATTTCATCAGCATACTTATCTGGGTCTTTAAACCATTCAGGATATTCTTTCAGTAATACCTCCTTAGCATATTCTTTAAACTTCTCCCATAATTCAGGGTCATCATCATAAGCTCTAGCAGCTAATGCGGGATTAGTGGATACTTGGACGTAACCTAGATGTCTTAACCATCTTAGTCCTAAGGCATAATCATTACCGAACTTACATAATCCCTTTAATGAGGCTTGATAGTATATATTATTAATCATTAAATTACTCAGCACCTCAACATAAGATTTTGCAAGATCGTTCTCACGTAACTTCTTCTCAACCTCATTAGCTATGTAAGCTAACATGCTATTACCCTTATTGACCATCTTCATACTACTTAGTTGATCAGTAATTACGGTCTTAAGTATTAGGGGAGAGCCGTATTCCTCTCTCTCAATGCTCTCTAATGCCTTTACCGTATTCACTAATGATTTTAATGACTCATTAATTTCCTCATCTGAGAAACCTACACGCTTGCTCTCTATGCCAATAAGATTCCATATGAGTTCTAATAGTAAGTCATATAGTCTATACCTCTTAACAATAGCTTCCTTAAATTTATCATTGCAAACATCACTTACTCTCTCTGCTATAAATTGCATTACAACTCTTCTAGTTAGTGACCCTACGACTTCAACTAATCTACCTTTAAGCTCGGGGTATAGTATGTGGTCAGCCGCAAGTTTAGTATGTCCTATTAATGCGGTCTTGATCATGTGATCAGAGTGATCCGTTCTTGGGGGTATTGGAAGAGATAATTTCTGAATCTTAGAGGTTTTAACAAAGTTCTTTATGCACTCTAAACCAGGAGTAGACTTTGTGTTCATGACTTTTTCACCTTATGTGTATTCAGAGTAAAGGATTCCCTCTCTCTAATAAATCTTAGTGAGATTGGAGATGTGAAGTGTCTATATTATGACCTTAAGACTAAGGTTAATCCATTTATCTCTCTAGTATAAAAATACTAAGGTGTAAGGGCTTGGTAGATGTATGCGCCTTTGGCCACATAACTAAGGAGTCTGAAGTATTTAAGGAGGTATTTAGGACATTCACTGCAGGGCCTCCATACTTCTTCTCAATAGCGTTAAGAAGGTTAGGCTCAAACGTTAAAGTAGTGACTAAAATCGCGGCAAGCGATCTTGACATCATTAGTGAGCTCATAGATTTAGGTATTAACGTAGTCGTTAGAGAAAGTATGCATACATCTTCATTTCACACAAGGTATGGTAAGAGCTTAGACGAGAGATATATAGAAGTATTATCAATAGCTGATCCATTTACTATTGATGATTTAAAATACTGTAGTGAGGGTAAGTTTATTTACGTAGGACCCCTAACTACGGAGGACTTTAATATAGAGTTTCTAATAGAGGCAAGAAAGTACGCGCCAATAATACTCGATGTTCAAGGATTTACGAGAAGGGTTGTTGGTAATAGAATAGAGTATGTTGATTGGTCATGGAAGCATGAAGGAGCAAGATACATAGACGTATTTAAGGCAGATATTAAGGAGGCAGGTATCATAACGAAAATAAATGATCCTGTAGAGGCGATTGATGTAATACTTGAGTGGGGGCCTAGGGAGGTGATGATAACATCAAATAAAGGTGCTTACCTAGGCGTTAAGGGTGTTGGAAAGTTCTTCTCACCATTTAGAGTTAGAGAGATTAAGGGAAGAGTTGGTAGAGGTGATACATGTATTGCCTCCTATATTCATGCAAGACTTAAGGGTATGGATTACGCAAAATCATTAATCTTTGCGACAGCAGCAACATCACTCAAGTTAAGCTATCAAGGACCATTAAGAAATGATGAAACTGAAGTCCTGAAGTATATTAAAGATAATTATAGTGATGTTGATCCAAGACATTTACCAACTAAATAATTGATCTCTCAATAATCAGCTAAGATAATGGAAATAACTATTATGGACTTACTGGCGCTTAATGTATGCAAAGTTTTATAAGAAGATCCATACTATAGCAATAGTAAGTGAGAACGTAGAGGGGTAAGTAGGGTGTGGGGAGAGTAAGTTTATTAACACTGGTTTCAGGGCTTATTCTGAGGTATGAAGGTGGTACTAAGGGAATGGCGTTACCTCGTAGAATCCCTTTAATAGTTGGACATAGAGCTAACACTATTGCTAGAATTAAGAAGTTCTTGTCTCACGGTGTACATGTAATTGAGATAGACATTATCAGGGATTCAGAGACAGGTGAGTTAATACTTCACCACGCTAGAGAAGATGAATTATTTAAACTGAGTATTGAGAAGAGGGCGTCAAGACTTATTGAATTTATGGTGTCACACATACCATTCATGAAGCCAAAGAAACTGTCTGATATCCTTAAGATGCTTAGTGGTAGAGCTGACGTGATGCTTGATATTAAGTGGAGAGGTTTAGTTAGGGACTTAGCTGAGTTACTTCACGAAGTAGATTTTAAGGGTAACGTCTACGTAACGTCGAAATATCATAGAGACCTACTTGAGATAAAGAGATTAGTACCTAAGGTTAAGACATTAGTATCATTTGATGACCAACCAATAATGTGTGCTGAGTATGTAGCAAAATTGAAAGCTGATGGCGCTTCCGTGAGGGTAGCCTTTATAGATAAAGAGCTAGTCAATGAAATGCATAGACATGGCTACCTGCTTGCTGCATGGACTGTTAATGACTTAACAATTGCGAAATACCTAGCTAATCTAGGTGTAGATATGATAATAACCGACATACCTATTGAAATAATTAAGGGCTTCAAGAAAGCAGAGGAAGAGGAAATAAAGGAGGAGGAGGAAAGAGTTAAAATTGAGGAATCTGGTGGAAGAGAAAGCATACCAGTACTAGGAGGTATCGATCACATGTTTGGCTTAGAATTCTATCAGAGCTTTAAGAGAAGACAAGAGGAAGAAGGTCGTGAAACATAGCCATTTCTACGCTTAGTATTATAAAACGATAAAGGAAAAAGATGCAGTTGTATGCTTCACTCATGACCTGATTCTAGTAGTTCAGTTCTAAACTTAGGAGCCTTAGCTTTAGGCTCACCCTTAACTTTGATGAATCTATCCTTCAACTTCTCAAGTACTTGAGGTAGTGTTGTGTACTCCATTTCCTCGGGTCCTAATCTATGCGGCATGAATGGTCCATGCCTTCTTATGTAGTCGGCTATGAGCTGGGCTGTTCTCCTTGTTTCATCAAATGCTACATCATCAAAGAGGTCTGCAGGACCGATTAATCTACCATTCTTCACTTGGAATCCTAAAGCAACTACCCTAGGTGGTCCGTCAAATCTAGTACATTTAGCGTAACGCTGAGGTACAGGCATTAATGGTCCATGATGCGAGCCTCTCATCCAACCAGCAACTAGGTGAGGGAATGCGAATGGTTCTAAGATCTCACCAACCGCTGGGAAACCTGATTGAGCTCTTACTATAGCTACTGGGTCGTCCTTACCTACGTATCTACCAGCGATTAAGTTAAGTCTTTCAACGCTAACTACTGCTGCTATTTCGTTATCTTTCTTCCTATAAATTCTCCTGACTATGTATCTAGCTGGTGTACCTATTAATGCTATTATGTCGTACATTTCCTCAGGTGCTGATAAGGTTACTGACCTACCCTCAAAGACATCGAATATTTCAAATTTGAAGCCATCATGAAGTCTTGGATCAATTATTAAGCCTGCAGTATTGAATGGATCTGCAAATATTCTAAACATGGGTAGATTGAAGGCACCAGGCTCGGTCTTATCAGCCATGAATATTACTATAGGTTCTGCAGGTCTCTCAACAAACTCCATCTCAGCGACACCAGGGCCTAAACCTCTTACATTACCTGAGAAAGCATCACTAAGTAGGTCTTGACCAGCAGCATATAATCCTAGTTCTTTAGCTACTTTAGCAGCCTCCTTGAAGGCATTCCAGGCCAGTTCATGAATTTCAGGCGCGTCAACACCCTTTCTATGGGTCATTATTAATTGAAGGTCATCACCCGCGTTGGTTACGTAGAAATCTATTATTAATCCCTTACTCTTAGCCTCAGCTAAAATCTTAGTTGCTGCAGCTATCGTATCTGGATGTACTATGTGATGACCGGCTAGAGAACCTATATCAGCTTTTATTACGGAAACTGTAGTTTTAGGTTTCTCACTCATAGTTTTACCTCATATAGAGCAGATCTACACACTTAAAAACTTATATTGTTTATCGCCTACATGTGAATAATGCTTTTATTAAAGTATTAGGTAACCTCATAGTGAAGGTGAGTCTATGCTTATTGAGGTTTTAGATAAAAATAGCAATTACTCATACGTAATTAAAATATACGAGAACTTAGCTGATAAAGTAGCTAAGGTCCTACCCTTTAACACTAAATTAAACGTGTGGAAAGAGGAGGTATATTTTCAAACACCAATAAAGCTTGAAGGCGAAACTGGTACCTATAGAATTAAGCTTGGTGAGGTCTATTATTGGCCTCCAGGAAAGGCTTTCTGCTTATTTTATGGCATCTCAGAACCCTACACACCAGTAATGCTGATAGGTAATTTCATAGGTCCTCTATACTACTTAAGGTATGTACAGGATGGTGATGAAGCTGTGGTGAAATTACATAGCATAAGTAATGAGTATAATGAGTTAGCTAATGTGTTATCCAAGAGGGATTATGATGTAGCTTCACCATTAAATGGTGACGTAGTAGCTCTTGCTGCTTCAAAGAATGTTAGGGAGGGATTAAGATTATCGTTTTTAATATTCAAAGAGCCTTACGGTTATCACGTGGAGAGTGATGCGTTCTTTAAGTATGACTTTACATATCATACTTTAAGGATTGTAAAGAGGATAAAGGAGGAGGTAGCCCTTAGAACAAGATATGTTAGGCTTGACGTAAACGAGGACGGGTATGTAGTATTGACAGCTGGCGTTAGGAGGTTAGAGGAATTACTTGAAGCTATAGATGAATTAGAACTAAATTATCCTGAAGTATGTACGTTACTATTACAAAAAATTTAGGATGTCTAAAACGTTAAACAATAGCTTTTTCTGTTGATTTATCAAAGAAGTGCATTTTATCCTCACTAATTACTAACCAAACAGTCTTTCCAGGTGTTAATGCTGGGTTAGGTTCTGTCAGTACCTTAATTATAATGTTACCTACTTTTACGTTAACTACCATATCCCTGCCTAATGGTTCAGTAACGTATATAGCTCCTTTAATCGCATTAGGTCTCTCAATTAGTGAGATCTTAGCATGCTCTGGTCTGATGCCTAATACTACGTCTGTCGATTTAGATGCTATAAGTTCTCCTAGTTCATTAGATAATTTTAGTGTGAAGACTCCCGCATCAAAGAAGTAGTTACCATCGACTTCTCTTATGGAGCCTTCAATAAAGTTCATAGGTGGAGCTCCTATGAATCCTGCAACAAATAAGTTTGCAGGTTTATTATATAGATCATGAGGTTCAGCATACTGCTGAAGTCTTCCAGCATTCATTACAGCTATTTTATCAGCCATAGACATAGCCTCTACTTGATCATGAGTAACATAGACCGTTGTTATCTTTAACTCCTTCTGTAGCCTCTTTAATTCAGCCCTCATGAGTATCCTTAATTTAGCATCAAGATTGGAGAGTGGCTCATCAAGTAAGAGCACGTCAGGCTCCTTAACTAAGGCTCTCCCTAATGCGACCCTTTGTTGCTGACCTCCGGAGAGTTGTGATGGTTTTCTATCCAGTAAGTGATCTATCTGTAAGAGTTTAGCTACCTCCTTAACCTTCCTATCAATCTCATTCTTAGGTACCTTCTTTAACCTTAGTGGGAAAGCTATATTCTCATACACAGTCATGTGTGGGTAGAGAGCGTAGCTTTGAAATACCATACCGATATTTCTATCCTTAGGCGGTAAGTCAGTTACATCTTCATCATCAAAGAGTATCCTACCCTTAGTTGGTTTATATATACCAGCAATCATTAATAACGTTGTAGTTTTACCACAACCTGAAGGACCTAGTAGTGCAACAAACTCACCATCCCTTATCTCTAAGTAAAGATTAACTACAGCCTTAACCTTACCGAAGAACTTACTGACGTGGTCAAGAGTTACCCTAACCAATCCTAACCCCCTTGACCACTATTAAGTATGTTCTCCAGTATAAAAACGTGTTCATAATCTTACCTCTTAATACCACCCACGTATATTCTAAGTAGGAGTTTCTGACTAGTACTGAAGAATATCAGTGTTGGTATTGCGTAGAATAATCCTATAGCAGCTAACATACCCCAATTAATGAATCTAAACTCACCTATTAGATGGTAGATAAGTACTGGTAATGTATAGTATGTTTCGTCTTTTACGTAAGTAAATACTAGGAGGAATTCAGACCAACCTGAAAGGAATGAGAATATAGATATAGCACCAATACCTGGAAGTATGAGAGGTACTATAACACTTCTCCAGGCTCTCCACCTGGTACAGCCGTCAACTAATGCTGCCCACTCTATATCCCATGGTATTGAGTCGAAGAATCCTTTAATTATCCATGAAGCCATAGGAATATCTAGTCCAGCCTTGATTAGCATTATGCCCATTAATGTTAAGTAGCCTTTACCATAGAGACCTAACTTATTAAGTATTATGAATAATGCTATAAGTAATATAACGCTCGGGAATGCATGTAGTGCTATAATGAACTGCATTAGGCCAACCCTACCTCTAAAGTTCATTCTTGATAAAGCGTAGCCAGCCATAGTACTAACTAGGACAACGAGAGCTGCCTCACCTAGTGCAACGAATAAGGTGTTTAATGTTATAGGCCATATGTTAGGATAAGTCTTCAAGCCCATCTTAACAGGTGACCATAGAAACTTCCAATTCTCTATTGTTAAACCTGAAGGTACTAGACCTAAAACTACTCTACTACTGAAGCTTTGAACTAGAAGCCATCCATACATTAAGAGTATTGGAATTATGGGTATTACAGCAACTATAACAACTATTAAGTACTTAGCTAGTGATCTTAACAATGCCATAACCCTTCTTGTACTAATGGATCTCCTACCTCTCTTATAACTTGGGGGTGTCATGATCACACCTCAATCCTACTTGGTTCCATAAGTCTTCTGAACCCGAATATCTTGAAGTATAATGCTATGAGCCCTAGACCTATAACTACTAGTATTAAGGATATAGCTGCAGCATAACCGTACTGGTACTCAGCAAATGCTTTAGAGTACGAATATAAGGACCATACCATAACGCCTGCAGCTCTAGCTATACCAGCGTAGCCTCCACCTCCACCAGCACCCCATATCATTAGTATGTACTCATATGATGCAAGTAAGCTCATGGTTTGCCAAGCAGTAACGAAGAGCATGGGCCATCTAAGTAATGGTATTATTATCCTTCTAGCAACTTGAAATTCTGATGCACCATCAACTAACGCGGCATTGATTAAATCAGGAGGTATAGACTTGATTGCAGCAGTATACACTATCATACCAAAGCTCGCACCAACATATCCATTAACTATAATCATAAGTATTTGGGAGTATGGTATGTCTAAGAGCCAGCTCTTAGGTAACCAAGCTTTAGGTACACCGAAAAGTGATAGGAATGAATTCATTAAACCATAGGTTGGATCAATGAACCATAACCAGAGTAAAGCGTAAATTATTCCTGGCGTTATTCTCGGCAACAACCATGCGACTCTCAAAATCATAGATATTATTTCATTCCTAACGAAGTATGCTATGGATATGGACAGTATAAGCGAGTAAAACACGTTTATTAATAGAACACTAGTAACGTAAAGTATCGTTGTTTTTAATACGTCAGCTATGTAAGGATCTTGTCCCAAGAAAATATTCTTAAAGTTCTCCATAGTAATTTTAACTCTAGGTGTAAAGAAATCTCTTATAAATGCAAGGAAGTTCTTTATATTTAAGTTAGTAAATCCTAAATAGACCGTGAGGAATAATGGTGCTACCCATGATAGAGATATCATTATAAAGAGTGGCGTTAGGAATATGAACGGTAATGCCTTCCTACCTACTGCTAGCCAGCGTCTCTTAGACACCGTCTAGCACCTACTAAAGTTTTGAATGATAATTAATATGTGATTTTGAAGTAGAATTTTGATGTAAAAAGGAATTCTTATTTGATTTTACTCTGATACTCACTCCTTTATTATTAACTCGTCACCTATTTCTGCCTTCATCGTGTTAATCATTTCCTCTAATGCCTTCTCAGGTGTTAGTTCGCCCTTCTCGACCTTAGTTATTGCTGTTATGAAGGCGTTCTTCCATGCCTCATACTTTGGATGTAATGGCTCGAAGCTTGTGTACTTAAGCATATATGATACTTCCCCTAGGAACTTTGACTTCTCGTAGTATGGTTGATCTACTGTTGTTATTCTTACAGGTAGGTGGCCGCTATTGACGGCATGTATCGCATCCATGGGTGCTGATGTAGCTAATAGTATTAGTACGAATGCTAGCTCTGGGTACTTACTCTGTGATGTTACGTAGTATAGATACGGGCTTGATAGAGTCATAGGCTTTAGTCCAGGTTCTGGAGCAGGTACTAAAGCGAAGCCTAGGTTCTCCCACTCATATTCCTCAGGAAGCTCACCTAGCTCCTCATGATAAGCTACCCTCTGCCACTCAGCCCAGTGCCAAGTACCGCCGAACCAGAAGAGTACTCTACCATTCACGAAGTCACTGTGTATCTTCCTCCATGGCGTACCTATCATGTTTGGCGGTAGTACCTTATCTACCTGGGCCATCTCATATAGCAGCTTTAGGGTCTTCAGTGCTGCTGACTTGACTATAACCATCTTACCAGTCTCTGGGTCTTGAGCTATGCCGCCATACTGGTAGTAGAGTATTAGGAATGGCGTACCGCCCCAGTTTGGTCTGTGGTAGAAGCCCCACTCTACGAGTCCTTTGGCCATGGCCTCCTTAGCGACCTCTATTAAGTCTTTTAGTGTTATCTTACCTTCCTCAATGAGTTTCGGTAGTTCATTTATCTTTTCATCACTCCATCCAAGTTTCTTTAGTATGTCCTTCCTGAAGTATAGTGGTCTTGCCTCAGTATCCTGTGGTAGAGCCCATATATGGTCCTTGTACTTAACAGCGTTCCACAGCACTGGATATACATCCTCTAAGAGCATCTTGTACTTCTCAACATACTTATCTAGAGGTATTACATATCCGCCATCAGCTAGTGCTGGTAAGTTCTTCATCGCTATGATGTCAGGAGCCTCACCTGCTGCAAAGGCGGCTGTTAACTTATCCATGTAGTCTCCTCTGAAGTATTGCTTCTCAACCTTAATCCTTACATTAAGCCCTACAGCCTCAAAGAATGCATTAAGAATGTTAGCTGCTCTCTCAATATTATCTACTCTAGTTACATCAACGGGTGAGCCTGAACCCCAAACCTTGATTGTTATTGTTCCAGTAATACCACCTGCTTGTATAGTCTTAGTTATTGTCTGAAGTATTGTAGTAGGTATTGTAGTCGTGATTGTCGCGGTCCCAGCACCAACAGTCGTTGTTACGGTGGTAGTTACTGTGGTTACTCCAGCAGGCTTTATGGCGTAACCAATACCAATACCTATTACAATGCCTATAATTAATAATATAGCACCTAAGGCTTGGGGACTAATACCTCTCCTCACATGCACCACCTAAACCACCTTATAAGGTACCGATATATTTCAATTACTAAATTAAATATTTCTTACTTTCACTAAAGATAGTAAGTACTATATGAGTTAACTATTACCTTTCCTTAACCCTGTTACTTAGTCTATGTAAAAGAAGAACTCATAACTACGTCAGAAAATATTAAATTATTACTGAGTCAAGAATCTAGGGATATATAGTGGTTAAGGTCAAAATAAAGATATACACTGATGCGACAGGGTATGTTGATGCTGAATTAACTGATGAATATAGTCCCGAAACATTTAGGAAGATTGTTAATACATTACCAATAGAGTCAACAGCTTATAGATGGGGTGACGAAGTCTACTTCTCAACACCTGTATCAGCTAGTGAGGAAAATGCTAAGGAGGTAGTAGAGAAGGGTACAATAGCGTTCTGGCCTCCAGGTAATGCTCTATGTATATTTTGGGGCCCTACACCTGTTAGTAGAACCCCTCATGAAATAAGGCCTGCAAGTCCTGTGAACGTACTGGGTAAAGTGCTAAGTGATCCAACAATATTCTCTAAGGTTCGTAGTGGTGATAAGATAAGGGTTGAGAAGGCGTAATAGCAGGGTATTATAATGGTTAAGGCCGTAAATGTGGGTACGTTCACTGTTGACATAATAGCTTACGATCTACCTAGAATAGCTACTCCAGGTGAAATAGTTTACGTAGGGAGACCTATAGATATGTACATAGGTGGTCATGCATCTAACGTATCAATAGATATGGTCAAACTAGGTGTAATTAGGGACGTAGTAGCTATTGGGACTCTTGGCGAAGATATCTTTGCTAGGATAATACTTAACGAACTGAAAAGGTATGGTGTTAAGGTAGAACCACAAATAGTTAAGAATGTGGGTACAGCGCGTAACGTCATACTAGTAATTAAGGGAGAAGATAGACGTTTTCATATATATGAAGGTGCTAATCCTTACCTGAACCATAAACATGTGATGAACTCATTAATCAACTTAAAACCTAAATACATGTACCTAGCTTTAGGTGTTTCTAGGGATCTTGATAAAAATATTAAGAAGGTAATTAGAGAAGCTAAGAGGCTAGGAGTACTCACGTTAGTTGATATAGCGTACGTTAATGAAACAGCTATTAAGGCTCTACGTGGAATAATCATTGATGCTGATATAATTCATCTAAATGAGTATGAATTAAGAACATTGTTCAACATTCCCAGGAGTTTTGACTTACTAACCGCACTCAAAGAACTTGTAAGTATAAGCCCTAAGTTACTAACTATTACGTTAGGTAGTAGAGGGCTCATGGCATTAACTAAGGAGGGTAAATTAGTGATTCAGCCATCCTTTAATATAACACCAAAAGATCCTACAGGTGCTGGTGATGCCTTCTGTGCAGGTATGTTGACATTTATGGAGTTAAGAGGGTTGAAAATCATGGATTTAAGCAATGATGACCTAAAGGAGTTATTGCTCTTTGCTCAAGCATCAGGTGCTTCAGCAACACTTGCAGCAGGAGCGACTACAGCTGTAAGTAAAGATGTAGTTGAGGGATTGATAGAGAATCAGGGGGGAAGGATAATCTCTTCTTCTAAACTAATAAACCTGA
>Ga0190363_1001930_pt1 | contig 12162 bp, 12 predicted proteins | sample 48721867_MG_FD_161272 | JGI IMG/M metagenome (GOLD analysis project Ga0190363, IMG submission 161272) | Hydrothermal vent microbial mat bacterial communities from Southern Trench, Guaymas Basin, Mexico - 4872-18-6-7_MG | ecosystem: Environmental > Aquatic > Marine > Hydrothermal vents >...
GGTTATGATCAACGATGTACCCACCTACAGGGCGGACCAGATGCCGTATGGTGGGGTGAAACATAGTGGGCTCGGTAGGGAGGGGCCACGTTTCGCTATCGAGGAGTTGACTGAGATCAAGGTGATAACGTTTGATATGAAGGATATTAGGCGTAATGGCTGAATGCAGAATGTAGATTGAAATGCAAAAATCAAAATGTGGATTGGAAAATGCAAAATGATAAAAGTTTTGCAATTTGCACTTTGCAATCTCCATTTTGCACTGGAGCGAAGCGACAATGGGGGGTGATATGGAGGTTAAGGTGGGGGATAAAAAGGTTATCATCAAACAGGCTGATATCACCGAGGAACAGGTCGATGCCATCGTGAATGCGGCTAACCCATATCTTAAACATGGTGGCGGTGTGGCAGGCGCTATTGTACGTAAAGGAGGTAAGATCATACAGGAGGAGAGCAATAAAATTGGTTACGTACCTGTGGGTGAGGTTGCAGTTACAACGGCGGGTAAGTTAAAAGCCAAGTACGTAATACATGCGGTAGGGCCAAGATGGGGTGAGGGTGATGAGGAAGCCAAGCTACGGCGTGCGGTACGTAATGCGTTGAGTAAAGCTACGGAGTTGAAGCTGAAATCGATAGCTATGCCAGCTATAAGTACAGGGATATTTGGGTACCCCAAGGAAGAAGGTACACGTGTGATACTGGAGGAGGTGGTGAATTTCCTAAAACAGGAGACAACGACGGTGGATGAGGTACGGCTCGTAAGTATAGACAAGGCTACATATGAGATGTTTCTTAAGCATGCGGATAGATTGAAGTAGATGGCAATCATTTGGATAATAGCGGGGTTGGAGCTGGTTGATGTGATATACTTCAGGGCATGGGATTACCCGAAGTCGGTTTATGTGGCACCTGATGGTAACAAGGTGTATGTGGCCAACCTCGAGGGGCAAAACGTTGTTGTGGTGGATGCGAAATCTCATAGAGTGAAAGAACGGATTGAAGTACCGGGTAAGCCGGTTGAGATAGCGTTTAGTCGAGGTGGCCGTTGGGTATGGATAACGTTGTTGGATCGCGATGAGCTGGTGGTATACGATACATTGATAAAGGGGATATTACGTACGATAGAGGTGGGTGAAGAACCAAAGATAGTGAGGGTATCGCCAGACGATAGGGTTGCGGTGGTAGCTAACTGGAAAAGTGGAGATATATCAGTGATCGATACGAAGCGATTGGAAGAGATCAAACGTGTGAAGGTGGGACGTCACCCACGGGGTATGGCGTTCCATCCGAACCGTCCCTTACTGTATGTGGCGTTGATGGGTGGTGGTGGCATAGCGGTACTACATACGTCAGGGTTCGATGTGGTAGGCTTTATACCGACGGAGGTGACGCCACGTCATATTGTGGTGACAAAGGATGGTAATACTGCATATGTGAGTTGTAATCTGGCTAATTGTGTGGAGGTGATCGATTTGCGGATGAATAGAGTTATTAAGAGTATAAAGGTGAAGGATAGACCACGTACGATAGTGTTGTCACCCGATAATAGGTACCTGTACGTGGTGAATTACGAGTCCGATACGTTGGGGGTGGTGAATCTCATAGATGACGAGGTTACATATTATCCAGCTGGTGAACATCCTGTGGGTGTGGATGTGACACCCGACGGTAAGTATGTATGGGTGACGAATTACTTTCCAAGGTGTTCACTGTACATATATCGGAAGGATTGAAAGGTTATAGGTGAGATTGCTACTCTGAAGGTTCGAGATACGGTATTGTGATACTACCTTCGGGCATGATGAGTACACGAAGGTTGTCACCTTTCATACTATAAGCGGTATCGATGGCGGATTGGAGTGTATCGAATGGCCGTATGAAAATGCGGTTAAGCACGTTGGGGGGTAGATCGGTGACTGCCCACATGTGTGCCCATGTGGCGATTTCGGCCAGCTTAGCTGCTTTGTGGTAGCCGAGTTTGTAGCCCTTGGCGATACGGTTGAGGACAGCTTGTGGGGTGGGTTCTTGGCTCAGCAGCTCGTAGAAGACCTGTTCACCGATACCTTCACGACACTTTGATACCAGTAACAATATACCGTTGGGGGTGAGGGCGAGTTTGGCGTTATCGATGGCTTTCTGTGACTGATAGAGGTCGACATCCATGGGGAAGGGTGCTACGGTGATAACCATGTCAGCTTTGGCATCTATGGGGGTGACGAAGATTTCGTGTGCAGTGGTGACTGCTTTGAGGAAGCTTGCATCCATGTCACCAGTGAATGCTGCATAGATACGATGGTGACGGTCGAGTACGAGTTGGATGAAAAACATGGGTGGTGCATGTTGTAACACCATATGGGCACCTTCGTGCATGTCCTCAGCGACGGGATTACCGTCGAGCTTCAACGCATGTGAGTCAGGTAGTAGTGCAAGCTTGTGGTTAGCTTCTATGGTCTCGTATGCGGTGATACCAGGGAGGATGGACTTACGGCCACCGGTGAACCCTGCAAAGTAATGGGGTTCAACAGAAGTTATAACCACCACACGAGGGAACTCGAACAGACATTTATGCACCCACATGGGGGTGCCACGTGATGTGGTGCCCATAAACCTGTAGTTGGATTTGTTCTCGGAATCGTTGAAATATATCCTATCTTGGGAGACTTCATAGAAATCACCCAGTATGCGACGTAGTTCGGTGGGGTTCGACCGTCGATGTATACCGGTGGCGATTAGAAAATGTAGCTCCTTATTAGCAAGGTGAGGTTTTAGCAGCTCTAACACCTTGGCAGAGGGGGTAGGTCTGGTATGGTCGTTTACCACAAAAAGTAGCTTATCTGTGTTGAGGAATTCATGTATTGGTGGTGCATCGATGGGATGGGCAAGCGCCTCCTGAAGGACGGATAGTTCGTCACGTGTGGGTACCTCGTTTGGATATACGAAGTCAACTTGCCACGAATCGGGTAGCTCCGCTACTTGTTTGTCGTGTTCACCATAAGGGAGTTCAATATGCATGATAAATGCCGGGGCCCGGAATCGAACCGGGGACACCGGGATTTTCAGTCCCGTGCTCTACCAACTGAGCTACCCCGGCTTATGTTTAGGATATGGGAAGATGGGTGGTTGTCAAGCTGTAATGGTCGTATCTGTAGACAACTGATACGCTTCACAGTGTACTGGATAATTGTTTATTCAATTGCTCAAGCAATTTATCGAGATCAACTTCATACTTTATGGCGGCTTCTTCGATCGTATCCCAGGGGGGTTCACCACATACGAGACATGGTATACCGAAATCCATAAATACTTTGATAGTTTGTGGAAACTTTTCTATCACCTCATCTATCTTCATATCCTTGGTGATCTTATTCGCCATGCTCAATATTTACACGATGTATGTGTCATGTCAAGCTACTGGTCGCTGTATCAGTCACCATGATTGTTGACTTCAACCCAAATCGGTTAAATTTAATGGACTCGGGGCGTAGCGCAGCCTGGTTAGCGCACCAGCATGGGGGGCTGGGGGTCGGTGGTTCAAATCCACTCGCCCCGAGTTTAAATTATGATCCTTTTCTACTGGGTGATTGCGGGGCTTTCACATATCTTGCCACGAAATGTGGCGTTGTTCATAACGTACAGGATAGCTGACCTTATGTATATCACGCTGTATAGGCATAGGTTGCCTATAGTTTATAAAAACCTCGATATGTTATATGGGTTCAAAATCCCATTGTGGCGTAAGAAGCGGCTTGCGTTGCGGATATATCGTAACTTTGCACGCTTCATATATGAGTTTCTGTTGTTGCCAAGGATTAGGGATGAGAAGGTTTTGGCCACATTTGTTGAGTATTCAGAGGATTACAAAATACGGCAGCTGGTGGAAAGAGGTGAACCAGTGATCGTACTTACTGCACATCTGGGGAATTGGGAGCTTGGTGCCACTATGTTGGCAGTTAAGGGGTATAAGCCCATTGTTATTGCGTTGAGGCCACGTTCGAAGCTTGTGGCACAGTTCTTCACCCGCCGTAGGTTGAAGGCGGGTATGGAGGTTCTGTATTTGGGTGAACCGATGTTCGTTGCGATTAAGGGGTTACGTGCTAACCGTGTGGTGGCTACATTGGGTGATAGAGATTATGTGGGTGATGGCATAGAGATGGATTTTCTGGCTGGTAGAACTGTCTTCCCACGTGGTATATTTGAGCTCGCCTATCGTACGGGTGCGTATATAGCGCCTGCGTTCTGTTTACATCAGAACAGGGCTCGTTATTTTATATATTTTGAAACCCCATACAAAGTGGAAGATGTCGAATCTGGCATACGACGATGGGTTGAGATTTTGGCCAACTATATACGTAAGTCGCCTACTGAATGGTATGTGTTTGATATGATATGGAGAAAGCACTAATCCTACTACCTGCGTACAATGTGGGGCCATTGGTGGGTGAGGTGATAGAGCGTATACGGTATCCACGTAACCACATACTTGTGGTGGATGATGGGTCTACCGATAACACAAGTGAGGTGGCACGATCAAAAGGTGTGATAGTGATACGACATACGAGAAACTTAGGTAAGGGTGCTGCACATAAGACAGGTTTCCGTTATGCGGTAACCCACGATTATGACTATGTGATAACCATAGATGCGGATGGGCAACACGATCCTGATGAGATACCGCGGTTCATGGAGGCTATAAAGCACTACGATATGGTGATAGGTAGGCGATACTTTTCTTGGCGTAATATGCCGATTGTGCGGGTGTTTACAAATGTGACAACATCGTTTATTGTGTCATTACTTAGTGGACAGCGGTTACGTGATGTGCAATCCGGTTATCGTGCCATCCGTCGTACGGTTATCGAGCGTGTGCGATTACGTACGAATAGGTATCAAACTGAATCTGAGATAATAGTGCAGGCGGCGAGGTTGGGCTTCAGGATAGGTGAGATACCTATCTCAACAATATATCGGCGGGAGGCACGTAGCCATATCAACCCGATTATTGATACGTTGCGGTTCATAAAATTTGCAATATCTTCACTTCGGTTATGATAATACTGTTGACAAACGACGACGGTATAGATGCACCGGGTATCAATGCATTATATCAACAATTAATTGCAAAACATGAGGTGTGGATGGTTGCACCTCGTTACCCTGTTAATGCTATTAGCCACGCTATAACTATTGGTAAAGAGATAAGGGTTGAACCACGTAACTCGAGGGTGTTTGCGGTGTATGGTACGCCGGCGGATTGTGTGTTGCTGGGGGTTAATGACATAATGCCGTATAGGCCGGAGCTTGTGGTTTCAGGCATAAATGCGGGGCCTAACCTTGGTGACGATGTTACCTATTCCGGTACTGTAGGGGCTGCTATGGAGGGTGTGATATGGGGGATAACCTCGATATCGGTGTCGATGATGGAGCCATCGCTTGGTTATTGGCAGGAGGCCAGTATATGGGTGGATAAACTCATAGCGTGTGTGAAGAGGTTACCGCGACCGGTGCTGTTGAATATCAACATACCACCACAGCCGAAAGGTGTGAAGGTGACGCGGTTGGGTAAACGTACCTACGAGAATATTGTTACAAAGAAGTCCGATTATATATATGTGTTGGGGGGTAACCCCGTAGCACATCCGATAGAGGGTACAGATATGGCTGCTGTACGTGATGGTTATATTGCGGTGACACCGTTGAAGATTGATATAACAGATGATGAAATATTACCGCGAGTCAGAGCCGTCATCCGAGTTTGATAAGTTACGTAAGAGGATGGTGGAGGAACAGCTTATCACACGTGGTATAACTGATGAGCGGGTCATCTCGGCTATGTTGAAGGTGCCACGGGAGAAGTTTCTGCCACCGGATTTACGGCCATATGCTTATAAAGATGGACCGTTACCTATAGGTGAGGGGCAGACGATTTCACAACCGTTTATGGTAGCATATATGACGCAGGGGTTGGAGTTACAACCTATGGATAAGGTGTTGGAAATAGGGACAGGGTCGGGTTATCAAACTGCGATATTGGCTGAAATAGCGTGTGAGGTCTATACAGTGGAGAGGATTGCCAGCCTGCTGGAAGCTGCACGTAATGTATTGGGGAAGCTGGGCTATACCAATGTATATTTTAAGGTAGGTAATGGTACATTGGGGTGGAAGGAATACGCCCCATACGATAAAATCATAGTGACAGCGGCTGCACCTGAGGTACCGCAGCCGCTGATCGAACAGCTGAAGGATGGAGGTAGGATAGTTATCCCGATAGGGGGTGCATGGTCGCAACGTATAGCGTTTGTCACCAAGAAAGGTAATAAGGTGAGTATGGATTGGGGTATAGATTGTGTGTTCGTGCCTTTGGTTGGTGAGTATGGGTGGAGGGAGGACTACGAGTGAAGTTGAAATGTACTTGGGGATCGATGTAGGATCGGTAAGCACGGATATTGTGGTGATAGATGATAAGTTCAATGTGGTTGCATCGGCTTATCTACCTACAGCGGGCGATCCCATATTGGCTATAAAGAAGGGGTTGGAGGCAATACATGATGCGGTGGGTGAAATCAACATATCAGGTGTGGGGACCACAGGTAGTGGACGTGAGCTGGCGGGGTTGTTCGTAGGTGCAGATGTGGTGAAGAATGAGATAACGGCACACACTGTGGCAGCATTACAGTATGAACCTAACGTACGCACGATAATCGAGATTGGGGGACAGGACTCTAAGATCATCATCGTGAGGAATCGTGTGCCGGTGGATTTCGCTATGAACACAGTATGTGCGGCAGGGACGGGATCGTTTCTTGACCACCAAGCTAATAGGCTTGGCATCCCTATTGAGGAGTTCGGTGATTATGCGTTGCGGGCGAAGTCACCTGCAAGGATTGCAGGTAGATGTACAGTGTTTGCCGAATCTGATATGATACATAAGCAGCAGCTGGGCTACAAAAAGGAAGACATTATCGCAGGGTTGTGTGAAGCACTTGTACGTAATTTTCTTGCTAATGTAGCTAAAGGTAAGGAGGTGTTGCCACCTGTGTTGTTTCAGGGTGGTGTCGCCAGCAACAAGGGTATGGTGATGGCGTTCCGCAAAATATTGGGGTTGGATGTTATAGTGCCACCATACCATAAGTTTATGGGTGCTATTGGGGTCGCAATACTTGCACGTGATCACATACAGAGTACGGGTGGTAAGACACAGTTCAAGGGGTTCCGCATATGTGAGGTGGAGCTCGAACGTGACACATTTATCTGTAAAGACTGTCCCAATGAATGTGAAGTGGTGATACTTAAAGAAGGTGGCCAGATACTGGCGGTGTGGGGGTCGAGGTGTGGCAAATGGCGTGATAGGTTGGTGAGAGGGGTTACATCAACCACATGTACATAGTGGTTGGGTAGGTTGACGTTGCATAGTTAGGTATATATTCAATTGAGGTGCTTTCTGGCGATGAAGGTGTTATTTGCAACTGATTGTTTTTATCCACAGATTATTGGTAGCGCCTATGCTGTGTATAGGATATCACGTGCATTGGCTACGAAGGGACATAAGGTGATGGTGGTCACCCCAGATGTGGGTGGTGGCTCATTGCAGGGTGATGATAATTATCGTGTCACGTATGTGCATTCGATACCGTTACCGTATTTCAGGGAGATAAGGACACCTATCATACCGTTGCCTGTGATGACAAAGGTTAGGATGTTCAACCCCGACATAGTGCATATACATCATCCGTTTGTTGTTGGACATGGTGCGTTGTGGGTGGCACGATGGTACCATATACCGGTGGTGATCACTAACCATCTGTTACCTGAGAGTTTCCTTATGTTTGTGCCAAAAGCTGGTATATTCGATGGTGCAACACGTTCGGCAATACTTAATAATACATGGCGTATCATAGTTAATTTCTGCAATCGTGCAGATGTGGTGACAGCACCCACACGTACGGCGGTGGAGTTGCTTAAACTACATGGTGTTAAGAGGGAGGTTATCCCCATATCTAATGGGATAGAGTTCAATAAGTTCAACACTGATCAGAAATGTGACGATTTGAAGCAGAGGTTGAGGTTACCGGATTTACCTGTAATCCTGTATGCGGGTAGGTTGAGTGAGGAGAAGCGTGTTGATGTACTTATAAAAGCGATGAAGTATGTTCTGACTGAAATGGAGGTGCATTTGCTTATTGTGGGTGATGGTCTACATCGTGGGTATTTGGAGCAGCTTGTTGCTGAACTGAAGTTGGATAAATATGTGACGTTTGCGGGGTTTTTGGATGAACATGACTATGTGAGGGTGTTTAGGTTGGCTTCAGTGTTTGTGATGCCATCACAGTCGGAACTACAGTGTGTAGCATGTATTGAAGCGATGGCAAGCGGGTTGCCACTTGTGGCAGCCAACCAGTATGCATTACGGGAGCTTATCGATGGCAATGGTTACCTTTTTGAACCCGGTAACCCAGTTGATCTGGCGAAAAAGCTTGTAACCATACTTGGTGATAACGAGTTACGTACCGCTATGGGACGTAAGTCACGCATTATAGCGGGTGCACATGATATTGATAAGGTTATCGAGGAGTACGAAACCGTATATGAAAAGCTAATTAGGAGGTATAAATGCAACCAGCGATATTCCTTATCCACGGTATAACGAAGACACCGGAGGAGTGGCTACCATTGAAGAGGAAGCTCGAAGCTGTCGGTGTACACGTGGAGACACCGACGTTGCCGGGGCATGGTACCTGTAAACAGGGGTATGGTACATGTATATTTGATTTCCTCCAAACAGGGTATGAGGATTGGAAGGCTGCTATGTTGCGTGAATATAGGGAGTTTGAGAAAGCATATCCGATGAATCTGGTGGGTGGTGTATCGTTGGGTGCAACCATCGCGTTATATATAGCGGCTGAATGTAACCCACGGGGTGTGGTAACCCTTAATGCACCTGTTTATGTTACGAGCCCGTTGAGGATTGGGTCAGCTGCTATGAGTGCGATAAAGAGGTTCTTACCATCGAAGGAAGGACGTACGATGTATCATCACGTACCAGTGAATGGGCTTTTAAGTATGAAAGAAGCGCTTAGGGAGATACGGGAGCTGTTGCCGAGGATTGAGGTGCCTATCCTTATACTACAGGGGGTGGAAGATGATCTTGTGTTACCCAAGAGTGCAAAGTTTATCTTCACTCATGTACGTAGTTCTTACAAGAAGGTGGGGTGGCTGAAGAATATAGCGCATGGTATAGATTCAGAGGAGGGTGCCACGGAGGTGTTTAACCACATAACAGAGATGTTGAAAGAGATTGACCTCCTTTAATGTGTAAAGTTGTTCCGTTTGTTATTGGGTATCTGGTGGGCTCGATACCGTTTGCGTGGATAGTCGCTCGTTGTAGGGGTGTGGATATACTGCGTGTGGGTACGGGTAACCCGGGTGCAGGTAATGTTTATGATAATGTGGGTAAGCTCGAAGGTGTAATCGTCTGGTTACTGGATATGTCAAAAGGTATACTTGCGTGCTGGATAGGTAAGCGGTGTGGGCTACCTATACTGCTTATATTTGTGGTTGGTGGGCTATCGGTGTTGGGACATTGTTACCCTGTATGGTTGAAATTTCGTGGCGGTAGGGGGGTATCGACGTTGGGTGGTGTGGTGCTGTTCATCACACCTAAGGTGTTTCCAATAGGGGCGTTTTTCTACTACATTAAGGATAAGATAAGGGTGAGGATTTTACGTGAACCGCTTCTGATTGTGTTGCTGTTTGTGATATTGTATTTGCTATATAGACCGAAATTCAGTGATGTGGCATTAGGTTATGTGGTGCTGGCGCTGGCTGTTGTTATCGGTAATATACCACATTTTAAAGCATTGAGAAGCAACCATAAGTGAAGGGTGAATGAAACATGCAAGCAAATTATTTACTGGTGATGAGGTTACGTAGGTAGATGCTGAGTTTGTCGTTGGTACCTTCCTCACCATCGTAGAACATGTTGATGATCGGTACGTTATAGTCTTGGCTAACCTTGCGGAAGATTGCGGCAGTTAATGTGCCCGGCATACAGGTGAAAGGTGCTACATTTACGATAATGTCGGCACCGTTAGCTACTGCGAAGATGATCGCCCTACCTATTGTTAAGACGGCTTCGGTACCACATTCGAATGGTAGGTACTGTTCGGTGTAGTGTCTGATCTCTGATACGGTGGGTTCCTCCCTATCTTTGAGTAACGCACGTGCTTGTTTATAGATGTGAGTTTCCATGTGATCCATGAACCAGTTTGTTAACACTGTCTTGAGTGCATCCAGTGGTTTGCCACGTTTGTGGGCACGCAGTTTAGCCGAATAAGCTGTGTAATGGAACCATTCCGATAGTGGTACGAGCCAGGCTTCGCCACCCTCGTTTTCGATGTAGGAGATGACGTTTTCGTTGGAGAATGGGTCACTACGTACGTAGATCTCACCTACTATACCGACGAGTGGTTTGCGGTGTGTCGTATCTATCGGTATGTGACGGAATGCATCTAACACCTGTGGCCATACCTCGGGGTCACGACCTTCGGTGATGGCTTCATCCAGCAGGTTGATGGATTTTTGGAAGATTTGCTCTGTGAGACCGGGCTTGAGTTCGTAGGGTTTGATCTTGCACCTTAGTTTCAACAGTATGTCGGATATAAGTAGTATCTGCCATAGCTTTTTACGCATACGTTGTGGTAACCCCGCATATGCGTTGTAGGATGAGGGTGCAATTATTATGATGTCATTGTAGCCAAGTCTATCCAATATCATACGGTAGAGGTTGATGTATTGACCGAACCTACATGGGCCGTCGGAGGTGGCCAAGAAGAGTGCGTGATCGTGTGGGTTGGCCTGTATTTCACGTAGTTGCTTGATGAATGTGCCGATGACGACGACGGCGGGTAGACATTCCTTACCTATGGTGAGTGATTTACCGATATTCAATGCGAGTTTATCGGTTTGTGGTAGAGCTTCGGCATCGTAGCCGAAACGACGGAAGACGCTTGCGAATAAGCGAGTACCGATGGGATGCATGGGTGGTATCCAGATCTTGCGGTCACGGAGATCGGGTGTCGAGCTACTCCATTCGGGTATGGTGAACAGTTTGCGGGTACGTGGTTTGTAAGAGGTGATGGATTCACCGAAGGCTTCGATCCTGGTTGTGTAGCCGCCACGTGAGGCGTGTTCATCGACCTCAAGTATCATGAACGGTTTGCCACGTAACGCCTGTTCGGCGTAGGTGATAAGGAACGAATCAGGTCCGCATGCGAAATGTGTGATATATATGGCGAATAGGTTATCGTGTTGGGTGACAAATTTTATTGCATTCACTATGGTTTGACCGTAATCCCAGAAGATTTTGTGTATATCCCATTGGATGTGCTGATCGGGTATGAAGTCGGGTGGTATGACCTTCATCTTCAGGATATTGGCTATCTCCATGGGTAAGCCGAGCGATACACGTTCGTCAAAAATGCTGTAGGGACGACCTAAGATTACGATGGCGGGTTCACCGGTTTGGATGAGGTCATCGAGTAGCTTCTTACCTTCCTCTATGCAGGTGCGACGGAACTGGTTGAAGTGGTGCCATCCGTTGTACCATGCGGATTTTATCTTGGAGAGTGGGTAGCCGAGCTTCTTGCCGATGGATTGATGTAGCTGCTTTATGTTTTCGGTATCTGTCCACTGTAGGTCTAAGACTGGGGTGAGCAGTTTAGCTTCTGGATAGTCTGGGAGTAACAGCTTACGTAGTGAGGGGAACATCTGGCCATATGGGCATACGTAAGAGTAGTATTTGTCTTTCTTCATGTTAATCATGTATGGTAGCAGTATGTAGTCGGGTTGCATCTGGGAGAGTTTGATGAGGTGGCCATGGGTTACCTTCATCGGTAGACAGAAATCGGCGGTCGAATGTTTGGTACCGAGTTCCATGATCTCGGTGTCGGTGCGGTTGGTGGTGATGATATCGAACCCAAGTGTATCGAAGAAAGCGTACCAGAACGGAAGATACGTGTAGAAGCCGAGTACCATAGGTATGCCGATGGTGGGGCGGTTGCCCTTGGGGTGATATGTTAGGTAGCGGGTGCGTTTGGTGAACAGCTCATAGTTGCGATCGACTCGCCTGCGGGTGGCGGTGGGCTCCCTGCCACACATGTAACCCCA
>Ga0190363_1001931_pt1 | contig 12159 bp, 11 predicted proteins | sample 48721867_MG_FD_161272 | JGI IMG/M metagenome (GOLD analysis project Ga0190363, IMG submission 161272) | Hydrothermal vent microbial mat bacterial communities from Southern Trench, Guaymas Basin, Mexico - 4872-18-6-7_MG | ecosystem: Environmental > Aquatic > Marine > Hydrothermal vents >...
TATTTAGGAGCAAGCCGAGGATGACAGCAAAAAAATCGCTTATACTCATACTTGCTCTGCTTCTTCTTTCACAAATCCTAATTCTGCTACCCAAAACCTTGGCCAATTCCTCACTTAGCAATGACTTGTCAAAAATAAAGGTGAACAAGATAGTGCATACTGTGGAACTTCTAGATGGCGGCCTAATTGTTATAAACGATACCATAACGGTCTCGGCGGATGAAAATGTCAACGTAAATTTCCCAATAGGATTTCCACATGATTATGCCCAGTACCTCATAAAATGCAGGGCAGTCGCGGATAATAAGGAAATCCCAATAGTCCCAGATTATGGTCTCGGATTTCCCGGCTTTTACGGAGTCTTAGTAAACCTTACAAGCATTGAAGATGAATTCAAAATTAATTCTACCCCGAAGAATTTTACAGTAACCTTCATTTTTTCAGGACCTATAGTAGCAGAAGATGATTCTCTAACCGTAAACTTCACATTATTCCCAAGCTTGGCTATAGATGCACAAAAATGCTATACAACCGTAATATTTCCAGATAGTTTAAGTCTCACTGAGGCTTCCTTTACATATAACAAAACGGAAACTAAGGAAAATAGGAATTATTACTATCTGAATCCTACTCCTCTTGAAAAGTTCGCCTACAGCAAGGCCAAAGCATGGTTACGCCTAAGAGTTTCAGGAGTTTTTGTATATGCCGAGATAGAAAGGCTTGAGAGGAATATAGAGGTTGATCTCCACGGGAACATAAATGTAAAAGATGTCTACTACATTGTAAACAAAGGAACAAAAGCCATTGGCCGAATAACACTCTTCTTCCCAAAAGAAGGATACGATTTTGTAGTCGAAAGCGTAATTGGCACAAAGTTTTCAGATGTTTCAAAAGAAGATTTAGAAAGTAACAGACTACACATTCCAAGCATAGGACCCAACGAAAAAAATGTTTTTTCACTAGTCTATAAACTAAATTCGACAATACTATCAAAAGTCAACGGGAAATATAAACTAAACATATCAATCGACAAGATCACACCTATATTAATTAAAAAGCTGGTGATATCGTTTACATCACCACAGGGAATAAGCTTCGAACCTTCAAGTATAGTTTCTACGGCGAGCAGTATCAAAAGAGACCTTTCGAAAGACTCAGTAACATTTACTCTTCATGACTTTACAATAGTTGACAGCTTTCAAGTGACAATAATATATAGAGTGAATGTTTTCTGGGTCGCTTATCCCTACACTTTAATCGCTCTAATCTCAAGTTCAGTGATTCTCCTAGGAGTTTTCGCCCGAAGAAAACCTGGCCCAGTCCCTGTAGCTGTTCCCAAAGTCGTTGTTTCTCCAAAAATTTTCAGAAGGTTCGTTGAAAGCTATGAAGAGAGAATTAAGATCATGTCTAAAATTGAGCGTTTAGAAGAAAGAGCAAGAAAAGGAAAGATTCCACGTAGACAGTATAAGGTTAGAAAAACTATGCTTGAGAATAAGCTTTCTTCACTTTCTAAAGACTTAGCGGGACTCAAAGAGAGAATTAGGCGGTCTGGGCCACGCTATGCAGATATAATTAGGCAATTGGAGATAGCTGAGGCTCAGCTTGAGGAGGCTGAAGCTGGAATTAGAAGGGTGAGAAGCCGTTATAGACGAGGCGAAATTTCTAGAGAAGCCTATCGTAGGCTTTTAGAAGAACATGAGAAGAGGATGGATGAGGCGAACTTGAAGATTGAAGGTGCATTGTTAAGGCTTAGAGAAGAATATCGTTAGCCAAATTTGAAAATGCTTTTATTCTACCATTTTACTTTTGTAAGATTCTAAATCGAAAGTTAACGGGAGCTGACGGAAATGGTTGAGGTAAAAGTTGATCATGAAAAATGCACTGGATGCGGAACATGCGTAGACGTATGTCCAGTAGGAGTTTTTGAAATTCAGAACGAGAAGTCTGTTCCGGTAAATGTTGACGAGTGCTTAGCTTGTAGAGCCTGCGAAACTCAGTGTCCAGAAAGCGCCATAGAAATCATCGAATAACTTCCATCCCTTCCTTTTTCTAACCTAGCTTCCAAAACTTCGACTGAACCCTTTTAACTTCGTTAAGGAATTCAAAGGCTCTATTTCTAACTCTTTCGCTAGCTTGTTGAGGCTCGTCCTCAAGTCTATATTCTAGTTCAGCCATTATAGAAACTACGGCTGCCGCAATTTTACCTATCCATTCTAGGCTATAACCGCCCTCCAAAACTGCAACAAATCTTCCGTTAGAAAACTTGTATACTTCTTTGAAGATATGAATGTAAACGTTTGCTGAGAGCCATAGGCTGGCCACCGGATCAGTGTAGTGGCCGTCAAATCCTACAGACATTAATGTAAATTCTGGAGAATATTGCTTAATTATTGGAATTGCAATTTCATTGAAAGCCTTTAAGTAGAGTTCGTCTGTTGTTCTGAATGGAAACGGTATATTAACTGTGAAGCCTACTCCTTCGCCTTTTCCAGCCTCATCTGGAAAGCCTACTCCTGGAAAGCCCCTCGGATCCTGATGCAAACTCATGTAGAGAACCCTATCGGTGTCATAGAAGATTTCCTGCGTTCCATTACCATGATGAGCATCAATATCCAAAATCAGAACCTTTTTTATTCCATATTCCTGGATTAGATGTCTCGCGGCAATTGCTATGTTGTTGAATATGCAGAATCCGCAGGCGGCGTATGGCAGAGCGTGATGGCCAGGGGGCCTAACAAAGGCGAAGGCGTTTTTAACTTCTTCCTTCATAACTAAGTCAACGGCCTTTTTTGCTCCGCCAACGGCGTAAACTGCGGCTTCAAAGCTTTTAGGTGAGACAACCGTGTCGCCTAAGTCTAGTAGGCCTCCGCCGCGATTGCAAACTTGCTTAACAAGCTCTATATAGTCTGGCCTATGCGTCATTAACAAATCTTCTTCGCGGGCGGGTTCCGGAGCCAAAACCGCTATTCTCTCGTTTTGCAGTATTCCGCTTTTCTCCAACTCATCCATTATAACTTTTAATCTTTCGGCGCTTTCAGGATGCCCCCTTCCGGGATTGTGCTCCAAGTATATTGGACTATAAATTATTGCCGTTCTTTTCATAGGGCTCCCCTTTTCATGTAAGTTTCATTAAAAGTTTTCTCTACATATTTTTGTAGGCTTAAACCCTTTCTTCTGGCAATCTTTTTTAGGATCGACGCCACGCCAGTAGTATATTGGATTGCCTTTTTAGGCTTGTAGGCTATTGATGCAGGTAAGCCCAGTTTCTCGGCGGCCTTCCGCAATATCACCTTTCTCGGCGGGCTTTCTTCTAGGCGTATCTTAAACTTTGGTGGAAGTCTCAATGCATAATTTGCCAGTTCCCAGTCTGCGAATGGGAGTCTTAACTCTAGGTTGTGAAAGGCGCAAACTTTCTCGTCTCTCTCAAAGTTTGTTTCGTAACAATTTAGAAAGTCGTTATAGAGCGTTTCATGCAGGGCCTTTTCTCCTTTTTCAGAAAATATTTGTAGATACTTCTTATATCCAGCAAAAAGTTCGTCGCTTCCTTGTCCTGCCAAAATAACCTTTAAGCCGTTTTCTTTCGCCGCTTTAGCTGCAAAAAATAAGGGAATCGCTATGCTTAGCTTTATTGGGTTTGGCTCCTCAATTATCCACAAAACCTTAGGGACAACTTCAGCAACTTCTTCTTCGCTGAAGGTTTTCACTTTTATTGGTAATCCAAGTTCTTTGGACGCTAAAACAGCTTCGTCAATCCCTTTTCCATCTTCAAGCCCTACAGAAATAAGTTGAGGCGTAGCCCCGCATTTTTTGGTCAGCAATGCCAATATTCCGCTGTCAACTCCTCCGGAAAAGGCGAGGCCAAACTGGTCCAAGTCGGCTATTCTTTCTTTGACGGATTCTAAAAGAAGTTTTTGGAGAATTTCAATTGCTTCTTTCTCGGCTATGCCCTCCAAAAAAGCTTTGCCGACTTTCCTTACTTTTTTAAATGCTAGGCCGTCCTTGGTTATAGTGGATATTGTTCCTGGAGGGAAAGACTTTACCTTTTCTATTCCCAGCTTTCGCAGAGCCCTCATTTCTGAGGCTACAGCCGTAAATCTGCCGTTTTCCCCATAATAGAGCGGGCTTGTCCCGAAAGGGTCTCTGCCGACAATTATTCGGTCTTCATGAAGAATGGCAAAGCTGTATGAACCGTCAAACTTTTTCAGTAGCTCCTCAGCCTTTTCTATAGGGTTATTCTTTAGAAGGTTTCTTGCAAATTCTATATCTGAGGGTTTTTGCTGTGGAAAGAATCTGCCGTTTATGGTTAGAGCGAAATTTTCTTCTAGTATGGGCTGCGGTGCATCTTTGGGCTTGATTTTGGATAGGCCGTAACCTATCGCTACTGGTGTTTCTGGAACTTCGTTTGTTAGTTTTCCTTCTTTTTTAGCTATGAAAACGGAGTTTTCGGTTGCAATTCCGTATGAATGGTCGAATCTGTGCCTTAAAGCTTTCAGCATGTCTAATGCTTTTTCCGCTGCCGTTCTTTCCTTTTTGTCTATGACTGCAACTAGTGCGCCCATTTGCTGCGCCTTGCCCTTTTAGCGAAATTAGTAAAAGCTTCCTACGCTAATTTATCTTTGCGGAGGATAAGATTTGCCCATCCTACCGATAGATACTGGACGTTACGGAACGCCTGAAATGCGTCGCATATTTGAGGAGGAGAATAGGCTTCAGAGAATGCTTGACGTTGAAGCCGCTCTGGCCTTGGCGCATGCGGAAGTTGGCAACATTCCAATAGAGGATGCAAAGGTTATTGCTGAAAAGGCTTCTACGCGTTATGTGAAGCTTGAAAGAGTTAAGGAAATTGAGAAAGAGATTAAGCATGATGTTATGGCTATGGTTAGGGCTTTAGCCGAAGTTTGTGGAAAAAGCGGCGCCTATGTTCATCTAGGAGCAACAAGCTATGACATTGTGGATACGGCTAACGCTTTGCAGCTTAGAGAGGCAATTAGCCTTATTGAAGAAAAGCTAAACCGTCTAGAAAGGGCGTTAATGGAGAAAGCTGAAAAATATAAGGAGACAGTCATGGTTGGTCGGACGCATGGGCAGCATGCTCTTCCAATAACTTTAGGCTTCAAATTCGCAGTTTGGATGCGTGAAATAGCTAGGCATCTTGAAAGGTTGAGGCAATGCCGCGAAAGGCTTCTTGTCGGAAAGATGAGCGGAGCTGTTGGAACCCAAGCTGGGCTGGGGCCTCATGCGATGGAAATTCAACGCATAACCATGGAAAAACTTGGTTTGAAGCCCGCTGAGATCACAACGCAGATTGTTCAACGCGACCGCCACGCCGAGTTCATCTGCCTACTCGCCAATCTTGCTTCTTCGCTTGATAAGTTTGCAACTGAAATCCGCGAGTTGCAACGTCCAGAAATAGGCGAACTTTACGAACCATTCGAAAGGGAAAGGCAGGTTGGAAGTTCCACTATGCCCCATAAGCGTAATCCAGAGCTTTGCGAAAGAATTTGCGGATTGGCGAAAATTATGCGTAGCTTAACTATTCCCGCTTTAGAGAATGTTGTGACTTGGCATGAACGCGACCTTACGCAGTCATCTGCCGAGCGATTCATAATTCCGGAAGCATGTATCCTAATCGATTACATGCTACATCTAATGACTTTTATCATTGAAAACATCGAGGTTGACAAGAAGAGGATGCGGAAGAACTTGGAGATTACGCAAGGAAGAATAATGTCAGAAGCCGTAATGATGACATTAACAAAAAAGGGAATGAATCGGCAAGAGGCACATGAGCTACTGAGAAAACTCGCAATAAAAAGTCAAACAGAAAACAAGCATTTCAAAGAAGTTTTATTAGAAGATGAGACTATTAGGAAGTTTCTAAGCGAAGAAGAAATTGAAGAAGCATTAAATCCAAGAAACTACTTGGGAACAGCCATCCAACAAATAGAACAAACAATACAAAAAACCAAACAAGAGCTAAACTTAAGTTAGAATTTTCAATTAAAAATTCTGGCATGTCAAAAGTTAAATTGCGCATTATTCAAATTTGGAAAAGAACGCCTGAAAAAATAAAGTATGTTATCACCGTAATTGTACTGTCACTTTCAGTCGTTATGTTTGTTTGGTTTGTATACTTTCCGTTTTCGATACTATACTTATACTACTATTTCTTGCAATTTATCTATACCTTAACCTTATTTCCGTTTTCGCCCATATTACTCTGCTTAATCTTAGTCTTAGGCATACTGCTTATTTATTTTTCAAAAAGAAGAAAAATAAAATGTAACCACAAACAAAAGACTTCTAAATCAAATCCGAAGTTGACGTACAAGATTTTAGGAGGAGTATTGAGTACTTTATTACTTGCTGAATTCATTACTCCGGTGGTAACTCTTTGGACTGTAGACTCAAAAATTGATACTGCAATTATTGACGCAAGGTCCTTACTTAAATCTCATAACGCGTCAATAGAATGCGCAGTCCAGAGAGTTACAAACTTTGTAGATCGAGAAGTTAAAAATTCGTATGGTCATCCTTTTGAATCTATGTTTGAAATTGATAATTGGCTAAGACCGCTTAATTATTATATTTTGAGTCTTTTCGGTTTTGAAAGAGCACATGTAGTTGTTTTTCAAGGTTGGGGTTCATGTGGCCAATATGCTATAGTTACAGAGTACATGCTTAGAAATTTAGGATTCGATACTAGACGAGCTCGGTTTATAGATCGAGACCATGAATGGGCAGAAATCCGCATAAATGGAACATGGTTTATAGTTGATCCTTGGTTTATTGCCCATAGCTTCAATAACTCGATTCTCGTACCAGCACGGTTATTGGCGACTGCTGAAAAATTTAAGGCAAACAAAGGCGTCCTCGTCACATACCCTAATGGCACAATAACTGATGCGAGCCCCGAACATGGATATGCTCCCTAATATTCTGTTAGGGCTTTTTGTTTCCAGCTTTCCTTATCTTCCTTCAACCTTTCATACTGCTCCTTCTTTAGGTATCCGCCGACTTGATCCTTAATCTTCTTGGCAAGTTTCGGCCCTATCATTGGCAACGCCATAAGCTTGTCAATTGAAGCCAGCCGCAAATCATCAACCGTCTTATATCCAGCATTATACAGTATTCTGGCGCGCACTCTGCCTACGCCTTCAAGTCTAGCCAACTGTATAAGCTCTTTCCTCACGCCCTTAGAGACGCGTTCAGAAAGCTCCGCGATAAGCGGTATCAAATCCTTATGGCCAAATAAGAGTGCAAGTTCATGTGTTGCATAAAGAAGCCACTTAGCCGTTTCAATAAGCCTATACAAGTCGCCTGGCTCAACGCCGAAACGCTCAATAATTTCATCCTCGGTTTTCTCCTCAATCCATGAATGGAGTACCCAAGCTGTTTTGGCTTCGCCTAGAAACTCTTCGTAGGCTAGGCGGTCAGCCCACTCGTCTGGAACTTCAAACATGAACTCCTCGCGGTGCTCATCAACAAATACTGCAAGCCGGTCTATTTCACGTGAGGAAGGCCTAAGCCTTGGAAACATGTCGGGTGTATGCGCAACCATATGTAGAAAGCTTATCTCAGTTATTTTCGGTGCCCGATTCGTTAAGGCATCGCGTATAATTACTCCTGTAACTGGGTCTATGTAGAGTTCGGCTACTCGCTTCCCAAACCTCGTCGCTAAAAGGTTTTCGCCGCTAACCTCAATCATTTCCTCCTTATAGAGAAACTTCAGAATCTTCGAGATTAAGCCGCTTATGGCTTTCGGGTCATACTGGTAGGCGTAGAAGGTTTTACCGAAGAACTCGTATAGGCCATGCTCAGTCTTGGCGAAGTCGGCTGCTATAGTAGCCAAAACATGCGAGCGAAGTATACGTTCAACCGCTAGCTTTGACCACACTCTTTCAGGCTTGGCCAAAATATAACTTTCAAGCAGATAGTCACGTTCATCATCCGTCTTGGCTATTAGAATCGCCTCTCCAACCCGGTCATATTTTGGTCTTCCAGCCCTTCCAGCCATCTGCTTATACTCCAAAACAGTTATCGGATAATATCCATATCCAGGCTCATAACGCCGATAATCATGAATAACGACTGTTCTAGCTGGCATATTAACGCCAAAAGCCAAAGTAGGCGTAGCAGCAACAACCTTAATCTTCCCAGCTCTAAACTCATCCTCAATTATTTTCCGATGCGTCCCACCAAGACCAGCGTGATGAAAGGCTGCCCCACGCTTAACCAGTTCAGCCAAAAGCTCGCTTATTCTTGTTCTCTCGCCAGCAGCCAAAATTCTTTCGGCAACATGCCCCAAAGAACGCTTTAAAGGCTTAGAAAGCAACGGCTCAATTTCCTTCGCCGCCTTCCTAGCCAATGAAACAGCATTTCTTCTCGTTCCAGCGAAGATTAGGGCTTGACCTCCAGTTTTGACGCTGTAAACAGCCAAATTAATAGCTGGATTCTTCGTGTAAGACTCTATCTTTACTGCACTTCCATCCTTAAACATTATCTCGTTATGGCAGTAAATCCCCTCCTTAAGCGTAACTGGCCTCCACTCGGTTGTTACGCATTCAGCGTTCAGCCACTCAGCCGCCTCATCAGCATTCCGAATAGTAGCGCTTAAAGCCAAAATCTGAATTTCAGGATTTATCTGCATAAGCCTCGCAAGCACAACCTCAAGCGTAGGCCCCCTTTCCGGGTCATTCAGCAGATGAATTTCATCGGCTACAACAAGCGAAACCTCATCTATCCATTTGGCGCGATGCCTAAGCAAAGAATCAGCCTTCTCATTCGTAGTCACAATAATGTCATATCTTCCAAGCCATGGATCACTACTGTCATAGTCGCCTGTGCTGAGCGCAACCCGTATTCGACTTCCATTAGGCTTCCTAATAGCCGAATACTTCTTGAATTCCTCATACTTTTCATTTGCCAAAGCCCTTAAGGGCGTGAGATAGAGAACTTTTCCGCCCTTTTCTAGAATGTGCTTCATGGCGCAAAGCTCAGCAATTAAAGTCTTTCCAGAAGCAGTCGGACTGGCCAAAACAAGATTTCTGCCTTCCAATGCGCCAGCCTTAATGGCTTCTATTTGAGGTGGATAAAGCTCCACAATTCCAGACTTGATTAGAACAGCCTTAACCTCTTCGGGTACAGCTAGCTCCTCAACCCTCAACCTTAAAGACCTTTACGGAATTTTAAAGAAAAATCTCCACTTATAAACACTGCTAACAGATTAAAGTTTTATACACCAGCTTTTTATCTGAGTAACGCATGATTTTCGAACTGTGAATCCATATGAGCAAAACAGTTGAAAATTTGAGGCATGCTTTCGCAGGTGAATCTCAAGCGAATAGACGTTATCTGGCTTTCGCCCGCAGGGCTGAAGAGGAAGGCTTCATGGAAGTTGCAAAGCTTTTTAGAGCGGTAGCCGAGGCGGAGACAATTCACGCACTTAACCACCTACGTGTGATGGGTGAGGTTAAATCAACACTTGAAAATTTAGAAGCAGCCATCTCCGGCGAAAAATTCGAGTACACAGAAATGTATCCACGCTATATCGAAACTGCCAAGAACGAAGGAAAACAAAAAGCAGCATGGAGTTTTGAAGTTGCCAACGAAGTTGAGAAAATACATGCGACTCTCTTCTCAAAAGCTCTTGAAACTTTAAAATCTGGAAGGAAAATGGCTTCAGTTGACTACTACATTTGCGAAGTCTGCGGAAACACCGTTGAGGGCGAACCGCCAGAAAAATGCCCAATATGCGGAGCTCCAAAAACAAAATTCTTCAAGTCCAAATAAAACATAAAAACTAAATCTAAGCTCTCTCTTTCTTTATCACTCTACAGACAAAGACTTCTTAATATTCACAACAAATTCTTCAACCTTTTTCATATATTCCCCAGATTCAATTTCCTCATCCTTAACTTCAAGCGTCGCCACTGGCGGCTTACAAAGCTCCTCCATCTGACTGAAAACCTTTCCACTACCTATACTATACGTAATAAAGAAAGCCACATTCTTGAATTTATGACCATGCAAGTGCAGATAAGTCCTTACTGGCGACGACAGCCTACTAGCCCATACCGGAGAACCTACGATTATTAAATCGTATTCCTCCGGATTTTTCCCGGACACTTCAATATCTGTAAGTTTTTTGAATATGGCTTCATATCCGCACCTTAGAAAGCCAAAAATACTTATCCTATTCTTCCTATCCCTTATTTCTTCAATGTCCGCCTTTAAACTTTGAGCTACCGCTTCAGCTACAAGCCGCGTGTTCCCAGTTCTCGAATAATAAACAACCAGCACTTTCATGAAACATCTCCCATAATCATTTCCTAAGACTATGAGGATTTTAAGGGATTTCCTAAAAATACATGTTTTCCTCAACTACAAAGAGGGAATTAAATGTTTAATTATTTATTTTAACCCTTTTTAGCAACATCGTAGTGCTTGACGGCGGGCTGCTACTATTCCCTGTGCTTTTTTACGCTCAGCCTCAAGCATGTTCTTTCTGTATGCTTCTGAAGATTCGTATCTGTATGGTTCCGGCGGTGTGTAAGAAGCGGTATCTAGGGAAGCGTTTTCTAACGCTACAACAGAAGGTTTAACGACTATTTGTTTATGGAAGCCGCCTTTAATCATTTCATATAGGCTTTTTTTAAACAATCTTTCTCTTAATCCTACTTTCATTTTAATCACTTCCTCGTAAATTGAATAATGCTTTTATCAATAATTATTTGTCTGAACAAAATTCAAATACAAAACGAAATTCTTAAAAGGAATTGAATGTTATACAATAACATGAAAAATATAAAACCCAAACTAATCGAGTTGTTCAAGGAAGGCTATTGCACGCCGCAAATTGCCAAGATCGCCAAGGAAATAAAAGAACCATCCACCACTATTCATTACAACATAAAGAAGTTAGAGAAAGAAGGTGCAATAAAAACCTACAAAGCTGTTTTTGACTATAAAAAGATTGATGAAGGATTCTGCGTGTATGTCTTTGTCAAATTAACTGCAAAAGCAGGCGCTGACCCAGATAAACTTCTAGGCGAATTTGCTAGATATAAAGAGGTCGAGAGCGCAGATATTCTTGCTGGGGAATGGGACATCATCCTTAAGATTAGAACAAAGGATCAGGACGAATACTATAAAGTGTTGAAAAATATTCTCGCTCGGAAAGGCGTTGAAAAGACTACATCTTTCATTTCACTAAAACAGGTTAAAACCGAGTTTGTTCTATTGTAAAATGAGATAGCGAGCAAATCTCCGGAAAACGTAAACGGAACTACGAAGTTTCTCTAGCAGCCTAGCAACGAAAAGATATCATTGGCGCTTGTTATATCTTGCATAATTGCTTTTTATTATGAATGTTGATGACTATTTAGGAGTATTGCGGTATGGAGTTTTATGTTGGAACTTCGGGCTGGAGCTACTTCTGGAATGAAGGTGGCAACTTTGACTGGTTTGTTGCTAATTCCGGCTTGAATGCTGTTGAGTTAAACGCGAGCTTCTACCGTTTTCCATTTCCAAGCATGATTAGGTCTTGGGCAAGCAAAGGCCAAAGTTTGAGATGGGCAATCAAGGTTAATAGGCTGATAACTCACCGGTTTAAGTTTGGAGACAAAGCTTTTCAGCTTTGGAAAAGATTTCAAAACCTCTTTTCTCCAATGGATGAACTAATCGATTTTTACCTTTTTCAGCTTCCACCGTTCATGACTGCAAAATATGCATCAAGAATTGAAGATTTCGCGAGAAAAACTGAGCTTAACGAGAGGTTTGCTCTTGAAGTTAGGAATTTGGATTGGTTTAATGAAAAATGGCTTAAGTGGGCTTCCAATCTTGGAATCACTTGGGTAAGCGTTGATTCTCCGGACTTTCCTCTTGAAATCTTCAACACAAGCGGAATGGTATACATAAGGATGCATGGAAGAACAGCTTGGTATGACCACGTCTACACTGACGAGGAACTAAACGACGCCCTGCAAAGAAGTCTTAAGGTTAAACCTCAAAAACTCTACATCTTCTTCAACAATAATCACGGAATGCTTATTAACGCTAGAAAAACGCTTGAATTATGCCGAAAACTATGCCAAAGCTGACATATATCAAAATTCGACCTAATTTACAAGCTGGAACTCCACTTATAACAATTCTAAG
>Ga0190363_1001932_pt1 | contig 12154 bp, 10 predicted proteins | sample 48721867_MG_FD_161272 | JGI IMG/M metagenome (GOLD analysis project Ga0190363, IMG submission 161272) | Hydrothermal vent microbial mat bacterial communities from Southern Trench, Guaymas Basin, Mexico - 4872-18-6-7_MG | ecosystem: Environmental > Aquatic > Marine > Hydrothermal vents >...
CCAAAGCAGCGCTCACATCCTCTTCGCTTCGCTCACCTGCGTGAATCGCAAATATTTTTCGGCGCTTCCTCGCCTCTTCAGCGAGAAACTCAAGCAGCTCACGAGGGTGGTCTGCGACACTGCTCATCCCAACGCCATCTGCGACATCTAAAACCGAAGAGGCGTCTTCCTCGCCGAGAGGTCTGCCGAGAACCTTCGCATGCACGGGAACTTCAGCAAGCCTCGCTGCTTCTTTGAGAGCGAGAACGCCTGCGACGCCGCCTTCCCTGAAATCTGCGAAAGCGAGCGTGCCTGTGTGGAAAATTTCTTGAATCGTTTCACGCATTGCTTCCACAAGCACTTCAGCAGGCGTCTCCGCAAGAACACGGTGCTTAAAGCCTCTCGGACCGACCAAATCCGCAAGTGGCATATCTGGAGGCTCTTTCGCAACAGAATCGCCAATATGTGTGTGAGCATTCACGAAAGCAGGTAAAATAATGCCTTCAAATGCAGCATTCACGCCCCCTTTATCTGCACTGATTTCACGAATAACGCCATCTTTAACGACAACAGAACCACGAAACACATCAAATTCTTCACCATAAACAACAAAACCCGAAAGCACTACCTCTTCCATATTTCCGCAATCAAATCTTGTGTTGCTCTCCTTACTGCCTCTTCAGATTTGAACTTTGGACGCCAACCGAGCGAACGCAACGCAGAAGTATCTAAAAGCATCGTGCGGACATCCCCCTTCCATCCTCGTTTTCCGCCTGTGAATTTGAATCTCGGCTTCAATCCCAACTCCTCGCACACAATCTCCGCAATCCTTCTCACGCTGACTGCATCTTCCGTGCCAATGTTGAATATTCTTGTGATGCCCTCCTCCTCACACTCGTCCATTTTATCCTCGTAATTTCTTTCGCTTTTTCCGCTCCCTTCCTTTGCCTCGTTTTCGTGCTTTTCGTGCTGTGAAATCGCTTTCAGCCCAAAAAACATCGCATTAATGCAGTCATCAATATAAATATATGATTTTGTTTGCGTCCCATCACCCAAAATCTCCAACTCATTCGGATTTCTCTTCAATTTCATGATGAAATCATATATAACGCCATGCCTTAATCTTTTTCCGACGACATTTGCGAACCTGTAAATGACGGCGTTCATGCCAAAAGTGTGGCAATATGCCGAAATTAGAGCTTCGCATGCGAGTTTTGAAGCCCCGTAGAGAGAAATAGGGAGCAAGGGGCCGTAATTTTCAGGCGTAGGAATCTGCTCAGCTTCGCCGTATATTGTTGAAGTTGAGGTGAATATGAGTGTTTTAATGCCTGTTTTTCGCATTTCCTCCAAGACCTTATGCGTAGCAAGGACATTCTGCTCTATGTGAATTTTAGGGTTTTCGGCGCCAATCCGCACCTCTGGGTTCGCTGCGAGATGCCAAACAGCATCGCAACCCTCAAAGAAATTGCGTAAAGGGTCGTTAAGCAGGTCTGCTCGGTGGAAGCGGAATCTTTTGTTGCCGAAATGCTCCTCAAGGAAAGAAAGAGAGCCCGCACTCAAATTGTCAATCACAACAACATCGTAGCCTCGCTCAATTAATGCGTCAACGACATGCGAACCCATGAAGCCCGCCCCACCTGTCACTAACACCTTCGACAACTCCATTCTTTTTCTCCCCCTTTTGATCTCATCTCGCCCTCTTTCTCCATCTTAAGCGGAAATCAGGATTTAACGAATTTTCAGACGCTACTTATTCGCTGCATGCGGAGCAGTTTCGACCATTCCGAAACCCATTGCATTTTTCTCACCGAGACCCGCATCGTATGCGAAATTTAGGAGTTCTCTTGACGCTTCAACGCAGAAATGCATGAGAGATGCCCTATGTTTTATCCCCTTCAAATCTATTCTCACTGGCTTCACTGCATAAATTTTGATAATTTCAAACAAATCTTCCGCTTCTTTGCCATAAAAAGCCTCATATTTCTTCAAAAGGTTTGCCTTCAAATGCGTGTAGAAATCGCCATCTTTGGGATACAATTCCCAAGTTCGCATCTTTCCGAATTGCTCGCGCACCGTCCTAACGACAATAGGAGAGAGCGTCTTAAACGCCTGCGGGCTTGAGAGAGCAGGTTTCTTCTTCACTTCCACCGACATAACTTCAAATCTCGCACTCGCTACTTTCACCGCAGGTTCGCTCAAAATACCCTCTATGAATGCCTTCACTATCTCTTCTCTCGGCGAAGACAGCAGAAATCTTGCATTCTTTATGAGCATAGTGTCTCCCTCTATCCGCCTTTCTTCTGCGAGTATTCGTGAGAATGTGAAAAACTTGAAAGAGCGAGATTTGTGCAACTCTGATGCCAAATCCTCATCTCCTATCCCTATCTTCCTATATATCACGCCTGAAAGGAAATAATTGTAGTTTATGGGTATCTTCTGTATTTCCTTTGCCGCCAATTTCACCTCCACTCTCATCTCAATATCACCTTTATATTTTCCTTTATACCTCGTCTCCTTTTTCTTCCCTTTGTTCTGAACCGATAAATCGTGTTTTATTCTTTAACATGCAGTATGGTGCTCATGTTTTCCTTTTCTTCCTCCTATATATTCACTACCCTCCTCAATAAATCAAAAACATCTCTTTCCCCCTTTATATTATATCTATTGCATTCTTTATGTCTACAAATATCCAAAATTTTCTCTTTTGAGACTCCTTCAACGCCATGCCCGATGATAGTGCGATGTCTTAATTCTATCAGACACTCTAAACACTTCAAAGCATTATAAACTTCCCCATATTCCTTCCACTTTCCACATTTCTCTATCCAATATCTTAAAATAACAAGCAGAATATGCCTTGAAGGGGCACCCTCCAATATTATTTTCCTCTCCTCTAAAAATTTTCGCAAATTATTTTCATTTCTCACATATTCCCAAAAAGCATCGTAATTCTCCCTTTTTGAAATATCCATTCCTGTTTCCTTCTCAAAGATTGTTTGTAAAGCTGCCTCGCTCAGTCTGAATATTCTGCCGAGGAAGTCTACGAAAGCACCTTGATGCCATTTCGCAACCGCACTTCGGTAAATCTCAGCGAGCAAAGCCCTCTTCTTTTCGTATTCCTCCCCTTCCCACAGATTTTTCAGCTCATTCAACTCACGAAGAGCCTCCTCAGAACCGAGCTGAATCGCATCCTTAAAATACCTCTTCGCCCGCTCAAAATTAAATAGCTCACGCTCTCCCTTTCCCTTCAACACAAGCACCTCCTTACGCTCAAGCACACCGAAGCTCTCCGCAAGCTCGGCAGCCTCGCAATACAAATGCTTCTCTTTCAGTGCCTCTATCCTGCTCTTCATCACGCTCTTGAATATTCTGTTCCCTATTTCCAGCCTTTTCACCTCTTCACGCCCTTTTGGGAGGTAAATTGCGACCACTCTACTCTCATATCTCTGAATTGCGTTGAAAAGCAAGCATAAATTCTCCGCAGGTGTCCCTCCTGTCAACGAAACAAAGCAGAGGTTCTCTTCTTCGCGCATCTCCTCCGAGAAGAAGGAAAAGAAGGAAGAGAAATATACATCCATTTCATCGTAATCCGCAGGATTTCCCTTTATCTTATGTATTCTCGGCTCTATTCCGTATTTTCTTCTCAGCAATTCTCTAAGAATGTAAGCCATATATAATGTATCCTGCGGATGCGGTGGCTCCTGTTCGGTAGCGAACAGCTCTATTTGAACCTCATCGTGAAGATTGCGTAAATATTCAAGAGCAGGCTCCAGAATCAACGCCTCGTATTCAAAATCTCTCTGCAAGTAGCTCTCCTTACTCCTCTCGTAAGGATTCCTCTCGCCTGAAAACACAGGCTTTCCTCCCTTTCCCAAATCGCTGTTCCCCACATTCGCAAACAGAAAAATCATCCTCAATCCCCTCCCATCTCTTGCAATTTCACCCAGCCGAGCAAATCCCCCCGTTCTGTCACTCGGAGCGTTTTTGGGAAGTTTTCAGAAATCCTCCTTGTTCTTGGACTTCTTCCGATGCCGAGGCTTTGGCGAAGTCGCTCAAACATTTCTTCATGCAGAAGCAGTCTGCCAAGCGTTTTAGAGAGGAATCCGCCACCCCAGCCGATGTTTAAGACCATTCCTCCGCTTTCCTCCGCCTCTTTCACCTCCCGCCTCAACATTCTTATGCAGTTTCTCGTCCTATTTGACAGTGAAGAAAACCGCCTCTCAATCGCAGAAAGCATCTCTTTTGAAAACTCATTCACCTGCTCTTGCACTTCCTCAAACTCCAATTCCCGCACTTTTCCGCTCCACTTCTTCATGTTCTCTTTCATTAAGCATTCGTCAAGGGAAATATCCAAACTTGCAGTTTCTCCTGCGGGAATTCCCTCCACAAACATTGGCGGAAGGCGAGGAGCGTTCAATACGCTGACAGAGATACACTGCAACCGCCTGAAATTTGAAGAGTCGCTTACTTTCAGCGCTCTGAATATGTCCTCGTGAGGCGTTTTTCCAAAAATTTCGCATTGAATTTCGTCATCTGCTTGCTTCTTTAACTCCTTTTTCCTGCCACCATGCATCCTGCTGGCTTTTTGCAGTAAATTTCCAAGTGTTCTACGCAGTATTTCACGGTTATCTCGCAGGAAATACCATAGAACTGCCGTTCTAATAGCCCCTTTTACGGAACTTCCTGGGATATATGGCTTATTTCCCTGCTTTATGTGTTCAGAAATCGCCGAAATTCTCCCTCGCTGTCCGAGCAGTTCCATCTCATACCGCTTGAAATCCTCCGCATTCAATCTATATTTGCTCAAAACTTCGCCCACTCCCCCGCTTAGAATCTCCGAATACGGCACATCACGGGGTAAATTCGCTATAATGCGTTCAAAATGCACGACAATCACACGATTTCCTGCGACGACGAAGTCAGCGGTGCTTGTGAGTTTGTTGCCCGAACCCACATGGACAGGCGTCAGCGTCCTCAATTCCATTCTCAAATTCATTCGGCATCCAGCCTCCTCACAGGAATTGAAAACGCCTTTCCGTTCTGGAGAACCTTATGCCTCACTTCAGTGGTGAAATTGCCGATTTCGTCAAGGTCTAACAAAATGCCTTCGGGCTTCCTCCTCCCGCTGAACACCGAGCCTTCTGAAATCATGCGCATCTTCGGCTTCCTTTTCCCGCCTCTCCCGACTCTTGAGAAGACCCAGCCCCCTCTTTTGACGAAATCCCACTGTGCTGACGGTTCTTTGAACAGGGTCAATTCCTCTCTTGAGGGATAAAACAGCGAAAGTAGCACATAACCCTCAACAGTTTCGGGAATTCTCAGTTCAAATTTGCCAATTTCATACTCAAAAAGACCGAGACCCCATGTTCTTTTCCCGCCTATACCTTCATCCTGCAAGAATTTCAGTGCTTTCTTCAGAATTGTTCTGCCCTCTTCATCTGAAATTAACAGGAAGAAAAAACCTGAAGTGTCGTCGGGTGTCTGTCGCTCAAACTCCAACACGCCCACATGGTAAATTGCGGAACTTCGCCCTTCCCTGTCCAAAAACACCTTCGGAATGCACGATTTTCGGTAAAATTCTGGAGAATCCAGTCGCTTTATTTCCTCTTCCACAATCTTTTCGTAATTAATCCACTTCTCAAAGAGCCACTTCGGCAGAAACTTCGCCTCTTTCAACTTCTTTCTCCACTTCCTCTCGCACTCCTCGTCCATGTTCGGCATCAAAAGCGGTTTAGGAAAGTAAAAATCGGAATTTTTGAACGGGAAGCCTGACGAGAATCTGATTTCTCCGTTTTTTACTTTCAGAATAAAACGCTCAACATCCTCGTCCATAGCAGAGAGTGCATTCACTAATGCACTGAAAATTGTGTCAGAATGCAAAATCTCCGAGACTTCTTCCATGCCTATGCCCACTTCACCGATATGAACAGGGGTTTTAAACGCCAATTGAACTGCGAGATATTCATTCATCTCCCCTTAAATGCGACCATATTGCCTCATCTTCTAGCACTTCTTGCGGTCTCTTCCAGTCGTTTTCAGAATTTTCGGAGCGGAAGATCGCTTTCTCTGCACCTTCTTTCAAGTAGAACTCGAGGGGGCGTTCCAAAATCTCCTGCACGAGCATCTCAACCTTTCCGTAGCCCCTTGAGCCTGAACCGCCCAAGTAGTCGTCTTCCAGCATTTTCATCGCTCTGCAAATATTCTTCAGGTCTTCTTCCTTCTCATTCTCGTCTTCAATGTTGTAAATGATTTCAAAGTTGAACTCGCAACCCGCAGGCACTCGCTCTATTTGTCTCGGATTCGCCGCCGATGTGATTCTGTCAATGAAATTCTCAAACTTCAACTCCGTCCCTTCCTCCTCTATTCTCCGCCGTGAGTCCTCTGTCAAAAAGCAATCACGCACAATTATTCTTGAGGGGAAGTTCCCGCCTCCGTCTTTGCCTGTGCTTCCAAATAAACGGCAGACTTCGCACTTCTTCGCCTCTTCGTAATTCTCGCAAGCATGCATCCACAAACTCGTCCCCCCAACTTTCATCTCTCTGTTGTAAAACTTGCCATCTCCTTGCCCCTCCGCTGCGTTCTTCACACGCTCAAACAGCGAACGCATCTTCCCTTTCAGCGAACTTCCCGGAATGTAAGGCTCGTTTGTGAGCGTGTCTTTCACGACAGGAGAATCTAACCCGCCTATTTCCGCCACTTCTGGAGATGCACCGATGTGCAAGCCAGTTTTCAGCCTCAAAATCCCTCTTATTATTGCTTTTCCCTTTATTTTACCGCCCATTAATCTCCACCTCCCAGAAATTTGTGGTATGCTACTATCGCCTGAACGAAATAGTAGAAGTCCTCAAAGTTCTTATCGTTCAAAAACGGCAAAATCCTGTCAACAATCCTCAAAAGTGGCTCAACTTGCTTGTTTCTGGCGGCATAAATCAGCACCGGGCGGATTCTGAGAATGCTCGCATTCAGTTCATCCGCACTTGCCCCCTTCCTCTGCTTTGCTCGTATTTCCTGTAACACACTCAGAAATCGCCTTATTTGATTCGTTTTCAAACCATTTAAGACGAGATGTAATGAGATAATGAACGCTTTTTTCTGTCTTTTCTCTTCTGAAATGCTGAAAAACTCGTCTGCTCTTTCCTTAAATTCCTCCTCTATCTGCCTGAAATACTCACTAACAACATTCTTTATCTCCTTTTTCTCCCTTTTTGCTTTTTCTGCTTCCTTCCGCTCTTCTGCCGTCCGTTTTTTCTGCTCTCTACTTCTGATGTCGTTCAGAATGTCTAAAATCTTCACGGAATCTGGGTATCCCGCCTCCAATTCTTGTCTTAACTCACGCACTACATCACTTTGCTCCATACTTAAATTTTCGTCCCCTTTTCGCATCGGATTGCGTGCTTTATTCACATTCTTCACCTCCTCACAGCCATATCCAATACCTGTAAGGGCTGCCACAAGCGATAAATTTCTTGAGGTTCTTCACGCACTTTCAGCGAAAGCAGTCTCTTGAAGCGTTTCAGAACTCGCTCCCCAATATGTTTCTCCATTCTTCCGAAGTAATAGTAGAGGTCAATAAGCCAATTCACTCTCTTCGGCTCTCTCGCATACGCCCTGCACGCTGAGAGGATTTTCCAGATGAACGCCCTTCGCACGCTCAGTTTGACCTGCCCTTCCTCGTCTTTCTCGTAAAGGACAGCAACATATTCGTTCCAAACTCGCATGAATTCCTCCCATTCACACGCTCCCACGCTGATTTTGCTCCATTTCGGGAGTTCTGCGAGTGAAATTCTGTTCTTCCCCTCGTTCTTTGCACATTCCAACCTTTCTTTTGCGATTTCCGCCGATTTATATATGGGAAACTTCGCATCAAACACAGCGAATCCTGCTGATAGCGTGATATGTGGGTTTCTTATGAATGCGGAAAAGCATTTTTGCAGTTCAAATGCGAACTGAAACACATCACTCCACGCACCTACCACGAATAAGTCATCACCGCCCGAATAAACGACAACAATATTCTCCCTCTTATCCCTCAATCTCGGGCAATCTCTCACGACTTCCGCCAATTCTTCCGCCTCGTCTCCTTCAACTGCACCTGACGCAACAAGATTCACCGCAACTTTGAAGAAGTAATTGAGCAGTCTTGAAAGTGTCGCTATCCTTGAAATTGTCCGCTTGTTTTCTTGCAGTCCCCTGCTGAAAATCTTACCGAGGTCGTCCACATCCATCCTCAATACTCCCACTTTCGCAGCTCCAACACTCCTCCTCGCAATCTCGTCAAGGTCCAAAATTTTTTCTTCCTCTCCTCTTTCCTCTCCAACTCCTTTCACCGCATAATCCGCAATAAACAGCGGAATCACTTTAAATCTTCTGAACTCTTCATGAATATCAAGCGAGTTTTTAATGAATATAGAACCTTCAGGGAGAATTTCCATCAATCTCTTTCTTATTTCGGGCAATTTTAAGCCCTGAATGAATATAAAATGTGAGAAAGGCATCTCTATTTCCTCAAGAAACGCCTCAGGAACCTCTCTCATCCTCCCTCTCTCTTTTGTCCTCAAAAATCCTTCAATTTTCGGGAGTTTATCGCCAAGATGCCAAAGACGCTCGCATACCTCGCAAACTTCTACAATCTCTTCCCCCTTTCTCACATTTAATACTTTCCTTACCGCTCGCTTACAAACATCGCATTCCTTCTTGTTATGCTCATAACCTCGCTCTAAAAACACTTTTTCCGGTTCTTTCGTCAGAATATCCGCAAATTTACGCCTCTTTAGAGTTCCGAGACGCTCGCTTATAAGCTTCCACAGCGATTCTCCGTTCATCTCAAAATTTTTCAGCGCATCCCCATTGAACGCCACATAGTCAAGAGCGAGGAAGAGGTCGCCGCCGAATTTTTGAAGTAGCCACTCGTTCGCCTCTTCTCTCATCTTGCGAATTTCCTCTTTCACTCGCTCTGTATTCGGCGCTATTATGTAGAAATGACCACCACCCGCATATAGAATGTTGCACCTCGTCAGATTTAACCGCTCAATAATCTCCTCAACGATGTCCTCCACTAAAATCTCAAGATAAAAAGAGCGGGAACGCAGATATTTTAATGCATATTTTGATGTTATTGTGTATATAAAGCGTTGAATTCCTGAAATATCACCACCGATGAGCAAAAATTTCATCTCATTCCTGTTTTTTATCTTATTTATCAGATTTACAGTGAAAATTTCATCCTCATGATATAAATAAAGGCAAGAAGCGATTGCAGCAGTCATTTTCAAGTGGTCAAATAGCGAAATATCATTGTCTTTAGTTGTGAATGAAGGGACAAAACTTGTATATCGCTCTAAAAGCATTAAAACTTTATCGGGATGAAGCATTTTTTCATCTACTAACTGCTTAAATTCCCTTTTAAAACGCTCTTCTATCTTCTCATATTCCTTTCCGCTCACTGAATAGTCCTCTTTAGGAAAGAGAAGATGCATACCAAACTCATTTAAAGGGAATGCAACGCTTTCATTTGCTCCTACTTCCTCGCTCTTAATACCTCGCACCTCCGAAAATACAGAAATCAGTGGGTTGCTCGGACGGAAATCTCTTTCCTCCTCTCCTCTCTCCCTCGCAGAAAGCGTGTCCGCCTCGCATACTATCCATAGCAAATTCCTTAAAATATCCCCTACACCCTCCTCCCCGACCTCTCTAAACGCTCTGAAATCCTCCTCCCTTAATCCCCTCAAATCTTCCTCATGATGATACTTCGCAAATTCGGCAAGCAACGGCAGCGACAAATCCCTCAAAAACCTATACCCCGCTTCCTTATGACTCTCCCTGTAACCATGAAGAATCGCCTCTCCACGATGTAATACCTTTCCAATATCATGAAGCAACGCCCCCAGAACCGTATATTCTAAAGCCCTATTCATCTCCCTTCCTCCCTCTATAAGCTCTCCTATCTCTTCCTTCCTTTATTATTTAAATCTCATCTTGGTCTGATTTCAACAAAGAGGGAAAGGATGCATGCAAACACAACGATTTTAATTTCAATCCCATCTTGGTCTGATTTTAACTGAACCTTCGGGTGAGGGAATAATAAAATTAGAAAATTTTCAATCCCATCTTGGTCTGATTTTAACAATGGTGGCGAAGTCCTCGAAGAAACATTCTCACTTCCCTTTCAATCCCATCTTGGTCTGATTTCAACCAATTCAGCATACCCTCGTTTGAAGCGAGGCGAAAAGCTTTCAATCCCATCTTGGTCTGATTTCAACAGACCTTCTTGACGCTGCTTGGCGTCTCGGTTTGCTCTTTCAATCCCATCTTGGTCTGATTTCAACCCTCTGGACTGGACGGAAGAGGAGAAAGACGGGTTTATCCTCATTTCAATCCCATCTTGGTCTGATTTCAACAATGGGAAAGCTTGCTGCGCTTTTGAAGGCTATATCCTTTCAATCCCATCTTGGTCTGATTTTAACTCTTATATGCATCCTCAATATCCTATGAAATTCTATACTTTCAATCCCATCTTGGTCTGATTTTAACGAAAGGGGCCCGAGAGTGGCGCCTCGGGCTCACAATCTTTCAATCCCATCTTGGTCTGATTTTAACATCGTTCATGACGACGGCGATGCAGAGTATATAGACTTTCAATCCCATCTTGGTCTGATTTTAACCTCATATCTCGCCTCTCCCTCAATATCTTTTACATGTCAAATCCTTTCAATCCCATCTTGGTCTGATTTTAACTTATCCTCCGCCATCTCTTCTCAGATGTCTTAAACACTTTCAATCCCATCTTGGTCTGATTTTAACCAATTACAACAAATAGAAGAGGAGGAAAAACAATTAACTTTCAATCCCATCTTGGTCTGATTTTAACGTGTGTGTGAAGTGGCGGAAGATGTGGAGGCTGTGGTTCTTTCAATCCCATCTTGGTCTGATTTTAACTGAGGAAGTTAAAGAAATGATGACCGATGAAGAAATTCTTTCAATCCCATCTTGGTCTGATTTTAACTTTAAGATCATGACCCCACCCTCTAAAAAATCCAACTTTCAATCCCATCTTGGTCTGATTTTAACTTACGCAGACAACCGCATAATCACCCGTGTGTCGGTCTTTCAATCCCATCTTGGTCTGATTTTAACTCATTGTCGAAAACTTTGACGACGCATCCAACCCACACCTTTCAATCCCATCTTGGTCTGATTTTAACAAAAATCATGATATAGTCGGTTGGGATACGGAAACATTTCTTTCAATCCCATCTTGGTCTGATTTTAACAGGCGGGGATTCACTGCCCTTTCACCGTTTAGAGATATATGCGTTGCCCTATTTAAATATATCTGTCTGGAATCGGAAGTAAAGGCATCCATATATAAGTATTCCAGACGCTCGCATAAGCCTCCGACGGATTTTAAGCGATTTCATTCGCCTTTTTCAAGAAACGAGGTATTAAATTCCCATGCTGAAATTATTTATGTCATATTCCAGACACCTAAGAGAAGCGGGGTTCGAGTGCATTTTCGGCAGATGGGTCTCCTATTCGGTATTTCACCTTTCACCATTCGCTCAATTTCCGCAAGGATGCGCTCAATCTCTCGCTCCTCTTCCTCGGTGAGTGTGCCACATGCCTTCGCATCTTTGGGTTTATGGTAATCCGCCGACTTAAATACCCTGATTTCTTCCTCTCGCTCCGTTTTCTTCTGTTCTGCTTTTACCATCTTCTTTCATTTGCGGAAAAAGCCTGACAAAGCATTAGAGCAATAATCGTCTTCCCATCCATTATTTCTCCTCTTTTTATGCGTGAAATAGCGTCTTCAAGCGTTAAAAATCTCACTTTCAGCTCGCTCCTCTCTTCAACTTTACGCAATCCTTCCGCTTTGAATATGTGAATTACTTCTGTGCTGTATCCAGGCGAAGGAAAGAAAGAGAGCAGTTTCTCAAATCTCTCTGCGGAGTAGCCTGTCTCCTCCAAGAGTTCTCGCCTTGCACAAGACTCCGGCGTCTCTCCCGCTTCAAGCGTCCCAGCAGGGATTTCAAGCGTTGAACGTTGAACCGCCTTCCTGAACTGCTCAACAAAGAGAACTTCTTCGCCACTCTGCTTGCGTCTTAGCGCTAAAACTGCCGATGCCCCCGGATGAACGACGATTTCCCGCTTTTTGCGACGACCGTCAGGCAGAGCAACA
>Ga0190363_1001933_pt1 | contig 12151 bp, 13 predicted proteins | sample 48721867_MG_FD_161272 | JGI IMG/M metagenome (GOLD analysis project Ga0190363, IMG submission 161272) | Hydrothermal vent microbial mat bacterial communities from Southern Trench, Guaymas Basin, Mexico - 4872-18-6-7_MG | ecosystem: Environmental > Aquatic > Marine > Hydrothermal vents >...
GAGATGGGTTGCATCTAGTCTCTGCTCCCTCCTGAACTTCTGTCCTATGGTGAAAAGTTGAACGGGAAGCTCCCACTTGTTCTGTACAGCGGATAGCACCGGGAACCAGAGCGCAGTCATGTGAGACCTTAGTGTTAGGTCGGTGGGGATGGGTTTTCGATTTTTGAACTCGGAAAAAACGTTATCAACGATGTTCGTGGCCTGCTCCTCTCTGATGCCCAGCTCGGTAACCATAGTCTCAACCAGATCGTCAGACTCTATCTCGTTCCTCTTGTATCTTCTCAGAATACTCTGCAGCTCCTTGGTCTTGCTGAACCCTGGCACTATTTTCCTTATTTTTTTGATTGAGTTTTCAGCCAGTCCGATGTCGGGCCTCGGAAGAACCGCTAAGTAAAACAGTCTGTCAAGTATCACGGGGGATTCTGGTCCATACTCCCTGTAGACATCGGATTCCTTCACAAACACGGGGAGTATGACTTCCTCAAACCCCATTTCAACTAATGCATTTCTAACCTCGTTGATAAACTCAACAATGGGGTTAGGGGCACCCTTACGCTTCAACGTGAATCTTCTTCCCTTTAGAGGAAGCAGGTTTTTAGTTTCAATCCATGCCTGCTCATAGTCCTTTTCCGCTTTCTCCAGTATCTCGCTGATGTTAAGTTTCGTCGCCCTTCCCTCCGAGAAGCTCTGATAGACTTCGTATTTTTTCAACTAGCTGCCTGTTCTGAAGCGCCAGGGTTATGTCCCCTCGGGTTTTCTCAACCAGGCTCCGAGCAACGTCGCGTTTGTGTCTGAGCCCTGAGGTTATTGCCTCGGGGTAATCAACCGCCATAAGCGATAAGTAGATCTCCTCCATGAGGTCGAGTAGGCTTTCGGCTTTCTCAATCTCTCCACGTCTGATTGAGTCCAGAACGTGTCTTCTCAGCTCGCCAACCAAGTCGCCGAGGCCCAGAAGGTAAGGAACACAGGGAACATCTAACTCCTCGAAAGAAACGAACCTGTCGTCCTTGAGAAGAGAATAGAGAAGGCAGGCTTCCGTGTATTCTTGGTAGGCTGATGTGATGAAGCCCTTCTCCTGGAAGGCGGGATGATTCTCGATTTTCTCGTTTATCTCTCTCACTTTCCCCTTGGCTTCCATAATTTTTTGCGCCGCCTCATCAAAGTCCAAACGGTGAATCAGCCTGATAGCCTGCCCAGAGAGTCTTACCACATCTCGGGAGAGGGTTAATATCGATTCTCTCAGCTCATACTGTTCATCGAGAAACCGAACGATGCGAAGAATTATGTTCTCTAAATCAGTTGATTTCACTGGTTCATCGCTACCCAATTTTCACACGCCTCTAAACCATTCAAAGCGTTGGAGCAAACACGCGGAATTTGTGAAGATAACGTAAACCATTAATTTGAATCTTTCCTATCCGATGAATGAAGCGTCAGGGGAGACGAAAACGAATTTAAACAAAGCGAGGAAGATTATACACATCCTTATCCATCTTGCTTTGAACCTGTCAAAAATGTTCCAGTTTGGAGAGGGATGACGTGAAATGAAGGAAGCCATTAACAGCTATGAAGAAGAAATCGAAGACGCTGCAAGAATAATTATGGTTTCAAAGTACGTTGTAGCTCTTACAGGAGCAGGCGTGTCAGTCGCGAGCGGGATCCCCCCATTCCGGGGCCCCGGAGGCATCTGGACCAAGCACGGGGAACCACCGCCCAACGGTTACCAGAGATTTCTGGAGAATCCTGTGAAGTGGTGGGAGCAAAGGATAAACAGAAAAGGGCCTTACCGTGAATTCATGGAGAGGCTAACAACCGCCGAGCCAAACCCCTCACACTTTGCACTGGCGGAGCTCGAAAGGATGGGATACCTGAAGTGTGTAATCACGCAAAACATCGACGACCTCCACAGGAAAGCTGGGAGCCAGAACATCGCTGAGATACACGGAAACGCTTTTCTCTTCAGGTGCATAGACTGCGGAAGGAGATTTGAACCACACACGATACAAGTGAACCCAGACAGCCTCCCACCCAAGTGTCCCGACTGCGGAAAAGGAATAATCAAAACAGACACTGTGCTCTTCGGCGAACCGATACCCGAGGACGTAATCAGAAAGTGTATACTGGAAACTATGAAGTGTGACTGCATGCTCTCAATTGGAACATCGGCGCTGGTCTACCCAGCGGCGGGGTTGCCGATAAGAGCCAAGCAGATGAACAATGCGTGGCTGATTGAGATTAACCCCTACGAAACGGGCATTTCGGATATATGCGACATTGTAATTAGAAAGACATCGGACGTAGCGTTGCCCCTCATCGTTCAAAAGATCAAAGAGCTGAGCCGGCGCTGAAAAAGCCGGGTTTTCAAGAAATTTAAATAGCCAAAAAACCTATAGAGAGGAAGACTAACAATCCCAGGAGAGAGTAAGAGTGATAATACTTATTGCTAAGGTAGAGGTTGGTAGGGAGGTAGAAGTAGCCGAGAAGCTCGCAAAAATCCCCGAAGTCAAATCAGTCTACCTGCTCACCGGAGAGTACGATGTCCTAGCCGAGATAGACATAATAGATGTGGAGCCGGGAATAGACTTCATACTCGAAAACGTCAGAAAAATAAAGGGAATCACCTCCACCCGAACAATATTCACGAAAAAAATAAAGTAAACAGAACACTCTACGCTAAGAATGGATTCACCTTCGATAAATCACAAATGCACCGTGGCTAGGTTTCGTTCTACTCTTTGCTTCTGGTGACTCACTGCCCCTTACTCTTCAGAACCATGTACGTGGAAAGGGCCTTTCCTACGAGTCTGCCTTCGTTCCAAACATCTGCTTCTCCGACAGCAATCCTTGAACCCTTGTGAATTATTCTCCCCTCAGCGACTATTTCTCCCGATTTTATGGGGGCCAAGTAGTTCACTTTCAGCTCGATGGTTGACAGAATGTCGTTCAGATCTACCAGTGAGAACAGCGCTATGGCCACCGCAGCGTCGGCTATTGACGCCACCACACCCCCGTGAGCAACCCCCTGTATCTGAAGCAGTTCCTTTTTGAAGGGTATCCTTAGCCTAGAGTAGTTCTCTTTGATGTCCACAACTTCCATTCCCAAAAGTCTGTAGAAGGGTGAGGAGTTCAAGGCTTCTTTTATGAACTTTACGGTGTCTTCTGTCAGTTCAACCAATCTCACCGACTCCATTAGAATGTTGGAATGTTACACAATTATTTTCAAGGATTTAAAAATTTAGGCTCTAAAAATAGCCCCAACCAAGGAAGCCGAACAGAAGTCACAGAAGCGGTTCTATGCAGTTTTCTATTATGTTCTTGAGAGGCGACAGAATCGGCGAGTCGTCGGGAAGTTCAAGTAGGGGCTTCCCCTGAAGGTTGAAACGTGAAACATTAGGATCAAAGGGCAGGAAGGCGGCGCACCGAACCCCGTTCTCCTCAGCGAAAGTGTAGAGAGTTCTCTCAGCCGTTTCTGGGAACCTGTTGCCCACAAGGTACATATGCTTGAAGTTAATGTGCAGCGTTTTTGTGATGTTGATTATTCTACCAGCGGTTTGAAGCCCCATCCTTGAGGGGTCTGTAACAATGAAGAAGACGTCTACGTCCCTGTCGGTTCTCCGGCTGAGGTGTTCCAGTCCAGCTTCCATGTCCATAAGGACCAAGTCGTAAAACATGGTCACGGAGTCCACTATTCGGGCTAGAACCCGATTCACGGTGCAGTAGCATCCCTCCCGCTCGGTGAACCCCATGGCGAGAAGGTCGAAGCCCTTGTTCTCGGTTATGGTTTCCCAAACCATCTGCTCAAAAGAGGCGGTGACCTCGTCTGGATCTACCTCTTTTTCAAGCCTTTCAATCAGGTCTCCGACAGATTCCTTAACCTCGCACCCTAGAACGGATGGTAGGTTCATGGCGGGGTCTGCGTCTATGGCTAGCACCTCGTAGCCGCCCAGACGTGTAAGACCCCTCAAAAGTAGAGCCGTGAACGTTGTTTTTCCTACACCACCCTTACCCGAAACGGAAACAACCACACTGCGAGGCAAAACTAAACCCTCAGCTAATCTCACCCCAACCTGTGGGGCAGATTTTCATTAATCACAAGCTCACACAGATACCTGAAAGATTTGAGATTGGTTACCTCATCGAACTCCGCGGGTACCAGCTCCTTAAAGAATCCCAACTCACCGTGGAAAACCTGCAGTCCAACGCCACTATCAACACAGTGGTCCATGAAAACCTCATCCACATAGAAGGGAAATACTAGATACGCCCTGTTGCAGCAGTCCTTCAGGTCTCTCAGTGTGCGTATAGCCCTAATTGGATTCTCATACCCACAGTTAACCATTACACACTCTCTCGAAGGAACCAGATAGTCCTTCAGCCTCAGGTAGGTGACTCCACCCTCAACCCTTCTCTCAACCCAGCCCGAGCACTCTTTCAGAAGATTCTCAAGGGAGTCGATTCCCAGCTCAGCCTCACGCAAGAGGGTGTCTTCCTCCACCCACTCCGAATCATCAAGAGAATAAGCAATTATTGGGGGAATAAGCCCCCTCTCAGCCCGTTTTTTCAGTTCACCCAATCGGGGTTTAATAGCCGCAACACTGGGGCTGTACTTCTTTCCACGAATTTCCGGCTTCAGAATGGTGTAGTAGCCCATGGAGGAGAGGTGAACCGCAACGGCTAAACCGAGAACCTCCTCGGTAATGTTCTCCAAGACCAACACCAACCTAGGCCAGTTTAATTGGCCTCTTTAGCCGACTCAGAAGGGTAACCCTGCTTGGAACCGAGTGGCCAATAACTCGGTAACCGGAACATTCGGCAACCTTCTCGGCGAAGTTCTTTATGCTCTCAGCCCTTATCATGTTTTTCGCACCCAAACCTCTGAGTATGGAGGACCCGACAGAAACATAGCTCTTACACTCCACATACGTGGGATTCGCCTTCGCCACCAGCTTTGCGTACTCCTCAGGGTTAGAGAAGTTCAAACCATTAGTCAGGGTCAAACGCATAACCGTGGGGCACTTGAAACTGCTGAGCAGCTCTAGGGTTTCCATCAACCGTCCCCACGCGTCTTTGAGGAGAGGGCGGCAAACCCTCCGGTAGACGCTCTCACTCCACCCATAGACAGAAACATAGAGTTGAGCGGGCTCGGTAATCTCAGCGAGAACCTCGGGCATGTTTCCGTTGGTTACCAGGAAGGTGGTCATCCCCCTTCGGTGAAACTCTTCAATCAAACCGCTCAGATAGGGGTAGAGGGTTGGCTCCCCAGCCAGGCTTATAGCAGCGTGTTTCGGCTCCATGGCCTCTCTCCACTTATCCCATGAAACCTTGGGATGGCTGGAAGGCTTGAATCCCGACAGGATTCTCCTCTGAGCGTTGAGGCAACCTTCAACTATTTCCTCAGGGGAATCCACCTCAAGGTTTCTAATGGCCAATTGATCCCATTCGTATCCGTGGTCTCCGGGTTCCACCCTCCAGCACGAGAGGCAGCGGTTCGTGCAGTAGATAACCGTGGGGGTCATCTGGAGGCATCTGTGGGACTTTATGTTGTACCATTCCTGCTTGTAGCAGTGTCTGTTCTGAACCAGACTGTTGTGCAGCCAGCGGCACTTTTTCACCGCCGAGTGCCTTCCCACAATCTGGTACTTCTGCTTCTTGAGCAGCTTCGCAACCTCTCCGGGAATAAGCAGCTCCTGCATAGCGACATCCTTCTAAAAAGGGTGAAGATTAGTAGAAGATTTTGCTTAGAAAAAACAAGAACTAGGCACCTTAAAAACTCTGCGAATCCAGCTCACCGGTGTGCACATCGGGTTAGTGTTTGAAGTGTCTCTCCCCGGTGTGGATCATCACCATGTCGTGTTCATCCGCAGCCGCGGTGACCTGAGCGTCTCTCTTTGAGCCCCCAGGCTGTATCACCGCGGTTACACCCACCTTCGCCGCTTCGTCGACGGTGTCTCTGAAAGGAATGAAACCATCTGAGCAGAGAACCGTGCCCTTCGTTCTTCCCCCTGACTTCTCAATGGCGATTCTCGCCGCGTCAACCCGGCTCATCTGGCCAGCTCCGATTCCGACAACCATATCCTCGGTTACAAGCACTATAGCGTTCGACTTCACGTGTTTGACAACCCTCCAGCCGAAGAGCGCCGCTTTCCACTCGCTCTCGGTGGGCTTCCTCTTGCTCACCACTTGGAACCGACTCGGATCCAGCTTCGCAACGTCCCGGGTCTCCACCAGAATTCCGCCAACAACCTTTTTCATGTCCCAGCCTTGGTGGAAACCCGTTATGGGGGGAGTTTTCAGCAGTCTCAGATTCTTCTTCTGCTTCAGTATGTCTAGGGCCTCGTCGGTGAAGCCGGGGGCTATAATCACCTCTTTGAAGGTGGAGACTATCTGCTCAGCGGTTTCCTTGTCTACCTCGCGGTTTAAACCCACAATGCCTCCGTAGGCGGAGACCGGGTCGGTTTCATGGGCTTTCCGGTACGCTTCGCTGATTGTTTTCCCGATTGCGGCGCCACAAGGGTTGGTGTGTTTTATGATTGCAACGGCAGGCTCTTCGAATTCCTTAACCAGTTCAAAAGCGGAGTTCGCATCATAAATATTGTTAAAGGAGAGGGTCTTGCCGTGCAGCTGAACGGCGTTGGCCACACAGGACTCCGTAACATCCAGCTCCCGGTAGAACGCTGCCTCCTGGTGCGGGTTTTCCCCGTAGCTCAGCTCCTGAATCTTCTGATACCTCAGGTTCAGACTCTCAGGAAACTCTTTCACACCCATGAATTTCTTTTGCAGGAAGCTCGATATGGTATCGTCGTACTCAGCGGTGTGTAGGAAAGCCTCCACGGCCAACCGCTCCCTCGTCGCTTCACTGATGTCCTCTCCCTCCTCCAACTCTTCGATGATCTCAGCATACCTTGAGGGGTTCACCACAACCGCGACGTCCCTGTAGTTCTTCGCAGCGGACCTTATCAGCGCCACGCCGCCGATATCAATGTTTTCGAGGGCTCTTTCCAAGTCGTCGCTCTCCTCGATTGTTTTCTTGAAAGGATAAAGATTAACCACCACCAGGTCTATGGGTGTGATTTCGTGGTCTTCTAGCTGCCTAAGGTGCTCGGGAATCCTCTTTGCGAGTATGGCGGCGTGAATCTTGGGGTGGAGGGTCTTCACGCGCCCGTCAAGCATCTCGGGAAACCCTGTGATGCTGGAAATCGGTACCACGGGAACCGAATCCTTCAACAGTTCCGCCGTTCCTCCGGTTGCAACTATCTCGACGCCCAGCTCGTGCAGCCTTTTAGCGAAATCAACAATTCCCCTTTTGTCGGAAACACTGATTAGAGCTCTTTTAATCTTCAACCTTCTCACTTCCACCAGTCTTTGAATATGGAAAGTAAGTAGTTAAAGTAGACAATAATCATCCATAATCTGCTTAGCATCAGCATGAGCTAATGTTGCAGGTGCTTGACAAAGAATCGGTTTTACAGCTTCTTAAATATTCTTGTGAAGCTCATAAAGGCTACCCGTGTTACGCGGAAAAAGGGCTGCTAGGGGAAGGAATAGTTATCAAAAGTGGTTTTTGGTGAAAAACGCTTTGCTTCTAAGCAAAAGTTATAATTAAGACCTCTTCTCTAAAAATAGTAGCACCAAATATTTCAGTTAATTATCGGTTTCAGAATTCATCAACAATTTTGGGGATGCGAAAGGTGATTAGTTTAAACATCTTATACGAACTAGTTGTGTACGAGATTTTCATGGCGGTTCTGCTTCTCACCTTCGCCGGTATATTTGCGATGCGTTACTGGGCGAAGCAGAGAACAGCGGTCAAATATCTATCTCTAACGTACCTAATGTTCACCTTCGGTGCGCTCTTCGCCGCGTATGGACACCTGATTTACACCAAGTATTGGAGTTTACTGCTGATGGACTATCTCCTCCCATTCTTACTGACCGGCTACTTCGTCCCGTTTGAAGTCGGAAGAATATTTCTCGTCTTCGACCAGTTAACAACCTCACTTGTCATACACGTTGAAGGCTATCCGGTGTTTCTGATTTACCAGTGGAGCGCTTCACTTATAGCCGCGGGGATAGGACACCTGTTCCTCTACCTGTTCACGCTCGAGGCTTTCAAGGAAGTCGATAAAAAGTACGTTATTCCCTACCTCATCTTCCTGGGCGTAGTTATCACAGTGCTCATAGTGAACATTTACATAACCCTCAACTGGTTCCTCGTCTTTATCCTAGGACTCGTAACCCAGGGAATACTCGCCTACTACGCCATCAAAGCCATGCGGCTAACAGAAAGCAAACTGTACAAGAGGGGCTTTCTCCTAGTATCACTTACATCCGTCCTCTTCGTCCTGTTCTTCGCAAGCTACCTGATCGACAGCTTCCTCGGAGGCTGGACGATCTTTCTGTTCGTCGGGTGGACCATGGCGCTAATATCAGCGGTGCCAGCATACGTAGGCTACGTGCTACCGGACTGGTTCCGAAGAAGATACCAATAAAACAAATAGCAAAACCGAAACGAAAGACAGAACCGTTAGAAAATCAATCAACACTCTCTTTTTTCCATCCTAAAAATTGATTGAAAGACCAGGAACTGCACAGGAATGAAAACTGTCAAGAAGAAGGGTGTTCACTGTTTTTCTAAGCTTCGCTTAGCGGCTAGGAGAACATTTTTCATCAGCATAACCACGGTCATTGGTCCCACACCGCCTGGAACAGGAGTAATGTAACCTGCTTTTTCCTTGACGCTTTCAAAATCCACGTCTCCGCACAGCTTCCCCTCAACTCTGTTTATCCCAACGTCGACAACAATGGCACCCTCCTTAACCATGTCAGGGGTGACGAACTTCGGTTTACCAACAGCGACCACGAGGATATCCGCACGTCTCATGTGAGCCTTCAGATCCCTCGTTTTGGTGTGGCAAACGGTAACCGTCGCATCATTATTAATTAAGAGAACCATAAGAGGCCTGCCGACTATTTTACTCCTGTTCACAATTACAACATCCTTCCCCCTCACCTCTATACCGCTCCTCCTCAGCATCTCAAGAATACCAGCAGGTGTATTCGCAACGAATCCCTCACTCCTCAGGAGAAGATTGCCGGCGTTAACGGGGTGTAAACCGTCCACATCTTTCTCTGGGGAGATGGCGGAGATTATCCTGTTTTCGTCTAGACGCTTCGGTAGGGGAAGCTGAACAAGAATCCCGTGAATCCTATCATCTCCGTTCAGCTCCTCGATAAGCTCAATTATCTCCTTCTCCTCAGCCGTGTCGGGGAAAACGTGCTCCTCAAAGTGGAAGGTAACCCTACCACAAGCCTTCCTTTTAATATTCACGTACACCTGAGAAGCGGGATCGCTTCCCACGCGGATAACGGCGAGCCCCGGTGTCACACCGTGCTCTTCAAGGAGCACTCTGGCTTCTTCCGCTATCTCTTTTTCGATGCTGCTCGCTATTCCCTTGCCATCAATTATCTTCGCAACCATACTCGGAAGCCTCCACGTTGAGTAAAGCCGAATAGTTTTTAAAGTTGACGTATCTGTTGTTTCACCACCCAACAGATAGGAGGAATATGGAGATTAACGTCGCCATCACCATAGACTTGGACAGAGACTGCCCTATGCCAGTCAAAGGGGTGAAACACGCGGTCAGCGATATTCTAATAGGAAACCCCAACAGAAAAACAGACGCCGTTTTCAGCTGCACCGTTAAGGGGCTTGAAAAAACCCTAGAACTCCTGAAAGACCTTGAGGCAAAAGCAACATTTTTCATCGAAGCAAGAACACTGCTATATCTCAAAGAGCACAGAAAAGAACTGGTAAAATTATTGTCGAAAAACGAGATATGCTGCCACGGGTTAAACCACGAAGATCTAACAGGAGAAGAAACAGGTGTGCGAATCGAATACAGACAGCAGCTAGCAATCCTGAAGAAAGCCACACAAACCATTGAGAGACTGCTAAACGTGAAACCCAGAGGATTCAGAGCCCCCTACCTGAAAACAAACGCTGACACCATTAAAGCACTGACCAAGCTCGGCTACCTTTACGATTCATCAACAATGGTGGAAACAGTTAAACCCCCGCTCCCATACATCATAAGAGAAAGTCAAAGCGGCCTAATAGAGGTACCCGTCCCAGTCTACCCAAAGAAACCAAGGAAGATGGCCCTCTACACTTGGGCCCTATTCGAAAAAAGGAGAAAAATAGACGAGTACAAGAAAGTCCTGAGAGTCTACCAGAAAAACGACAGCGGGGGATTACTACAGGTCTCCTTTCACCCCTGGCACCTAGCCTACCTCATAAGAGAGAAAAGAAACCTGAGCGAAGAAGAAATCGAAGAAAACGTAAACACTCTAAAGGAGCTGCTGACTCAAATAGTAGAAGACAACAACGAGATGTTTACAGTCTGGGAATACCTGAAAAGCAAGTACAATGTGGATTCGATGAATTCTGGATGCGAGAAACTGGCACCACTACAAGAGTGATCTCCAAGGCGGAATTTATTGTTTTAGAGAAATTTTTATTAATGTGTTGGTGGGAAAGTATGGAAGTGTCTAACCAGAACACTAAACTATTTATACCCCGAAAAGCTAATAACTAAAAAAGAACGCAATAAAGTCAGTAATTTTGGAGAGAAGAAAAAATGGCTAGAGACAAGATTTATGGAGCTATAATATTCATTGTTTCTGTGTTAATCATCCTCTGGTACACCTGGTGGACCCTGTACTTTGGAGTGTGGATAGGATCTCAAGTAGACTACGGAGCTACGTCAATCCAACTCATGCTGGCACTCACGTCGGGCAACTCAGCAGCAGCCATAGGCACCTATAACATAGCACTTATGCAGTACTGGTCAACAGGACTCCTAAGCTGGATTCCCGTCCCGCCGAGATTCTTATCGGTAGCAATACCCATCTGGCTAGCAGTCACACTAATCCTCGTAATCGCCGCTTGGATCGGCTACACAATGATGACCACTCCTCCTCCGGTTCCCATCGAAGAGCTGGAGAAGGCTGAGGAAGAAGAAGAAGCAAAAACGAAAGGGAAAAAGTAAAGAAAGGCCAGAGGGTCGGCAATTTGAACGGACCAAAAGCAGAAAGACCTATTTGGTCCCATTTTTTTTATTATAGAATCACGTGAATCAAAGCTTTTTCTCCTAGGCACAACGAAGCTGAGCTTACAGGGTTTTCAGTAGGAATTCTGCCACCGTTTTCCCCACTTCGTCCTCGTAACCCCAGTAGAAGTGGTCGGCACCCTGGAGGATTCTCTTTTCTTTAGGCTCTGGAAGTTCACTGTAAAAGTCGTTAAACACTGTTTCTGGTGTGAACTGATCCATATCCCCAATGAGCATTATCTTGGGTTTTGTGCAGCTCTTAAGATAGTCGAACTCGAACAGTGTTAAGGGTGGAGAAATTGCCACCAAAGCTTTTATATTGTCGCTCTCACTCAGGGCCGCTAACCCCACGAAGGCTCCAAACGAGTATCCGGTGAGCGCTATTCTCTCACCGTCTATTTCGTCCCGTTTAAGGAGAAAATCTAAAGCAGCTCTTGCATCGTCCTGTTCTTTTATGCCTTCCCCGAACTGCCCTTCACTTCTCCCCACGCCGCGAAAATTGAATCTCAGCGCTGCTACTCCGCTCCTAACAAGATGTGTACACACACCCATAACTACATTATTGTGCATCGAACCCCCGTAGAGAGAGTGCGGATGGCAAACTATGGACGCGGGGAAGGGACCTGATCCTTCTGGAAGTTCTAGGTAGCCCTCCAATGTTAGTTCTCCGGACTTGAACTCTACGGCGGGCATAAGTAATCCTCCATCTTTTTTGACATTAATTGGAGAGTATACCGATTGATGGTTGTAGTTATGTTTCATAGTGCTTATAAAAATCTATCTCACACTCAACCAGTTTAATTTGAGGATTCTAGAGGAGTCGGTTCTCAGTCGTTGTTCTTGTATTATGGAAAGGTTTTTATTTACATTAGTAAAATTCTAGAACAGCGAATCGGGTGAAACCAATGGTCAAGGGTGAAACATTTAACCTGACGGAGAGACAGATCCAGATATTGAGGAAACTTTATGAGAACGGTAGGAGTATGCAGGTTTGCTCGGTTTACAAGACCCAAAGCTCACTTGCTAAGGATATGGGCATAACG
>Ga0190363_1001934_pt1 | contig 12136 bp, 11 predicted proteins | sample 48721867_MG_FD_161272 | JGI IMG/M metagenome (GOLD analysis project Ga0190363, IMG submission 161272) | Hydrothermal vent microbial mat bacterial communities from Southern Trench, Guaymas Basin, Mexico - 4872-18-6-7_MG | ecosystem: Environmental > Aquatic > Marine > Hydrothermal vents >...
GGCAGGTCACTCGGGAGAGCGTCCTTCCCTTCGGCACCGGCAGCCTCGGAGGTCCGGTAGACATCTCCGCATGGGAGGGGAGGGTGTGGATCTCGGATGCGGGGAGGGATGAGGTGGTGGTCATGGACGTCTCGGGGGTGAGGTTGGACTCGTGGAAGCTCGAAGGTCCGCTCGGGATGGGGGCTAGGGACGGTATATGCTGGGTGGCCGACGGGAGGAAGGTCTGGGCGCTGCATTACGAGACTGGCCCCTTAGGGAGCTTAGGGGGGCCCTTAGAGGACCCCATAGATGTGGCCGTCGGACGGGGCGAGGTGTACGTCTTAGAGAAGACGGGAAAGGTCTGGGTCTTCGGAGGGAGGTGAACAGGATGTGGCAGGTGACGGTGCTTTTGGCCCTGGTCCTGGGCGCTGCGGACGGCGGTCGGAGGCCGTTGGAGGGTAAGAAGGTCGTTTTCATCTTAGCCCACAGGGGTTTCAGGGACGAGGAACTGCTGGTCCCTAAGAGGGTCCTGGAGGAGAAGGGGGCGAGGGTGGTGCTTGCCTCCTCGGCCCTGGACACCGCCGAGGGGATGCTCGGGACCAAGGTTGTGCCCGACGTCCTGGTGGACAGCGTGAAGGTGGACGAGTACGACGCTTTTGTGTTCGTGGGAGGGATGGGGGCTTCGCAGTACTGGGACGATCCGAAGGCGCACGCCTTGGTTAAGGAGGCCCTTGAAAAAGGGAAGATCCTGTGCGCCATATGCATAGCTCCTGTAACCCTCGCAAACGCCGGAGCCCTGAAGGGAAGGAAGGCCACCTCCTGGCCCTCTGTGGCCGGGAGGCTTAGGGCCAAGGGGGCGATATACACGGGGGCCCACGTTCAGAGGGACGGGAAGGTCGTGACGGCCGACGGGCCTCGTTCGGCCGAGGCCTTCGCGAGGGAGATAGCAGAGGCTTTGGGAAGGAGGAGAGGTGAAGGTACCCCTCATAGACCTGGTGCGCCAGTACGAGGTCCTGCGGGACGAGATAGATGAGGCCATAAGGAGGGTGGTGGAAAGCGGAAGGTTCATAGGAGGACCTGAGGTGGAGTCGCTGGAGGAGGAGGTCGCAGAGTACTTGGGGGTGAAGTACGCCGTAGGTGTGGCCTCAGGCACGGACGCCCTTTGGCTATCGCTTATGGCCTTGGGGGTAGGACCCGGGGACGAGGTGGTTACCACCCCGTTCACTTTCGTGGCCACGGCCGAGGTCGTGGCACTCTTAGGTGCGAGGCCGGTCTTCGTGGACATAGACCCGAGGACGTACTGCATGGACCCGGGAAAGGTAGAGGAGGCGGTGACCCCCCGCACAAAGGTTATAGTCCCGGTCCACCTCTTCGGCCAGCCCGTCGACTGGGACCCGATAGAGGAGGTGGCCAAAAGACACGACCTCTTCCTCGTGGAGGACGGGGCGCAGGCCATAGGTGCGGAGTACAAAGGTAGGAGGACCTGTTCCTTGGGGCACCTTGGATGCCTCAGCTTCTTCCCGACCAAGAACTTAGGCGCTTACGGGGACGGAGGGATGGTGACCACGGACGACCCGGAGCTGGCCGAGAAGCTGAGGGTCCTCAGGACCCACGGTGCGAAGGAGAAGTACGTGCACAGGCTCGTGGGGACGAACAGCAGGCTCGACGCCCTCCAGGCGGCCGTGCTCAGGGCCAAGCTCCCCCACATAGACGGGTGGAACGAGAGGAGGAGGGAGATAGCTGCCAAATACGACGAGATCTTGAAGGACCTGGACTCCGTGACCACCCCCTACGTCATGCCTGAATGCACGCACGTGTACCACCAGTACACAGTCTTAGTGAAGGAAAGGGACGAGGTGAGGAGGAGGCTTGCCGAGGCAGGGGTGGCAACGGCCGTGCACTATCCGATCCCCCTTCACCTCCAGGAGGCCTTCCGATACTTGGGCTACAAGGAGGGGGACTTCCCCGTGGCGGAGAGGGTCTCCAGGGAGGTGCTCTCCCTTCCGATCTTCCCCGAGCTTTCGGACGATGAGGTCCGCTATGTGGCCGAAAGGCTCGTAGAAGCCGTGGGAGCTTGACATGTTGGACATCCGCTTCATAAGGGAGAACCCGGAGCTCGTCAGGAAGGCCATCAGGGACAAGGGCGAGGACGTCGACCTCGACAGGCTACTCGAACTAGACCTCAGGAGGAGGGAACTCATAAGGGAGGGCGACGAACTGAAACGTCGCAGGAACAAGGTGTCCAAGGAGATAGGAAGGCTGAAGAAGGCCGGGGGGGACCCCTCAGGCCTCATAGAGGAGATGGGGAAGGTGGCCAGGAGGGTGAAGGAGATAGACCGGGAGCTCAAGGAGGTCCAGGGCGAGCTTGCAGAACTCCTCCTCAGGGTCCCGAACGTGCCAGATCCCGACGTGCCGGTAGGCGAGGACGAGGGGGACAACGTAGAGGTGAGGAGGTGGGGGGAGATACCACAGCCGGACTTCCGGCCCCTGCCGCACTGGGAGCTCGGGGACAGGCTCGGGATACTCGACCTCGAAAGGGGGAGCAAGCTCGCAGGTTCCGGCTTCCAGCTTTTCAAGGGCGCAGGTGCCCTCCTCCAGAGGGCCCTGATATCCTTCATGCTGGACATCCATACGAAAAAGCACGGGTACCAGGAGGTCTGGCCTCCCGCCCTTGCGACGAGGCCATGTATGACCGGGACCGGTCAGCTCCCGAAGCTGGAGGAGGATATGTACATCTGCGAGAAGGACGACCTCTTCCTGATACCCACCGCCGAGGTCCCCCTCACGAACCTGCACAGGGAGGAGATACTTCCCGGCGACGTCCTACCCCTCTACTACACCGCCTACACCCCCTGCTTCAGGAGGGAGGCGGGCTCCTACGGAAGGGAGACCAGGGGGATAGTCAGGGTGCACCAGTTCGATAAGGTGGAACTCGTGAAGTTCGTCAAGCCCGAGGATTCCGAGGAGGAGCTGGAGAAGCTCGTGAGGGACGCCGAGGAGGTGCTGCAGCTCCTCGGCCTCCCCTACAGGGTGATGCTGCTCTGCACCGGGGACCTGAGCTTCGCAGCGGCCAAGTGCTACGACATAGAGGTGTGGGCCATGGGGATGGGAAGGTACTTAGAGGTCTCGTCCTGCAGCAACTTCAGGGACTTCCAGGCCAGGAGGGCCGGGATAAGGTTCAGGAGGTCGCCCGACTCCAAAGCGGAGTACGTCCACACCCTCAACGGCTCGGGGCTCGCCCTTCCGAGGACTGTCGTCGCCATAATGGAGAACTACCAGAGGCCCGACGGCTCGATAGTCGTCCCGGAGGTCCTGCGCCCCTATATGGGAGGTATGGAGGTGATATCCTGATATGTCCACGAGGTTCACCCCCTTCCTCTCGCCGGGGGGACCTTCGAGGGTCGTAAGGGAACTCCTGGACGGGCTGAAGGGGAGGAGGGCGGGAAGGAGGAAGGTGTACATATTCGGGCTGAGGAGTTACATATTCGCCCTCATGGTGGGGATGGCCTTCGTATACCTCGTATACACCCAGGGCGTCCTCAGGAGGCTGAGGGAGGAGGCCCGTTCCGTGGCCAGCATGTACGCCCACGTCGTGGCGGCCGCCGCCTCTGGAAGGGCCCAGGGCTTCGAGATGGACATAATCTTGGAGGAGGTCATAAGGAAGATAACCTTCCCCGTCGTGATAACCGACATAAGGGGGGAGCCCATGGTCTGGAGGGGGGTCGGGATATCCAGGGACGACACGTCCGAAGCCGCCTTGGAGAAGCTGAGGCAGCTCGTGCGCAGGATGGACAGGAGGAACCCCCCGGTCCCGTTCTCGATCAGCCCCGGAGGTGGGGTCTTCGGCTACGTGCACTACGGGGATTCGAGCCTCTACCAGCACCTCTCCTGGATGCCCTTCGTGGAGATAGGGGCCATACTGCTCCTCATGCTCATAGGACTTTGGGGTCTGAGGACTATAAAGGAGGGGGAGCAGAGGTACATATGGGTAGGGATGGCGAAGGAGACCGCCCACCAGCTCGGAACCCCCCTCTCCTCCCTCATGGGTTGGAGGGAGCTTTTAGAGGCCGAGGTGAGGGAAGGGGAGCCCGACAGGGAAAGGCTCCTCCAGATCTTGGAGGAGATGGAAAGGGACATAGGGAGGATGAGGAGGGTGGTCTCGAGGTTCGGGCTCATAGGCTCGAGGCCGGGGCTGAGGCCTCAGCCTTTGGTCCCGATAGTGAGGGAGACGGCGGCTTACTTCAAGAGGAGGCTTCCGCAGCTGGGGAAGTCCGTGAGGATATTGGAGGACTACGATGGCTCCCCTGAGGTCTTAGCCAACAGGGAACTTTTGGGGTGGGCGTTGGAGAACCTCGTCAAGAACGCCCTCGAGGCGATAGGGGATTCGGGAAGCGTATATCTGAGGGTGCGGACCGGGAACGGGGTCGTGAAGGTCCTCGTGGAGGACACCGGCCGAGGCATCCCCCAGAGGGATTGGAGGAAGGTCTTCCTTCCGGGGTACACCACCAAGACCAAGGGATGGGGGCTCGGCCTCACCTTCGTCAAGAGGATAGTGGAGGAGTACCACAGGGGGAAGGTGTTCATAAGGGAGAGCTCCCCCGGCATGGGCACGACGGTGGAGGTGGACCTCCCCATGTTGGAGGCGATTTCAAGAAGGGAAGGACGATGAGATCAACCTACCTATCGCTTCGGCCGTGTCCCTCAGGGTCTTCTCTGGAAAGTGCCTGTAGGGCGAGAGCTCGGCCGTGAGGTATCCGTCGTAACCTACCTCCTTCAGGGCCCTCATGACTTCAGGCCAGTTAACGTCCCCCTGGAAGAGGTACGTGAACCCTCCGCTCTGGCCGAAGTCCTTCAGGTGCACCTTAGAGATTCGTCCCCCCAATATCCTTATCCAATGCTGTGGGAAGCCGAAGAGCACCACGTTCCCCACATCGAAGTAGGCCCTCACGTAGTCCGACCCTACCTCGTCTATGAACCTCGCCATCTCGAGGGGGCTCAGGAGGAACTTGTTCCAGACGTTCTCCACGCCGATGTACACCCCCTCCCTCTCGGCCTCGGGTGCCAGCTCCCTGAGGGCGCCGAGCGCCCGCTCGTACGCAACGTCGTAAGGCGTCTCCTCGTCCACGACTCCAGGGACCACGAGGACGGTGTCGGCCCCCAGAAGGCGGGCGACTTTAAGGGTGAGCCTTATGGACTCCTTGCTCCTTTCGGCTACCTTTGGGTCGGGGCTCGTAAGGGGATACTGCCATTGGAGTCCGCCCATGACGCTCGGGACCTCCAAGCCAGCCTTGCTTACCTCATCTCCGAACCTCCTGACCTCTTCCTCCGAACTCCAAGGGCTCAGGGTGAAATCGTCCCTCTCCTCCCTCATCCTCACTTCGACCCCATCGAACCCGGCCTCGGCGTAGGCCCTCAGGCTTTCGGCCAAGTTCAGGTTCCCCACCTTGAACAGCACCATCCCCTTTTTCATCCTTCCCCCTTTCGAGCTGCACCACCGTGCTCACCGGAGGTTACCCCCGAGCTTCGTTATCTGCTCCTCTATCCTGCTCCTGTCCAGTCCGAAGTGGCGGATGGGATTTTCGAAGAGCAGCTTGCGGGCCACTTCCACAGCTTCCTCTTCGGAGAAGAAGTTGTCCTCAACCATGGAAGCTAAGGCCCTCGAAAGGGCCCTCTTGTACTGCCTCATCTTGTAGTAGCCCTGTTCCAACATGTAAGCGTCCGTGTTCTGGCCGTTCTGGGGACGGACCCCGAGTATCTCGAGCCTCATCCTGACGACCTGCTCGGCTATCGAGGGAGTGTTACAGTACCACCAAAGGCCGGAGCATACAGCGTTGGGGAAGTTCTTGACCAGGACGCACAGCTGATGTTGGTCCGCAAGCGAAAGCACTGTAAAGTCGAAGAGCACATCGGGATATAGGTTCAAGGGCTCCCAGAAGGTCCTGAACATCCCTGGGTCCTGGCTGAGGCCATCCCCCCTGTGCTCCACCCCCCTCCTCACCTTCCTCACCACCCCCAACATGAGCTGGAGCACCATCCCGTACTTCCTGCAGAGTTCCAGGACCGAGTAGAAAAGCTCGGCCTTGAGGGCCGCCATCTCTTCGGACGGGACCCAGAGGCCCTCCATGAGCTTGCGGAAGACGACATCCGGGGACGTCGGACCCCCCTCCAACGAGAAGTCCGGAGGGAGGCTGACGGCAACGCTTACGGCTCCCTTCTCCTTGAAGTACCTGAACCTCCCCTCGAGCCCGTCCAGGAAGTCCGAAAGCCCCCTCACCTCCCTCCCCGTGAGCTCCTCCAGGGCCGATACCGTGGAGGGGAGGGGATGCTCGTCGGGAAGCAGGAACCTGTCCAGCCTGAGGCAGACCTGATACCAGGGCTCGGCGCCTTCCAATGGCTCGAAGGGGTCGTTCGTACCGAAGACCCACGCTATCCTGTCCTTCCTCAGGACCTCCTCCTTCCATCCGGGCTTGGACATGGCTTCGTCGGCAAGTTCGCAGAGTTCGTCCCAGGTCTCCGGCGTTATCCTCTTCCTGAACCCGAAGAGCCCCTCGGCGACCTCATGTAACCCGGCATGTGTGGTGGTACCTATGGTCTCGGGGAAGTACCTCACCAAAAGCCTCGCCCTCTCCTCCTCTGTGGGCAGGGAGATGTAGTCCTGGTAGGACATACCTGCGTTCATGGCGTCTGTCTCGGAGTAATGATAGCACAGGAGCCTGGCCATGCTCCCTGCGGACTCCCTGCCTATGGGTATGTGGGAGTGGAAGTCCACGGACCACATGGGTTCTATCCTCTCCCAGAGCCTCCTCCACAGCTCCATCTTGCCCTCCTCACCTGGCCGGTGGATAGTACAACCTTTCTCCCTTGGCTCCCTGAGGTATCCGGAACACTAAGACGCATAAGACAGTATCTCCGGCTCCCAACATGAACTCCTTCCCCTTCTGAAGGATGAGGGGGGAGAAGTCCTCGGGAGGGTAGGCCCTCTTCTGGTCGTCTATCAGCCTGAACCTCCCGGCCGATATGATGTACCCCTCAGAGCTGACGGAGATTATTGGGAGGGAGACCCTCACGAACTTCATCCCCTCCCCCGCCTCGTGGCCGGCGTAGTTCTGCGTCTCCAACACGTGTATGTGGCCGTAGTCCACCCTCAGCGGTACGGCCCCCTTCCTCATCCTCCGTGCCACCGCCTCCAGCACCCCCCCACCCTCCCCCGCCTCGCAGCTCCGCAGCATGTACACTACGGGTACGAGCACGAGGAGCAGGGCCAGGTACACGAGCATCCTGGCCAAGGTGGTCTTCCTTCGGTCCTTGTAGAGCATAAGTATCACCTCCGTGCGAGGTCCTCGAACCCCGACCTCAGCTTCCTGTACGTCTCCTCTAAGGCCTCGGATATCACCTTAACATCTCCCAGGATCGGCATGAAGTTCGTGTCCCCGCTCCACCTCGGGACGACATGAAGGTGTAGGTGCTGGTCTATGCCCGCGCCCGCCACCCTCCCCAAGTTCATCCCGATGTTGAAACCCTGAGCCGAGAGGGTCCTCTCCAAGATCTCCACCGACATGCCGGCCAAGGCCATAAGCTCCTCCCTCTCCTCAGGCGAAAGCCCAGCCAGGTCCGCAGTGTGCCTGTACGGGGCTATCATCAGGTGGCCGTTGTTGTAAGGGAACTTGTTCATCATTACGAAGCACTTCCTCCCACGGTAGAGGATGAGGTTCTCCTCGTCCTTGTCTTCCTTGGGCTTGTCACAGAATATGCATCCGTCGGCCTTGTCCGCCTCGAGTATGTACTTGATCCTCCAAGGGGCCCAAAGCTGCTTCATACGTCCTCCCCTGGTCGGTCATCTCACCACCCCGACCTTAGCGACCATCCTCCTGCCGCCGACCTCGACGACGCAAAGGTACACCCCGTTTGCCACGGGCCTTCCTTCTGCATTTTTGCCCTCCCACCTGACCATGGCCTCCTTCCCTCGTAACTCCCTGCTCCAGACGAGCTCCCCGGACGGAGAGAAGAGCTTGAGGGTGGCCTTTCTTTTTCCGTAGAGGGGGAAGGAGAACACAGCCCCGTCCTCTCCTACGGGGTTGGGGGAGCATACTAGGCAAGGTGGTGGTGAGCACCTCCTTCCGAGGCCGAGCAAGATCTCGTCCCATTCCGGGAGGGAGATGTAGGTAGTGTAGGATGCGTAAAACGGGCACCGTACATCGAGCTCGTACCTTCCCCTGGGTATTTCCCTGAACAGGAACCATCCCTGGGGGCTCGTGGTGGTCTCCATAGTTTCTTCCCCCACCTTCAACCTCAAAACCGCCCCCTGAACCGGCCTTCCCTGGTCGTCCACCACACGGCCGTACAGCGTACCTTCGGCTTTTAAGGCCGAAGGCCCGTACGGGACCCCCCAGCCCACGTCGCAGTCCGGGGATAGTGCCCTGTGTGCTGACCTTCTGAGGGCCTCCCTCACCTGGGTCGGGCTCCAGTGGGGATGTGCCTGGAGGATCAGGGCCGAAAGGCCTGCGATGAGGGGGGTCGCCATGGAGGTTCCGGAGACCCTCCTGTAGGTTGGTCCGGCTGGATCCGTCCAAGCGGCCAACACTTCCACTCCCAAAGCCGCAAGGTCGGGCTTGATCCTGCCGTCGGAGGTGGGGCCCCGGGAGCTGAAAGGGGCGACCTCCAGGTCCTCGTCCACCGCTCCCACGGTTATGACGCTGTCCCCGTCCCCAGGACAGATGAGCGTCCCCTCGTTCCCTGCGGCGGTCACCACCAAGATTCCCCTCCTTGCGGCCTCGTCCGCTGCCCGTGTTATCCTGGGGGTGTCGCCGTCCAGGTCGTCCGGGCTATATCCTGTGCCGTCGTCCCACCTGGAGTACCCCAAGGAACTCGAGATGATGTCCGCCCCCAAGGAATCTGCCCATTCGGCCGCCGCTATCCATGCGTCCTCCTCCAATGGCCACTCCCATGAGGTGTTCTCCGTCCTGGCCAATATAAATTCAGCGCCGTACGCCGGTCCTATGAGCTTCCCCTCTTCGTGCCCTCCGAGCACGGAGAGGGCCGCAAGCCCGTGGTCGTTCCCCCGAAAGGTTGGCGATGCGTCCAAGGTGTCGTCGGCAAGCTCTCTTACGAAGTCCCTGAAGGCTATAATCTTTAACCCCCGAACCGCAGGATGTGAGGTATCGAACCCTGCGTCGAAGACCGCTATCCTGACCCCAAGTCCCGTAAGGCCCATATCGTGAAGTTCCGGTACGCCCAACATATCGAGCTGAAGGAACGAGGGACCGTAGAGGGCCCGTCCCGGAGGGAACTTTGGGAGGGGGGGAGGCCTCGAGGGCATAGGCTCCGTCCTCCTGAACCTCGCCACGGGGCTCAGGCCCCTTACGAACGGGAGGGATGCTATCTCCTCGAGCTGCTCCCTGGTGGCCCTCACGCTCACGGAGTGCAGCCACTCGGAGCGAACCCTCACCCTCGCCCCGGTTTTGGCTATCTCCTCCACCCAAGCGTCCGGCACCTTTCCCTCGCCCGTAAGATCGACCCATGCGAGGACCCTGCCTTCGGGGGGCAACTCGGACAGTATCCCCTCGAGCCGGGGAGATATCTCCCCGGCCCGGGGCGAAAGCGAAACCAGGACGAACATAAGTAGGTTCATCACGGCTACATCACCTGATCATGGCCACCTTCCCCGTCTCAAGCTCCAGGAGCGCCCCCTTCCACTCGAGCCCCGCTCCGAACCCGATCAACTTTCCCCCTGCCCCCACCACCCTGTGGCAAGGCACGACCAGTGGGAACGGGTTCCTTGCGAGGGCGGCACCTACGGCCCTTGCGGCCTTCGGAGCACCTATCGTCCTCGCCACCTGCCCATACGTCGTTACATTTCCGTAAGGGATGTTCCTCGCCGCCCTCCAGACCCTCCTCCTGAACTCTGTGTGTCCCTCGTCCGCTATGGGAAGCTCCGTGAGGTCCACCCCCTCCCCCCGGAAGTACCCCAGGAAAAGCTCGGCGTAGGGAAATCCGTGGTCCTCCTCCAGACGCACCCCGTCCCCCGAGGCGAAGGGGCCGAGCTTAACTTCAAGTATCCTCTCCCCCTCCCAGAGGACCTCCACACGGCCGAAGGGCGTACGTAGGACGAACCTGCACTCAGTTCGCATCCTCCCCCCTCAGGTGCTCCAGCACCTTGCGGGCGAGCTTCGGGCCTATCCCCGGGACCTCCTGGAGTTCCTCAGGAGAGGCCTCCCTTATGCTCCTCACCGAGCCGAAACGCTTGAGGAGCGCCTCCTTCTTGACCTTCCCGAGGCCGGGTATGCCGTCGAGCTCGGAAGTCAGCGTCCGCTTGGCCCTCAGCTTCCTGTGGAACTCCACAGCGAACCTGTGCGCTTCGTCCCTTATCTGCTGGAGGAGCCTGAGGGAGGCCGAGCCCTTGGGGATGTTCTGGGGATCTGGGATTCCGGGGAGGTACACCTCCTCCAACCTCTTGGCCAGGCCCACCACCGGCTGGTCCGTGATGCCCAGCTCCCTCAGAGCCTCCAAGGCGCTCGAAAGCTGCCCCTTACCTCCGTCCACAAGCAGCAGGTCGGGAAGCTCCCTTCCCTCCTCCAAGAGCCTCCTGAACCTTCTCGAGACCACCTCCTTTATCATTGCGAAGTCGTCCTGGCCTTCCACCGTCTTTATCCTGTACCTCCGGTACTCCGACTTCCTCGGCCTCCCGTCCACGAAGCACACCAGGGAACCCACGGCGTCCGAGCCCTGGGTTGTGGATATGTCCACAGCCTCTATGCGCCTGGGGGGCCTTTCTAAGTGCAGGTCCCTCTGGAGTGCCCTGACGCTGTAGGGGGCCTCCTCCCTGAGCCTCTCCCTCTTGAACCTCCTCTCTACGAGGAGCCATTCCGCGTTCTTGGCCGCCATCTCCACCAGCCTCACCTTGTCCCCCCTCTGGGGGACCTTGAGGACGACCCTCCCTCCCCTCTTCTCGGAGAGCCATTCTGTAAGCTCCTCCTCGTCCTCGGGGGGGCAGGGGAGGTGGACCTCGGGCGGGACCTCCAGGGCGTCCAAGTAGAACTGCCTAAGGAACGCCGACATTACCTCCTCCGGGGGCTTCCCCATAACGCCGCCTATGAAGTAATGCTTCCTGTCCAGCACCTTCCCCTCCCTGACCTCCAGGACCACGCCGCAAGCTTCCTCGTCGTCCCGGAAGACCCCCACAGCGTCCCAGTCGGCAGGCGTGGGGGAGGCCACCTTCTGGCGGGAGAGGGTCCTCCTGAGGTCTTCGAGCCTGTCCCTGAGCTCGGCCGCCCTTTCGTAGTCCAGATTCCTCGCCGCCTCCCACATCCAATCTTCCAAGATCCTTTCGACCTGGCTACCCCTCCCCTTGAGAAAGAGCTCTACCTGCCTTACCACCTTGTCGTAATCCTCCGGATCTACGTCGCCTCTGCAGGGTCCGAGGCACCTTTTTATCTGGTAGTTGAGGCAGGGACGTTCCGGAGGCCTCTCGGGAAGCCTGTGGTTGCAGTTCCTGAGGGGGAAGAGCCTGCGCACGAGCTCCAAGGTCCTCTTCATGGCCTTGACGTCGGTGTAGGGCCCGAAGTACCTCGCTCCGTCCTTCTCGAGCCTCCTGGTAACCAGTAGCCTCGGGAACGGCTCCCGGGTAAGTTTGAGGTAGGGGTACTTCTTGTCGTCCTTCAGTGTTATGTTATATTTAGGCTTGAGCTCCTTTATGAGGTGGGCCTCGAGTACGAGGGCCTCCCTCTCGGAGTCGGTGATTATGTAGTCGAAGTCCCTTATCTGGCGCACGAGGGCCTCGAACTGGGGCCTGCCGTCCCCAGAGCCCACGAAGTAGGAGCGGACCCTGTTGTGCAGGTCCTTGGCCTTCCCTACATATATCACCCTGCCCTCCCCGTCCTTCATCCTGTAGACTCCTGGCCTGTGGGGAAGGGCTTGGAGCTTTGCGAGGAGTTCTTCCGAATGGGCTTGACTTTTCGCCGCCATTTCCCTATATTCTTAGAGAGCCAACGTAGCTCAATCGGCAGAGCAGCGCATTCGTAATGCGCAGGTTGTCGGTTCGAGTCCGACCGTTGGCTCCAACTTTCGCCCGGGTCCTCCGGGTGTTTCTTTTATCTTACCCGTTCCACGGGCAGGTGTCCGGAGCTCCAGGCTCCGATGCTGGGGACGCGGTAGGTGACGT
>Ga0190363_1001935_pt1 | contig 12135 bp, 17 predicted proteins | sample 48721867_MG_FD_161272 | JGI IMG/M metagenome (GOLD analysis project Ga0190363, IMG submission 161272) | Hydrothermal vent microbial mat bacterial communities from Southern Trench, Guaymas Basin, Mexico - 4872-18-6-7_MG | ecosystem: Environmental > Aquatic > Marine > Hydrothermal vents >...
CTCTCGGATGAGCTTCTGGAGGAGGCTGAGGATAAGATGGATAGGTGGAAGGCCATAATAGAGTCGATGACCGAGGAGGAGAGGGTTAACCCCAAGGTTTTGAACGCTTCTAGGGTCCGTAGAATAGCCCGTGGAGCCGGGGTCTCGGAGAGGGAGGTCAAGGAGCTTATCAAATACTACGAGCGTACCGTTAAGCTTCTCAAGGCTATGAGGGGTAGAAGGTCTCTGCTAAGGGTCGGTAGAAGGACGGGTTTCAAGGTGCCTAAGGTTGATATTGGATAAGGTCCTCGAGCTTCTAAGAAGATACCGTCTCTGCCATAACTGCCTTGGTAGGCAGTTCGCCCTTCTCCTACACGGCATGGATAACTCGACTAGGGGGTTGGCTTTAAAATACACGATAGCCTTCGAGCTTCATAGGAGGGTTCTCGACGAGAAGGCTGTTCCCGAGGACGTTGAGCTGTTAGCCTCCAACATGGGTCTAAAAGAGTTCGACGACGCCGTTAAGGCGTTGGGGTTCAAGCTCGACTACGCGTCTAAGCCCTGCTACATCTGCGGCGGCGTTTTCGATAGGGTTGAAGAGGTGGTGAGCATGGTTCTAGACGCGCTCACGGGCTACGAGTTTAAAAGCATACTCGTAGGCGTGACGTTGCCGTCAGAGGTCTGCGAAAAGGAGGACGAGGTTAGAAGCGTGGTAGCGCTTCCCTATGGTGAAAGCCTCAGGGAGGAGCTCAGCAGGGTCTTGGGTAAGAAGCTGTCTTCGATCCTCAAGGTTAAGGTCGACATGAGAAAGCCTGACGTCACGGTCGTCGTAGACCCCTATAGGATGATGGTCGAGGTAAACCCCGCGCCTATATACGTGAAGGGCTTCTTCTTGAAGCTCAGCCCTGAGGTGCCAGTGGTATCCAAGGACCTCGAGAGAGTGGGAGGCGAAACGGTCGAAACACTCATAGTTAGACCTTTGATGAAGGCTTTCGAGGCGGTGGATTACCGTTTCATAATTCCCTTCAGGGACTCTAAGGGGACCTTGATCCTCGGCGACGGTAGGCCTTTCGTGGTCAGGTTTAAACACCCTAGGAAGCGGTTCGTGGACCTAGACGAGCTGGCCTCGGAGATAAACAGTAGGGCGTCGGGGTTGATGGAGGTCAGACGTTTAAGCTGGGCTTCAAGGTCTGACGTCGCTAAGTTGCGGTCTTTCAAAGGCGTCGAGGAGGCTAAGGTCTTGGTCAAAGCCGAAAAGGCGCTTAGATTTATGGGGCCTATGAAGCTAACGGTCATGCAGCTCGATAAGCCCTCGAACGTCTTCAGAGAGGAGACGGTCGAGCTTCTAGACGTCGAAAGAGTCGGCGGGGACGTTTACCGGCTTAGACTTAGGTATCGTGTGGGCTTCTTAGTCAAGGATTTCCTATCTGGAGGGCCTAGAGTTAAGCCTTCTCTCAAGGAAATCCTTAAAAGTGAGATGAATTTTTTGGAAATAGTTGAGATAAACGTTAGGGGGGCGTTCTGAAACGCCGCACTCGAAGGGTTATAGAAGTAGGACTAGAAAGCTGCTGCGTTTGAGGAGAGGTGAGAATCCTCTTAAGGTAACCCCTATACTCAGGACTTACCAGATGGGCGAAAGAGTCGTTATAGACATAAACCCCTCTATCCATAAGGGTATGCCCCATAAGAGGTTTCACGGTAAGGTGGGAGTCGTCGTAGAGAGGAGGGGTAGAGCGTACGTCTTGAAGGTCGGTGTTGGGGGTAAAGATAAGATCGTTATCGCCAGGCCTGAGCACCTCAAACCTCTCGCCCAGTGAAAGAGGTTCTCCCCCCTTCTTGAGAGGTGGTATGCACGTCTATCCGGAAGATTAGAGAGACAGATATAACGATAGCTGAGGCGTATAAGATTCTTAAAGGTTTAGAGGAGCCTAACCCTCTTCAATCTAGGGTTCTAGATTATGCGCGTAAGGTGGCTAAGGTAGACCCGTCTAAGGCGGCTGAGCTTGTGGATAAGCTCATCGAGAAGTTCGGTCTGGAACGTGATAGGGCTGTTCAGATAGTTAACACTATGCCTGAGAGCATCGAGGAGCTAAGGGTCTTCTTCGTGGGGTTGAGGGGTAGGCTTATAACGACTAGCCAGCTTAACGAGATACTGAAGCTGCTCGACGAGTATAGGGTTAAAGACGTAGAGTCCTGAATCGTTTAAACCGTCTGAGTTCTAGAGGTGTAAGCTGTTGAGAGGCTATCATAGGTTTTACGAGGAGTACGGCTATGTCCTAGACATTCTCCCTAGGCCGACTAGGAGGGTTCCTAGACCGGCTCAGCTAGCCGGTAGGGCTGTAGAGCTCATAGGCGATAAGTATTTCACGCTCCTGGAGGCGGTTCTCAAGCGTGACGTATCCGTATCGATAGGCGAGAGGATTTTCCTAGGCAGAAGCCCTGAGAGCAAAGTAGCCTTCATAGTCGGTCGTCTTAGCTACTACGAGCTAACCGGCCCTGCTCAGGCCGAGCTTCCGGATGTAATCGAGAGGATAATCACGGCCAACGAGGAGAGGTTCGTCGAATTTTTCAACAAGTCTCAGCCCGTAAGCCCTAGGATGCACGCCCTAGAGCTTATACCCGGTATAGGTAAGAAGTATATGTTCACGATCCTCAGGGAACGTAGCGTACGGCCGTTCGAATCGTTCAAGGATATAAAATCCAGAACAGGGATCCCGGACCCTGTGAAGCTCATAGCCAAAAGGGTTCTGGAGGAGCTTATGGAGGAAAGGCCGAAATACAGGCTCTTCGTTAAGGGTTGACGACTCCCATGACGGCCATGCGGCGGCGTCGGGTTAAAATGCTCGGACGGCGTTAGGTTTTCTGGAACCGTAGATATGTCGCTTAGGGATGCCGTTAGGAATCTTATAAGAGCCGGGGTTTTGACGCCTAAGAGGCTTCTAGGCCAGCACTTCATGGTCGACGAGCGTATCCTATCCAGGATGGTCGACTACGCCTATGTCTCAGGCGATGACGTGGTGTTGGAGGTAGGCGCCGGTCTAGGTTTTCTGACCAGGCTGTTGGCGGAGAGGGCTAAGCTTGTGTATGCGGTCGAATTGGACCGTGGGCTTGCCGAGTATCTGAGGTCTAGGTTTCCAGAGGGCTCGAACGTGAGGGTTTTAGAGGGGGATTTCCTGAGGCTCAGGGTCGAGGGCTTCGACAAAGTCGTCTCAAACCCTCCATACGCTATATCGACCCCCATGATGCTCAAGCTCATCGAGCTCTCCCCCAGGGTCATGGTTTTAACGCTTCAGGACGAGTTTTCACGTAAACTATACGCCAAGCCGGGTAGCCCGAGCTACGGCCGTCTAACCGTCTTGACGGCTCTAAACTACCGAGTCGAGGTTCTAGAGCGTCTCCCTCCAAGCGTCTTCTACCCAGAGAGCAGGGTGAGAAGCGTCCTCGTCCGGCTTATACGCAGGTCTGACGCATTAGAGCCTCGGAGGCTTAAGGCTCTGAGGCTCGTGGTCGACCAAGCCTTCAGCCTTAGAAATAAGACGTTGAGAAACTTCGTCAGGAGGGTTTTACCCGACGCTCCCCTACGATGCGATTTAGGGGTTAGGGTTTACCGGGCTCCTCCTGAGGTGTTTCTAGAGATCGCGGATGCGGTCCTTCGACGAAGAGGGGGTGTTTAACGTTTAAATATGGCTCGGATGTTAGGTGTGGTGGTGAAGGGCTTTGAGGGCTAGGAACTACAGGAGAATCTCGGGCATGGCTTATACTAGGAAGGAGTATATCGGCGGCTCCCCGCATCCTAGGATAGTGCTGTTCGAGATGGGGAACCCTAAGGGCGAGTTCGAGTATGAGGCTAGGCTTATAGCCCTCGAAGACGCTCAGATAAGGCATAACGCCTTAGAGGCCGCTAGGATGGCGGTTAACAAGCTTCTCGAGAGGAGGTTGGGTAGGCAGAGCTACTTCTTCAAGATAAACGTGTACCCGCATCACATTCTCAGGGAGCATAAGATGATGACGGGTGCCGGTGCGGATAGGCTTTCGAAGGGTATGAAGATGGCCTTCGGTAGACCCGTAGGTCTGGCCGCTAGGGTTAGGAGGGGTCAGAACATCCTGTTCGTCCGGGTGAACAAGGAGAACCTGGAGCTTGCTAAGGAGGCTTTAAGGAGAGGCGCTAGTAAAATACCGACGCCGACTAGGATAATGATATTCCCGGTCGCTAAGGAGGCTTAGCGTCCCATCTTTAAGGGTTTGGAGGTGTGTTCAGGATCTTCAGGTTAGAGGAGGATAGGGTTCTAAACGAGGTTTTATCCAAGGGTTTTAAACGCGTCCTCGTTCAAGCCCCGGAGGGCTTAAGACCTCATCTTAAACCCATGGTCGATAAGCTTAGGAAGCTGGGTGTAACAGTTTTCCTCTCAGGTAACCCGTGCTATGGTGCATGCAACTTAGCCATCAGAGAAGCCGAGATGCTGAACGTAGACTTGATAGTCCACGTAGGTCACAGCCCCATGGTTCCCTCGGGCCGTATACCCGTCGTGTACTTGGACGCGCAGTATACGGTTCGAACGGATAGATGCCTCGAAAGGTTCAAGGAAACCCTCCTAAGGTTCCGTAGCCTAGGCCTGTTCTCCAGCATCCAGTTCATCGGGTACCTGGAGGAGGCTCGTAAGACTCTGGAACAGTGGGGTTTGAATGTGTTCATAGGACGTGGCAGCGGTGTGAAGTATGCCGGCCAGGTCTTAGGATGCAACTACACCTCACCCCTAGAGGTCGAAAACCGGGTAGATGGTTTCCTCTTCATAGGCGGAGGCCTATTCCATCCCCTCGGTCTATCCCTGCTCACCGATAAGCCTGTGATGGCTTTAAACCCGTTAACATGCTCCTTGAGAGATATGGATGCCTTAAAGCGCAGGTATCTAAGGCGTAGATACGCGTCGATAGTCGAGGCTAGGAACGGTAGAGTGTTCGGCGTACTGGTCGGCTTGGAGCCTGGACAGTTCAGGCTCAGGCAGGCCGAGGGATTGAAAAACCTCATAGAGAGCTTGGGTAGAGAGGCCTATCTTCTGGGTTTCAACTACTTAGACGCGTCTATGTTCGAGGCCTATACTTGGATAGATGTGTTCGTGAACACGGCGTGCCCCAGGCTTTCGCTGGAGGATTCTGAAAGATTGAGTAAACCCATCCTAAGTCCGGCCGAGTTGCTTGTGGCTTTAGGGCTGATGAGCTGGGAGGAATATGTCGGTGAGCCGTCTCAAACGTAGACACCTCGAAATCGCGTTGAGCAGGCTTCGCGGTCATCCATCGCCTAGCAGGCTTCTCGAGCAGTATACCATACCGGCCGACCTGGCTGCGGAGATCTTAACCCTAGCCGCCTACAAGTACGGCGACATATCGGGTAAAGTGGTCTTCGACTTGGGATGCGGAACCGGTAGGCTGGCTATAGGGGCGGCTCTTCTCGGAGCCGGCTACGTGGTTGGCTTAGACATCGACCGGGTTGCCCTAGATGTAGCTAAGCTTAACGCGTATGAGACCGGTGTCTCGGATAGGGTCGACTGGGTTCTATGCGATATCGCTGTGTTCCAGAGTTCATGCCACACCGTTCTACAGAACCCTCCGTTTGGAACGAGGTTAAGAGGCGCGGATAGAGTTTTCCTGGAAAGGGCTATGGAGTTGGGTAGGGTCGTCTATACGATTCACAAGAGCGAGACTGATGGGTTTATTAGGAGGTTTGTAGAGGATCATGGTGGTTCAATATCTGCCGTGTTTAAGGCTATGATGACGATACCTAGGGTTTTCCCGTTCCATGAAAAGAGGGTTTACAGGTTTGAGGTTTACGTCTACAGGATCGAGGTGGTTTGAGCTTGTCTAGGTCTAAAGACGGGGAGTTCGTAACCCCCGGTGATAAGATAGGGGTCATAGAGGAGTATGAGCCTGGGTTTGGAACCTACGAGTCAGACGGTGTGGTGAGGTCTTTCCTAACCGGCGTGGTGGAGAAGGACGTGAAAAACCACCTGGCCGTGGTGAAACCCGTTAAGGAGCCTCTCCTCCCGAGGCCTAAAGACGTCGTCTACGCGGTCGTGTCGTCGCTGTCGGATAAGCTGGCGTCGGTGATGATCATATCCGTCGGGAATAGGCTTCTAAGCGACTACTTAACCGGTATGATACACATCAGGGCTTCATCTACGAGCAGGGTTCGATCCCTGAGAGAGCTTTTCAAGCCAGGCGACATAGTCAGATGCGAGGTCTTAACGTTTAAGAACGGCGTATACCATTTAAGGACGCAGGGTTCAGGTTTCGGCGTCGTCTACGCGGTATGCTCCCTATGCGGAACCCCCCTCGTCAGGAGTAGAAGAGAGCTTAAATGCCCGGTATGCGGTAATACGGAGAGGCGTAAGACCACGAGGGATTACGGCTCGGTCAGGTTGAGGTGGTTGATTTGAAGCTCCGTGTCTTAAGGCTTACCGATAGGGAAGTTAAGCTCGAGGTCGAGGGAGAGGGGTACACGTTTCTAGGCGCCTTACAGGATATCTTCGTGAACGACCCGAGGGTCGAGTTCGTAGGCTATAATGTCCCGCATCCCTTGATATCTAAGGCGACGTTCACCCTCAGGGTTACACCTGAAAACGACCTGAGGGATGTTCTGAAAACGGGTGTCGAAGCCTTGAAAGACCGTTTAGGGGAACTTGAGGACGTTTTTCTCGAAGCCCTTAAACGGTGGGAAACAAGATCCTAGGAACGGTCGCCGTTGAAGGTCGAAAAGCTTCTAAGAGATAGGGGTCTAGCCGGGTTCGGAGATTCCCTAGTAAACTTCCTCTACAGCCTCGCCGCTACGAGAAAATACGGTAGACCGGTGGGTTTGAAAGTAGGGAACAGAGCCTTAGCCGAGGCCGTTAGAAGGTCTAAGTTCCGCGAGCTTCTACCTAGAAGGGTTGATAGGAAGACTATGGGGGACTACGCGGAAGCCTTGATAGCCTATGCATGGCTTAGGAGGCTCGTGACGACCGACTCATGTGTAGAGGTTCTCGCAGAGAACGTGGACAGCCCGGTGGATGCGTTCACGAACCTCCTGAAGACGGTTATGGAGGCGTTGAAGGGCTATGAAAGTGAGGACTGTTAAAAGAGAGATCCGGGTCCTCGGTCTGACGAAAGTTCATATCGGAAGGAGACGGGACGTTCTAGGCGTCGTCTACAGGGGAGGGCTTTTCATGGACGGCGTCCTCTACTTCAGAGGAGACGACGTCGAAGCCTACGGTCTCCCCGGTTTGATAAGGAGGAGTAGGCATTACCCCCAGCTTAGGGTGGTCATCTGCAGGGCTGAGGACGGGTTCGACTACAGGAGACTTTGGGACGAGACAGGCATACCTGTCATACTTCTAAACCCGGACGGAAGCTTTGAAGCCTACGGCATAGAGGAGAAGGTGGCGTCTAGGGTTTTAAAGGTAGCTTCTAAGACGTTTCCGGAGCCTGAAGCCCTGAAAGTGGCCTTAAAACTCAGGAATGCTCTAGAAGAAATGTTTAAGTCTAGGTGATATTCATCTTAGATGAGGGGTCTCTTGGACTTCTGTCCTAAATGCGGAACTAGGATGAGGGTTAAACGGGTTGAGGGCGGTGTAAAGCTTATCTGCCCCAAGTGCGGTCACGAGGAGTTTAGGAAGACAAAGGTTCTACAAGCCAAATACGAGGTCTCCCCTGAAACCCGTAGGGAAGTGTTGACGGTTCTGACGGGTGAGGAGAGCGAGATATCTACGCTACCCACCACACAGGTCGAGTGTCCCAAATGCGGATACGGGGAGGCGTATTGGTGGATAATCCAGACCAGAAGCGCAGACGAAGCCCCCACCCAGTTCTTCAAGTGTAAAAGATGCGGATACGTGTGGAGAGAATACTCCTAACCCCCCATCCTGACGGCTACATTCTCTTAGGGTTAAGCCTCACGACGTGAAGCCGGAAACCGTTAATAGAGGGTTCGGCTCCAAATAGTAGCGGGGCCCGTGGCGTAGCCGGATAGCGCGTCGGCCTGCGGAGCCGGAGGTCCCGGGTTCGAATCCCGGCGGGCCCATCCCCCTCCGCAAAAGAAGCCGTTCTGAGGTTTCTCTGTCTATGAAGACAACAAAAAATAATCGTTAACGTATAAAAATGTTCATCCATTTATAAAGAAAAAAATTCCGGGAAAGAGGTGTTTCCAGAGGAGTCTAAGAGCCTAGGCTCGGCTCCATAGAAGGAGAATTATCTTTCTCCAGCAAGGTTTTATTAGCTCTACCCTACTCTTTGATCAAGAGAGGTAGATGCGCCCTGGTCTTAAAGGGGTTCGAAGGGTTTTTCAAAGCCGGTGAGATTGCCCGTGGGGCAAGGAGGTTCGCGGCAAGCCTCGTGGAGAGCGGTGTTAGCGTGTTCGAGCTCTGTGAACGGGTGGAGGATTACATAAGGCGTATGGGTGGTGAGCCCGCCTTCCCCTGTAACGTGTGTATTAATGATGTGGCTGCGCATTACACGGCTAAACCCGGGGATACGCTTGAGATCCCTGAGGGCTCGGTCGTTAAGGTGGACCTGGGGGTTCAGGTCGATGGATACCCGGTCGACACGGCCGTGACGGTTGTCTTAGACGATAGGCTTACGTTCCTCAAGGAAGCCGCCGAGGAGGCTTTGAGAAGGGCTTTGAAGACCGTCGGACCTGGGGTTAACGTTTCAGAGGTCGGTAGGGTTGTGCTTGAAACGGCTAAATCCTACGGCTTGAAGCCTATAAGGAACCTGTCCGGCCATGAGGTGGCTAGGTATAACCTGCATGCAGGGCTTTCGATACCCAACGTGCCGTCCTACGGTGGAAAGTTTAAACCCAACAGGGTTTACGCGGTCGAACCCTTCATGACGACGTCGGAGGCTAGGGGCCTCGTAGTGGAGGCAGGTGCTCCGACGATCTACCGTTGCATATCCTATAAGAGGGTCCGCGACCGATACGCGGATATGCTCCTGAAAAAGCTGTGGTTTAAGTTCAGAGGCCTACCCTTCACGGAGCGTTGGTTTAGGAGAATGGGTTTGAAACCCGAGGTCGTAGAGGCTTGGGAGACCGTGAAGAAGCTTAAGATGGTGAGAGGCTATAAGGTTCTAAAAGAGGCTTCAGGAGGCCTCGTATCCCAGGCCGAGGAGTCGATACTCGTCACGGAGGATGGTTGCATAGAGCTCACAGGGTTCTTAGAATAGCCTACTCTCCCTCTCTATATATCGCGAGTATCACCATAGGCGTCAGACACCTGGGGCAGTTATCTCCAGGACCTAGCACATAGTCCCCCCTTCTGAAAGGCCTGAGGTCCCTAAACCCGCATCTAAGACAGTGCATAACCGTGTGAACCTTGTATTCTCTAGACGTGGGCGTCTTCGGTCTTCTCAAAACCGTCTGAGCTAGGGTGTACCCGGACAAAGCAAGCCCCATTAAACCCACCATGAGATAGTAGAGGGCGACTTCTCTCTCACCGCCGAGGTATGCGCTATAAGCCTGGACGAGAAAACCTATGCTTAAAACCATAAGCGCCGCTATTATCGCCGTAGCGACCAGCATCGCGAGGCTTCGTCTGGTGGGCATGGGCACAATCCTCCTACTGACCGATCCCCAGGGTGTTACCTATCCCCGCCAGCAAAACGGTATCACCTATCTTCGTCTTCTCCCTTATAAGGCGTCTAACCCGTTCGACAGCCTTCTCGACACCCACGTAGATCTCGCGTCTCATAGGAGATATAGCGTCGTACAGAGACTCTTTGATGGCGACCGCGTAGAGAGGAACGCGAAACCTTTTGGCAGCCTCCTCGATCTTGAACTTTTCGACACCTATACCCCCTATAGCCGCACCCACACCCTCAGCAACCTCACCGACCTTTTCACCCTCAAGCTTCAACGCAGCGTCGACCATTATAACCGCGGTCACATCGCCTCTGCTACTCAATATCTTCTCGACCGCCTCACCCGGTTTGCCTACGTTACCACCCGGCCCAAGCGCCTTAACGACTATGAGCCTCCTACTATCGACTTCGACCTCGGCCATAACCGTGTCTTCGGCTATGACCTTCTTCTCAGCACCATACATGAACCTAGCCGCCACGAGACTTCCCGCCCCGTCTCCTATCGGTTGACCGTCCCTGAACGCCTTGACCGTAGCCGACAGAGCCTTTGCCTCTTGAAGAACCATAGGCAGGATGGCGTCGGCCTGGTAGATCACGAAGAGGCTCATAGTCTTCTTACCCAGCAGGTAGTAGTGTCTGATCACCCTATACATCCGGTCTAGAGAGCTGCCGGCCTCGAGAAGCCCTTCAAGGTTTCTAAGCCGAGCATCATCTACGCCCGGTACTAGGCTCTTGATCTCCCATCTAAGCCTCTCCTCCCTCGTGTCGAGGATGTGCTCGATCTTACCCACTATACCAAACGGGTCTAGGGAAGTAGGCTCTATCCAGAAATACTCGAGTAATCTGTCGACCTCAGCCTCGAGACCAGGCCTGTTGGAAAGCACCTTAATGGTCTCGATGATCGTCTGCCTAGCCTCATCCCTCATCCTCTTGATCTTATGCAAACCTATCTCGACGTTCCTAAGCATAACCCAGACCTGAAACTTTTGACCGTAAAGTATGCTGAAGAGAAACAGGGCTATGAATATGGCTTGAAAGACCAGCCCGAGTATGTCTCCTTGCATACCGCCGCCTGAGACCTGCTGAAGCGTAACACTCAATCCCGGCTCTAAACTAAACATGTGAAGCCCTTCCAAATATAAATCTTCAGAGAATAGTACGGTTGCCGGCATCCCCCACCCCTCCTAGGGTCTCCCACTAGGGGGAGAGGGGGACGTGGCGTGGTTTGACTTCCGTGTTCGAAATGGGTACGGGTCGGACCCACGCCCTATGACCGGCAACCAGGAGATATGGGAAGCCTAGAGCTATATAAACGTTAAACCCCCTCAAGGTAAGAAGCTTCAAACCTACTGTAGCGACAGCTTAGCTATGAACTCGTTACCGTTCTTGGTTATTACGGTTATCGTGATTATGTCTCCTCTTGAAAACCCGCCCTCTGATGTCACGTCTATGACCACGACTTCACCGGCTTTCACGGACTTGGAACCTGTCCAAGAGCAAGAGGCATCGGTCTTTTCCACCTTTATCTCAGCTATCTCCGCCGTCACGGTACCGATGTTCCTTATCTGAATCTTTATCTTCGTGCTCGTAGCCAACACGGCCTTCTCGACCATAAGCTCCTCAGACCCGGTGGCTCCACTTATCATATTTGACACCCAGGTCCACAGGATCGCCGTAGCGGCTACGGCTAAAACGATGAGTAGCAAAGTCGCTACTACCGGGCTTAACGCCTTCCTATGACTTTTAAACTTCGTGATCAGCATACTCATAATCCGTGAAGATGTATTTATCCTCTATTTTATAAGGGTTTTCTTGTTTTTACCAAAATGTCGGGTTAACTGATCTTATATTTTCCAAAAAATCCTAACTCTTCTTTGTTTTTCACGACGTGTCCTTTTTAAGAGCCTCCCATCCCCCTTTCTGCTTGGTAAGCACGATATCAAACGCCTCCTTAGCCGTTAGGGTCTCAGGCTCCGCTCCGGTGGCTGCCTTAACGAGGCTTTTAGCAGCTCTCAGAACCTCGTCGCATAGGGTCGAGTCTATTTTATCCGCGAGATGGGCTATGAGAGCCTCTAGGGTTTTAGGGCTGAAAGGTCCATAGCGTCCGTGAATGGCTAAAACGCCGTGGATCACATCCATCGGAAACCCCCTCCTGATCAGCTCTGAAACAACCAGCGTGTGGTGGTCTATCCTCTCACCTATCTCGCTAAACCCTGACGGAGACTCCTCTTCGTAGACCACCGTTTTATAGACATCGTGGAGTAGCGTAGATGCTAAAACCACATCCTCGTCGACATCGCAGCCGTAGACCTCCTTAACCATACGGCATAACGCCAGACCCAGCTTAGCACATGCAACCGTATGGTCTAGGAGGCCTCCCTTGTAGGAATGGTGGTATCCCCTAGACCCCCACCCCTCTTCAAGCCTAGGAGGCTTAACCCTGGTTCCTGAAAGCTCAAACTCGGGGTTTTCCATAAAGTCTTTGACGAGCTGTCTGAGCTTTTTATCCCGGATCATCCCTATCAGGTTAAGAAGCTCGCCGTAGAGTTTACC
>Ga0190363_1001936_pt1 | contig 12134 bp, 13 predicted proteins | sample 48721867_MG_FD_161272 | JGI IMG/M metagenome (GOLD analysis project Ga0190363, IMG submission 161272) | Hydrothermal vent microbial mat bacterial communities from Southern Trench, Guaymas Basin, Mexico - 4872-18-6-7_MG | ecosystem: Environmental > Aquatic > Marine > Hydrothermal vents >...
GAGAGGGCCATTGATGAAGTGGCTGTATTCAACACGGTGCTTACAGACGCGGACGTGAAAGCCATTTATCAGAACGGGCTTGAGAGGGCGCTGGGCATCACCGCAGTTTCCCCAAAAGGCAAGCTTGCCCTCAGGTGGGGAGGGTTGAAGCGTCGTTAAGAAGCCCATGCTATTTACCGCGGCATGTTACGCTAAAATTGAGTTGATTTCGGTCAGGAGAAGTTCTCAACAGATTCTCTTATCTGCTCTCTTACCCTAAATCTTAACCTGTTTCAGGTGAGTTTCGCATCCTACCACACTCAGCGGTAATATGAGTGAGGACTTACTATCCTGTCTCTGCTGCTTCTACTACCGAGATTGCAAATTATAGGAGCAGCTTTAGTTTCTTTGATGGCTTGACGAGGAGGGGAGATATGAGCGATACTAACTACGAGTTATGAATAAGGGGGGAAAGCCATGAGGAAAATTTCGTTCAGCCTGGGATTTTCAGCCTTTTTATTGCTTCTGACCTCGATGAACGCCCTTTCATCCTTCCAAACCGATGAATCCCTCGTCCTCTATTTTCCCTTGGACGGGGATTCGGGGAAGGAGGTGAAGGATTTATCGGGGCTTGGAAATGACGGGAAGGTAGTCGGGGGACCGAAATGGGTAGATGGGAAATACGGAAAAGCGATATCGTTGAACGGCCAAAGCGACTGGGTTGAGGTCGAAAGCTCCGATAGCCTGAACATCAAAGGCGAAATAACCTTGATGTGTTGGTTTAAATCCGGAGGATGGGACGGCGCGGGAGATCAGTGGATCGGGAAAGGTGCCCATGCGAGCAAGTCTTCATGCTATGGGCTTATGGTCTATCAAGCCCGGACCCTTTACTTCATGCTCGGCGACGGCTCATCGAGACATGATCTCACCACCACCGATCTTCCCGAGACGGGGAAATGGCACCATATCGCCGCGACCTATGATGGGAAGAACATGAGGCATATAGAGGCCATCCCATGCCACATCAGCTTGAGGGCTACAAGATGGCGGGGTCAGTAGGGTTGAGTCTGAGGAAGCTCTCTATCGCCATGCTCATCTCCACCGCCTTTACCGTCATGGTGGTGTTTTGGGAGTATCTATATCTCTACTACAGATTCGGCGCTTCATCCGGTTATTTCGGTCCCTGGACCTTAGGATTCGGACGGGAAACGTTCACAACCCTTCAGAACTGGATTTGCTATCCGACGGGAACTGACAGGATAGGGATCTCCTTTGTAGGAGCGGGGTTCCTGGTATCAACCGTCCTTATGCTTTTGAGGACCAGATTCCTCTGGTTCCCATTTCATCCTCTAGGCTATGCGATGGCCGGGGACTGGGGGATGTATAATCTGTGGAGCTGCTTCTTTTCAAGCTTCATCCTAAAGTGGGCTATACTCAAGTATGGGGGGTTAAGACAATATCGTAAGGCCGTTCCGTTCTTCCTAGGGCTTGCGCTCGGGGATTTATCCCTCGGAAGCGTTTGGAGCATCATGGGGATAGCGATGAACACAACGATATATCAGCCCTTCCCTTAATATCTGACCTTGCAATCGGCCCGGAGATGTAATAAAATGGAAGGAGATAAAGCGTATTCCGGAGGGATTTATGAACCTCAGATCGGTCTTACGATCCCTGCTGATCGTATCTGTCGTTCTCTGTCTCGGGTCTCTTACAAGGACGGATGGAAGCTTTCTGGATGCTCCGTTTCACTCTGAGCCGTTAGGACTCGGCGGGGGCGGCGCTATGTACCGTCCCGTCATCTCCCCACATAACCCGAATCTGATGTTCGTCTCATGCGATATGGGAGGATTCTACCGCTCGATAGATGGCGGGAAAACGTGGACGATGATCGACGGCCGCCAGATGAGCGGATCGCCGGATACCCCGATCGCATTTCACCCGACCGATCCGAATACGATCTATGCCTATGGCTTCGGTGCCTTACGGATATCGACCGATGGTGGAATCACGTGGCGTCCGCTCATCGATAATCCTCCCTGGCAGGATAATCAGGTGATCGCCATTGGAACGGATCTGGAAGATCCGGAATTCATGCTGGTCGGAACGGAGGATTCCGCCTATCGTTCAACTGACGGCGGCAGAACATGGCGGATCTGTGAAGAGGTGAGCGGGCGGGTGGTGGGATTTTACATCGATCCGACCTCTCCCTCGGGGAATCGAACCTGCTTTGTCGCCACCGATAGGGGTGTATATCGTTCCGATGATGGGGGTAGAAGCTGGGTCGAAAAAACGGAGGGGCTTCCCTGGGGTGAAATCCGGGATTTCGCCGCCGGCGCGGATCTGAAGTCCGGGCGTGTCATACTTTACGTCACGATCCCAAGTCGGATCGTCAACGGCAGATTCGCCGGCGGGGTCTATAGATCGCTCGATAAGGGCGAATCATGGCAGAGCGCCATGGGAGATGGCATCAACACGGAGATAGGTTTGAAGGACGAATACGGGCAGGGGGAGATCGCCCAGTACTATTTCATCGCCTGTGGCGAGGCTAAGCCTGAAACCGTTTACGTCACGAATACCGGCACCGGCTATTGGCCGCCGTATCATTTCACCGTCTACCGCAGCGATGATGCGGGGGATACATGGCGATACTGTTTCAACGGCGATCCGCGCTTTAAGGAACATAACGTCGAGAACGGATGGGTCGTCTGGGATATAAACTGGGGATGGGGCGGAGATGCGCTGGGATTCGGCATCTGTCCGACCGATCCGTCGGTGGCGGCTTACACGAACAGCGGGGAGATCTACATCACGCACGACGGCGGGAGAAGCTGGCAGTGTGGATACTCACGCCGTGCTCCGGGGCAGGGCGCCCCCGGGAAAAATCAGCGATGGAGCTCTGTCGGTTTAGAGGTCACCACCACCTGGAACTACTATATCGATCCACATAGGAAGAACATCCATTATATCTGCTACACCGACATCGGTTTCGCCAGAAGCGAGGACGGCGGGGAGACATGGCAACACAGCACGGACGGATCGCCGTGGCAGAACACCTTCTATGAGCTGGCGTTCGATCCCGATGTGCCGGGGTTGATCTGGGCTGCCGTGTCGGATCAACACGATATCGGACATTGGTCCAACATCGAAGGCCCGCTCGCCGGAGGCGGTGTGGTGGTCAGCAGGGACTTCGGCAGAACCTGGCGGACGTCCAGCTTAGGGCTTCCCGATGCCCCTGCGGTTTCCATAGTTATCGACCCTAAATCGCCGCCCGAAGGCCGTCGTCTCTGGGTCGCCGTGTTCGGATACGGCGTCTATCGTTCCGACGACGGCGGAAAGTCGTGGACGAGAAAGTCGAACGGTTTGGGCAATCCGGGGAATATGCATGTTTATTCACTAAGGCTTCATCCCGACGGAACCTTATTCTGTCTGATCACCGGTAAACGGGATGGCATGGACTTTCCCCTTCCCGGAGGATTATGGATAAGCCGTGACGGCGGCGAGTCATGGCGTCCGATAGCTGACTCCCTTAACCTCTACTGGCCTATGGGCTTCGCCGTCCATCCTAAGGACAGCCGGATCATCTATCTCTGCGCCTCAGATGCCCCACGGCTCGGCGGAGGTGGGCTTTACAAGACAACCGATGGCGGCAAGACATGGCGCAAACTGGATGTCTATTTTCCCCCTGAATACCTGTCATACGTCCACACCTTCACCCCTGTCATCCATCCGCTCAATCCGAATATCGTCCTCCTGACCACCGGGACACACGGGATCTTCGTGAGCGAGGATGACGGTGAGACCTGGCACGAGTGGAAGGCGATCCCGTTCATGAACACACACCGGATAACCTTCGATCCCTCCAACAGCGATGTGATGTACATAACCACCTTCGGCGGAGGGGTGTGGAGGGTAACTATGGAGGGCACCTCCGATAGGACACCGCCCGATATCGGCGGGTTGATCCCCGCACCCGATTCCATCCTCACCGATCCGGAGACAACCATCCAGGCTCGTATCACGGATAACACCGATCAATTGGATACCTCCTCCATACTCCTTTTGCTGGATGGGGTCAAGGTGTCGTATCTGTTTAAGGATGGGGTTCTCACCTATACGCCGAAATCGCTCTCCGCCGGCAGGCACACTGTTACCGTCAGAGCGAGCGACATCTTCGGAAACACGGCGGAGAAGACGTGGTCTTTCACGGTGAAGATCGAGGTCGAAAAGCCGTGGGATGTGAACGGCGATGGCGTGGTAAACATATTCGATATCGTGATCGTCGGCAGAAATCTAGGGAGATCCGGTGAAGGATTGTCCTCCGATGTGAACGGCGATGGGAAGGTGAATATCTTCGATATCGTGATCGTGGCGGTGCATATCAACGAGACTGCTGATCATGCCGCTCCGTCTTCTCCGTTGTTGCCGGTTGGGCTGAGAAGGGAGGAGCTCGAAAGGTGGATCGTCGAGGCTCGCGAGGCTGATGACGGATCTGAGCTCTTCAAAAACGGAATCGAAGTGCTCGAGAGGCTTTTGGAGACGATTCCTCCTGAGCGTACCTCGCTGCTCCCCTGCTATCCCAACCCCTTCAATTCGGAGACGTGGATACCCTACCAGCTCAGCAGGCCGTCGGATGTTTCCATCATCATCTATGATCTCTTAGGCAGGGTTATCAGGCGATTCAATCTGGGCTATCACCGGACGGGGGGTTATCGGTCGCGATCGAGATCCGTGCGTTGGGATGGCACCAACGATGTCGGCGAGCCGATCGCCAGCGGCGGCTATTTTGTCATGCTCAGGACGGAGGATTATCGGGGGATATGCCGTGTGGTTTTACTTAAATGAGGAGGAGAGATGAGCCGTAAAATCCCGAGAAGGGAATTTCTAACCTCCCTTCTCAAGGGAGGTATGATAGCGACATTCTCCAAATTCGCCTTAAACACCTCTTATCCTGAGGAGGGAAAGATGAGTAAGCATCCTAACCTGCTGTTCGTGTTCGCCGATCAGATGCGCGGGGTGGACATGGGATGCGCGGGCAACGATCAGGTTCGAACGCCTAACATGGATAAACTCGCCTCTGAAGGGGCGCTCTTCACACACGCCTATGCCAATTGTCCGGTCTGCACGCCAAGCAGAGGGACGATCCTCACCGGAAGATATCCCCTCTCACATCGTGCCCTGGCCAACGATCTGCCTCTGCCTGTTTCGGAGGTGACGATCGCCGAGCTGCTGCGAGATAGGGGATATAGGACGGGATACATAGGCAAATGGCATCTCGACGGCGTCCCACGCGGCAAATTCACCCCGCCGGGACCGAGAAGGCAGGGGTTTGACTTCTGGGCGGCCTGGAACTGCGCCCACAGCTACTTCAACGGAAGACTCTACCGCGATACGCCCGAGCCGATAAAGCTGGAGGGATACGAGCCGATCGGGCAGACCGATCTCGCCATCCGATTTCTGAGGGAGAACGCGGGAAATCCCTTTTGCCTTTTCCTCTCATGGGGACCGCCTCACGCCCCCTACGATCAGGTGCCCGAGAGGTATAAGGCCCTGTATGATCCGGCTCAGATCCGGCTCCGGCCGAACTTCCGGATGAAACCGCCTCACCCTTTCAATGACATCGCGGGAGGGCGAGACCCGAGAACGACCATCGCCCACTACTACGCCCATATCACAGCGCTGGATGAGCAGCTGGGCAGGTTGCTGAAAACCCTTGAGGAGCTAAGGCTGAATGAGAACACGATCGTCGTCTTCACGTCCGATCACGGCGATATGCTCTGGTCACATGGTATGGCTAAGAAGGAGCAGCCGTGGGAGGAATCGATCCGGATACCGTTCATAATCCGGTGGAAGGGGAAGATTCCGGAGGGACGCAGATACGATACACTCATCAGCACGGTGGACTTCGCTCCCACGCTCCTCGGGCTTATGGGGTTTGAGATCCCGGGATATATGGAGGGGATGGATCTCTCCCATATCGTGCTCGGAAAGGGAGGAGACGAGCCGGAGTCCGTGTTCCTGACGGAACCGGTGATAGTGGATCAGGGCTTACACCAGGGAGTAAGGGAGTGGAGGGGCGTTCGGACGAAACGGTACACCTACGCCAGATGGTTCGACGGTGAGGGATGGGTGTTGTATGACAACGATGCCGATCCTTACCAACTGAACAACCTCATAAACTCGACCGAGTTCGCCCCCGTGCGCGATGAGTTGGAGTCCATGCTGCGTGAATGGCTGAGGCGAACCGGAGATGAATCGCTTACGTGGCGAGAGAACATCCGCCGCCTGGGCCTTATAGATCTATGGAACGCCCGTGAAAGGGAGTTACATCCTAAAAATCCGAGAATCCTAAAATAAGAGGGGTGACTTTCATATGAAGATAAAACTCATAGGTTGCCTCCTTTTTTCATTCACCTTAACCCTTATAGCGGCCGCGGTGGAGGTCGACGAACATACCGTGGCGCTGTGGCTTTTCGATGAGGGCGAGGGAAAGGTCGTCAAGGATCTTTCGGGCAACGGAAATGACGGGAAGATCATGGGGGGAATAAAATGGGTGAACGGCAAGTTCGGATTCGGCCTGCAGGGTAACGGCGCGGACGGATATGTCCTCGTGCCGGACAGCGACTCGCTCGATCTGACGGAAGGACTGACTATAGAGATGTGGCTCTACCTGAACAACTACTCCACGGCTGGCGGCAACGGCGTGACGAAGGAGACCAGCTATAAGGTCGGGGTTAACTCCTCCAAGAAGCTGATGCTGAGGATAACGAGCTCCAAAGGCGCCTGGGCTCAGATGGTAGTGCAGAGTAAAAGCGATGTGCCGCTGAAATCATGGCATCATGTGGCGGGCACATACGACTCCGCCTCGGGAGAGGCCAAGCTGTACATGGACGGCGAGCTCGTCGGAGAGGGTAAGCTCGGCGGGACGATCATACCGAATAATAATCCCCTGTGGATCTGCAGGGGACAGGCGCCGTTTCTGGACGGGATAGTGGACGAGGTGCGGATCTCCTCCGTAGCCCGATCCCAGGAGGAGATAAAGAAGTCCATGGGGGGATTGTCCGAGGTGCGCCCATCGGGCAAGCTGGCGGTGGTATGGGGAAAGGTTAAGGTTTCCAGATAATTCGTTTACGTAGAGGTGATGACATGGGGGAAACAGAGAGATCCCTCAGGCGATCGGTATGTGGAGTATCAGATGTACGTGATAAGCTCAGGCGTCCAGCGGGCTGCGGACGGCATTTTGGGGAACCAGTCTTGACATATTGGCTTTTTTGCGTTATGATGTCTAGGGAGTGCAATAAATAGGGATTAGAGCTGATCCTATAAGGTCTCGTGAATGACACGACATGGCAAAATAGCTAGGAAGATCCAGATACAGCCACTGATCAAGAGCGTCCCGGAGATAATATCACGAGTCAAAACGGAAAAAGAGCGAAGATATTTTCCGTCCAACCCTGTGTTCAGTTGACTGGTTTTGTTAGCTGCTGACGCTTATGTTAGGCGGCCCTACAGATGATGGGGGTCATGGATCTATGGAGAGTAGCTATGAATACAGTAGGGCAGATGACAAAAGACGAACTTCGAGAAATGATAGAGACCATCATCGAGCAAAAGCTACTGGAGTTGCTCGGTGATCCTGATGAAGGGTTATCCATTCGAAAAGCTATCCGCGAAAGGCTTTTGCGCCAAAAGGAAGCAGTAGCGAGCGGGGAACGCGGTGAACCATTTGAGGACGTGATTCAGCGACTTGGATTGGGGTAATGGCCGAGTATCGCGTTCGTATCTTGAAAGCAGCGTCTCAAGAGCTGGAGAGGTTAGATAAGCCAATAGGGCGTCGCATCGTTCAGCGTATCAACTGGCTGGCTGCGAACCTAGATGCGATTCGCCTTGAGGCATTGACCGGTGATCTTGCAGGACTTTACAAACTCCGTGTAGGTGACTACCGGGTCATTTATGAAGTCCTTTGGGATGAGAAGACCATTGTGATTCACGCGATTGGTCATCGCAGTGATATTTACCGACGGTGAGGGAATACAAGCACTGCACTGCCTAACACCTGCTGCAGCCGACCGCCAAGGGCGGCGGCTGAGCTTTGTCGTTAGGCGAATTGGAAAGTGGAGCAAGTAATAAGGTGAAAAGGAGTATGAAGATGCCTATGACCGTTTTAACTCAGGAGCAAACTAAAAACCTACTTCGGGAAGTGCTTGTTGAGTTGCTTAAGGAACGGAGATCCGAATTTCACGAACTAATTGTTGAAGCCATTGAAGAGGTAGCACTTGCAAATGCCATCCGTGTGGGACGGAAGAACGAATTTGTAAGTGAAGACCAAATTCGAGCCGTACTGGAAGCGTAGTAACTATGAAGGTTGCTTATGAAGCCGCCTTTCTCCGTGACTTAAAACGTGTCCGGAGCAAGAAAGTTCGTCGCCGGGTGCAACGAGTTATTGAAGAGGTCAAGAAGGCTTCTGCCCCGCACGAGATTTTGGGGTTGACGAAACTTCATGGTTATGAGACTTTCTATCGCATTCGTGTTGGAGATTACCGGATAGGTATTGAGATAGTTGATGATACGATCATCTTTGTTCGGTTTCTGCATCGGCGAGACATTTATCGCTATTTTCCATAGCAGATTCCCATCGGCAAAGGGTGTTCATCCTTACAGGTTATCGCCTAACCTCTCGCTGCAGCCGACCCGCCTCCGCTGTCGCCCCGGCAGGCGGCTGAGCTTGACCGTTAGTTGCCAAAACAATCTAAGGAGAGTGGAAATGAATGTATTATGGGGATGTGTAGCAGCAGCAATAGGTTTGATCATGTTCATATGGGGGCTCCGCAAAAGCGAGTTCATAATCTATCGTATTCTCGTTGCTCGTTCGAAGATTTTGTGGGGTGAGAACGTCCACACGTTCTACCAAGTCGTAGGCATAATGATTATTATTTTTGGGATACTGTTGGTTCTGGGGTATATCCCAATGAAGAAATAGAATGCACCTAACAAATCGCTGCACTGGATTTTTCCCCGCATCGCTTCGTAAAAACCAGTGAGCTCAACCGTTAGGTATCGCTATATAGAATGACCAAGGTTATGTTATGCTGATGAGAAAACAAGTGCTGGCGTTGCTTCGGGAAGTGTACCCCTATCTGGCCGCCGAATATGGCATTAGGAGAGTAGGGATTTTCGGCTCCTATGCTAAAGGGATCCCCGACGAGGCAAGCAATGTCGAAGGAGTTGCGAGAGAGACATCCCCCATGCCCCGCGGAAGGGTATGGACGGGGTTTGGGATAGGCCGATCCATCACTACTTCGGTGTCAACCTTGACATTGCGTGGCAGATTGTAACAGATGAATTGTCATAAGTGGCTTCGCAGCTGGAGAGCACCTTGCTGGAAGAAGGCGATGCTTAACCCCTGCTGCAGCCGCCTAACATCCGCTGCAGCCGACCCGCCTCCGCCTCTCCAGCATGGGCGAGACCTTACACGGCTTTTCTACGAGGAGAAGCTCGACACCATCTGGGAGCAATTTGCTCCGCCGATGAAGGATCTCCTTGGTAGCCTTCAGAGCTTGAAGAGTTTCCGAGAACAAGTCAGGCGGCAGTTTGGACGGGAGGTTTTGGTGGCCTCAGAGAGAGTCGATTTTGTCGGAACTACAGCGGTGTACGAACGGACGGCGCGCTTTGAGAAGCTTTCGGCTCCGATCCTGGTTCAGTGGTTTCTTGGTTTAGATGGTAGGGTCACGGGATTCCGGGTTACTCTAGCTGAGGGTGCACCAAGTAAATACCTTCAATACCAAACCAAAACAGATCTGTATCTACCTTTCCGAGGCGAGTGGTATGTCTTCTGGGGTGGGCGCACAGCATCCCAAAACCTCCATGCCCTATCTAAGGACCAGCGCTTTGCCTATGATTTTGTGATCATGAAGGGCGGTTCCTCTCACACCGGTACGGGCAGGAAGAATGAGGATTATTACTGCTTCGGACAGCCGATTCTGGCCCCTGGATCGGGAACCGTCGTGTCAATTGAAAACGGGGTCGATGACAACGTGCCTGGGGTGATGAATGCACGTCAACCGCTTGGCAATTACGTTATTATTGACCACGGCAACGGTGAGTTTTCATTTCTCGCTCACCTGTGCCGCGGCAGTGTGAAGGTGAAAAAGGGTGACAAGGTGAAGGCTGGGGACTTGCTTGGCGATTGTGGTAATAGCGGGCATTCGAGCGAGCCCCACCTGCATTACCATCTTCAAAACACCGGAGAGCCGTTCAAAGGCGATGGATTGCCGGCGCAGTTCCGGGACTACATCGCCGACGGCCGGCCGGTTGCCCGGGGTGAACCGGTGCGAGGTCAAGTGATCAGCTCGAGCAAGGAGTAGCTGGTAGTCCCAGTCAAAAAGGAGGGATAGCAATGGCATTCAAGGCGCTTTTTCTCGCCCATGCTCCTGATGCGAACAAGGATAAACACAGGAGCGTTATCAACACGGGGAAGTATCAGCTCTTCACGGTTGTAGTGAGAAACCAGGCAGAAGCAGTAGAGGTATGCAAGGATTTCGTTGAGAAGGAAGCCATTGACTCAGTTCTGCTCTGTCCTGGGTTCACGCACAGAGATGTAGCCGAAATCGCAGAAGTGGTCGGGAACAAGGTGGCTGTCTCGGTAGCGCGGGGCGATGGTCCGAGCAGCAAAGTATCTCTGGCGGCGAGGAAACGGGAAGGGTATTTGAGTCAAAGGGAATAGCCATCCTGGTCTGGGGGATGGGCATACTACTCAAGGCGCTCATGCCGTGGTTTGGAGGCGCTCCTGCACTTCCAGCCGACCGTGCTCCGCTCGCGTCCGCATCAACGCCTTCGTTGCGCCGCGACGCTGATGCGGACGCCGCTCAACCGCCGCGCCGTTAGGCCGCATAGGCTAGGTATGAATGATGAAAGACAATGATTCTGGAGTTATCTGGCAACTACTCTTGATTTTACTCGGGGCTCCTCTGCTCCAGTGGGTGTTGTTTATCCTCAGTGGTGTTTCTTTTGAAACACACTACCAATATGCATTCCTCTCTGGGATGGCAATGGAGTATACCTTTCTCTTCCTCGTCGTATGGTTTTTACGTAAGAAGGGCCGTTCTTTAACGGACATCGGCTTCAGAAGTCCTGAGCGCTGGTTCCGCGAGATTATGATTGGTTTAGGTACGGGAGTAGTACTTTTTCTTCTTATGGGAATCTTAAATTGGCTTCCTGCTCTGATATTTCCATCTCCGGAAATAGCCGTTCATAGGCCTGTTTGGGCAGGGTGGGTTTACGGATTCGCTTTGCTGACAGCATTTGCACCGGTAGAAGAGATCATTTGGCGTGGCTACGCAATAACCCTCCTTCGCGAGCATATACGGCACATATTCCTGGTTGTAACGATCGCATCACTTGTTTTTGGCCTCATTCACTGGTGGGGTGGTCTTGGGTTGGTCGTCTCCACCACCATCGTAGGGTATCTGTATTCGGGCCTTTTCCTGTGGCGCAGAAGTCTGCTGGCGAACATTGTTGCACATTTTGTTTCGGATTTCCCGTTGTTCTTGTTTATGGTATTGCAAATTACACCGCCAGCGTCGTAGGGCGACCTAACACCCGCTACAGCCGACCCGCCTCCGCTGTCGTTCGGCGGGCGGCTGAGCTTTGTCGTTAGGAGGGATATTCGGTGAAACTCGGAAGAAGGGAATTTCTAGCGGCATCGGTAGGACTACTGGCGGGCGTTGTCACGTCCAACGCCTTTTTCAAGGAGGAAAGGAGAGGAAAGATGGAAAAACCCAACCTCATCTTCGTCCTGACAGATGACCAGGCGCAGTGGGCCCTCGGCGCCTACGGCAACGAGGACATCCATACGCCTAATATGGACAGGCTCGCGAAGGAGGGGATGCTCTTCACCCGTGCCTTCACGGCTCCCGTCTGCTCCCCCTCCCGTGCCATGATAATGGCCGGCCTATACGCCCATCAGGTGGGAATTGACGACTGGATCTCACCTCAGGAGACCGAGGGAATGGACCCCGAAAAACCCACTCTAGCCGAAGCGTTTAAAAAGGCAGGTTACACCACGGCGCTGATCGGGAAATGGCACCTTGGCAAGGAGGAGCGATATCACCCGCTCAATAGGGGTTTCGACTACTTCATGGGATTCTTGGGCGGAGGGA
>Ga0190363_1001937_pt1 | contig 12126 bp, 11 predicted proteins | sample 48721867_MG_FD_161272 | JGI IMG/M metagenome (GOLD analysis project Ga0190363, IMG submission 161272) | Hydrothermal vent microbial mat bacterial communities from Southern Trench, Guaymas Basin, Mexico - 4872-18-6-7_MG | ecosystem: Environmental > Aquatic > Marine > Hydrothermal vents >...
AAGCGTTAGAGTAATGTGTTTGTTCTACATCAATACAATTCTCAAAATCATCCTCACTTATATTTAATCCTTTATTTGATATAACCCTTCCCTCAAGTATTGGGTACTCCTTACCATTACGTAGGGATGTAAATTCAATGTCCCTCTCATAGTGAGGTATGTTTAGTCTTAATGTCCACCTCAGCAACTTTTCAGCATACATCTTGATCTCATTGATATTTCTCTGAAGCTTTGTTAGTTCCTCCTTGCGAATTATTCTATATAGTCCACCAACCCTAAATGATACTGGATGAACGCCTCTACCACCAACTACCTCCATAACTTTATTACTAAACTTCTTAATCCTTAAGGCAAGCCTAAATATTTCAGGTTCTCTCTCGACTAATTCAAAGGCAGATCTTAACCTTAAGAAGTCTTGAGCATGCATAAATACTACGTGTAATACATGACTAAATATCCACTCACCTAAGTATATTATTTTTCTTAGTATAGTTATTTCCTCAGGTACTTTAATACCTAATATTTTCTCTAATGCCCTACTGGAGCTCATGATATACGCTATAGGGCATATACCACAAACTCTCGCAGTTATGTCGGGTACCTCATACAATTTCCTGCCTCTTAAGAAAGCCTCAAAGAATCTTGTAGGCTCAAATATTTTAACTTCAACTCTTTCAACACCTTCTTCACTTACTTTAACGTATAGAGCCCCCTCACCTTCTACTCTAGTCAATCGATTAACCTTTATTTCAACTCCCTTACCCATACCTTTCAATCACCTCTCTAAATTCCTTAGACCATGAACTAATACCCTTAAAAATAAGTACAATATCTTCCTTACTTAAATCCATCTCTTCAAATCTCTTGGCAAGCGCTAATGGGTTAATACCACGTGCCGGACCTTGGCAACCATAGCATCCCCTACCAAATGATGGACATAGAGCGCCACATCCAGCTCTAGTTATGGGACCTAAGCATGGTATTCCCTTACTAACGATGACGCACTGAATGCCCTTCCTTTTACACTCATTACATACGCTTTCAGTGGGTGTAACTGGTTTCTTACCCTTAATTAATTGTCTAATGAAGTATGAAAGCAAATCTTTACTTACTGGACATCCGCCAAGCTCATAATCAACCTTGATAAAGTCTGAAATAGGTCTAGACTTATCTAATGTGTTTATCCATTCAGGTCTTGGATATACGTATCTCTTAAACTCTTCAACATTAGACCAATTTCTTAATGCTTGAATACCTCCGGTGGTTGAGCAAGCACCTAATGCAACTACAACTCTACTCCAACTCCTAAACTTCTTAATTAATTCTACCTCCTCCTCCGTAGTTACCGAGCCTTCAATGAATGCTACATCGTATGGCCCAGATTTAGGCTCGCTATTAACTTCAAGGAAGTAAGTAAATTCCACAAACTCCATTAGCTCGAGTAGTTCATCCTCCATATTTAGGAATTGTATTAAGCAACCGCTACAACTAGTTAACTTAATTACAGCAATACGTAACTTACCTTTCATAATTCTTCAACCTCGAAATACTTACTAATCATCCAGTAAGGAAATATAGGACCGTGTTTACACACAAAGTAAGGACCTAATTGACAATGACCACACAACCCAACACCACATTTCATCCTCCTCTCTAGTGATACATACATTCTTCGGATATCAAGACCTTTCTTGATTAACTCCTTAATTGTGAACCTAATCATTATTTCAGGACCACATATGAATGCCACTGTTCTTTTAACATCCATCTTAACGAGTGGTATGAGCTTAGTTACGACACCTACAGGACCCTTCCAACCCTTATCAGCCCTATCAACGGTTAAATGTACCTCAACATCGCTGACCTCACCGTATTTGAGTAATTCATTCCTATATAGCAAGTCTTTAGGTGTTCTAGCACCATAAAGTATTATTAACTTACCAAATTCTTTCTTCCTCTTTATGATTTCCTTTATTGCAGGTCTTAACGGTGCTAAGCCTATACCTCCAGCAACAATGAGTATATCCCATCCCCTATATTCATCTATGGGCCATGGTTTACCATAAGGTCCTCTAATACCTACTATGTCACCTTCCTTAAGATTCCCGATTACGTTAGTAACGCTTCCAACAAACCTTACTGTATGAGCTATTGTGTTATTATCTACATCACTCACAGATATAGGTACCTCACCAACTCCATGAACGTAAATCATATTGAACTGACCTGGTTTAGTGTTTATGAAGCCCTTAGGCATCTCGACAATATATGTCTTAACGTTAGGTATCTCGTCAACCACTTTCAAGATCCTGGTTGGTGTTGGAATTAATGATTGCGTATAACTCATAGAGTACTCACCTCTTTAATAGTCTGGAAATAACATCACGAATATCTATACCTGCAGGGCACCACGTTATGCATCTACCACAACCAACACAACCGAACGTACCGAACTGTTTAATCCAATAAACAAACTTATGAAGTAGCCAATGCCTATACCTAGCCCAGAGATCAGGTCTGAAGTGACCACCAGCTACTTCAGCATAAGTGTAATTCAGACATCCATCCCACACTCTAACCCTCTTAGCTGATCCGTCAAGTTCAGGTACATCAATTACATCGAAGCAGAAGCATGTTGGACAAACCATATTGCAGTTAGCACATCCTATACAGCGTTCAGCGATCTCCTTAAAGATACTGGATTGAATTTTCATCTCAAGGATCTCAGGTAGGTTATTAAGCTCAAAGGATGCCCTTGCACGCTTATACGCTTCCTCAATTACTTTAACATACTCACTGTAGGTATCATTATCTATAGGTCTTAAATTTATATTGCTAATTAACTTAGCACCAATCTCGCTACCTGCCTCAATAACTAGTAAATCTTTACTAGGTAATTGAGTATAAGCTATATCAAATCCTGACTTTACCTTAGGTCCTGTACCCATCGTAGCACAGAAACATGTATCTCCAGGCTCTATGCAATTCTCAACAATAGTTATGAGATTACGTCTTAGTTTTAAGTAGTACTCATCACCTAAGCTCCCCTGAACTTTATCCATAATAGTTATTGAAGCTAAATCACACGGTTTAATACCGAAGAACGCTAATTTAATTTCTTCATACCTAGGTAACTCTACTTTCCAGTCCTTAGTAATCTTAAATAAAGTAAGATTAGACGGGTATAAATACCTCTTAGGTGAGTCAGGTCCATGCCTATAGAATCTACCACTCCTTAATCTGTAACTTCCCGGCTTTTGAATGTCCTCAACACCTGATGCAAATTCATCGTAACTACCTATGTACTCCAATCTTATAACCTCGTTAACTACCTTAGGACCTACAATTTTATAACCAATACTAACAATTAGATTAAAGAGCTTTCTTAACTCCTCCCTTTCAATCAAAAAAGGACCTGCAAACATAGGATTGTCACCGTATGTGAGCAGTGTTATTACATTCGTATAGTAGTAAGCGTCAGAAATATATTGATTAGATTTAAATAAAAGTAAAAGCGATAATGAAGACTTAAAGTGTGTGATCTTATAATTTTCTCGCGATAACTCTGTTACTTAAGTAAAGTTACCCAATAAACCTAACTTCTCAAGTTAACTATGCACATAATTAGTACATGAAAGCCTATGAACATAAGTATAAATCTACACATAAACCTACGTATAACCTACATATCTAACACTATACTAGCCCTATCAAGGTATAGATCTACTAAATGTCCGCCAAGACTCACCTTAATTGGTATGATAGGTTGACCTTACTACCTTTCTATGAATATGCTAATACACTACTATCAACTTCCATTGCTGTGCTGACTCAATATAATCCACTCCTAATGGCTATGCTACTCTTTTATGTGGTTAGAAATCCCATGTCTAGTACTATGAATGCTACTAGCACTATAGCAACCTCAATACCGATCTTTACCTCCTAGCTCTATGCTATTCACTCCCATGTGATTATGTACAAGACAAGTATAGGGTTTATGTAGTTGTCTCACCTACCAGTTGAGTTATGCTCAATAAGTAGTAATTCGATAATCCTTAGAAATTATCTTTAACATTCGGTAGTAGTATAGGAAGTAAAACTAAGTATTCCTAAAGACAATAAATACTTGGCTATGAAGTCTCAAGAACGAGTAACAGTGTTAGCGGTAATAACTGCCTTCTCGGTAGTTGCTTTATCAACATTCATACATATGCCGACAACCTCTATACCTTTAGAGATCATTGGTATGAAATATAGCGATATCGTATATGGTGTATTTCTAGACATTTTCAGTCCTGAAAATATAGATAGACCCATTAAATTAGGTATGAGGTGGTATAACTCAACGCTCTTTACACTGTTTATCACTGGTCAATCTAAGTACTGTCCTTTACCTTATATTGATTACTTCCTTGAATACCCTCCCGTAGTAGCTCTTATAATGTTATTCTCAACGTGCACATCATTCAACTTAGTACTACCTCAAGAGTACGATTATACTACATACTCAAACCTCATAATGAGTATAGCTCAATACCATCTTGTCTTAAATGCTTTAATAATATTAGTATTTGCATTATTAATGGTTACGTACCTCGTAAAATTAATTAACTTACTTAATCTACATGATAGGTTAAATAGAGTAATCATCATGCTATTTTTACCTTCATTCATGATTTACTCAGTCTACAATTGGGATATAATTGCTTCATCACTTTTCATTATGTCGCTCTACTATTTATGTAAGAAAAGGTTGATTGTATCGTCTATATTGATAGGATTATCTATACTTACTAAGCTCTTACCAGCACTATTTGTAGTGACTTTTACATTATCATTCATTTTTGGGAATAATTATGTTATTAAAACAGGTAAAGACTTATTTAAGTACGTATTCACTTCAGTATTACTCATTCTTATGGTAGTACTCCCTATCCATGTAGCGTCACCTGAGGTATTATCTGACTTCTTAATGTATCATGGAGGATGGTACTGTGAAAACTGCCTATACCAAATATTTATAAGAGATCTAAATGATCCATTGCATAGACTTCTAGCCTTAATATTTACGTTACTAACAATCATAGTTAGTAGTTTAAAGATTAAGGTAAATTCACATATGGACTTACTTAGATTAGCTTTAATCTCTATTATAGCATCAACCGTATTGAATTACATATTTACACCCCAAATGATCTTATTAATAGCTCCATTAGCGTTAGTAGTATTGAGTAAACGTGAACTAATACCGTACTTAGTTGCTGATGTAGCTAATACGTTAATGATGGTACTATTCTTCATGGATGAAGAACTTAGAAGATTAGTTAATATGTACTTAGGTATGAACCTAAATACTACATTTAACCCCTGGAGTATAGATTCACCAATACAGTGGCTCGCAATGTTGAGAAACATACTGCTATTAATTTCGCTTATAAAATTAATTGTTGTACATAGATATGAACATAAAAGCAGGATCGAAACAAATCATTACTATTAAATGATATGATATTTAAATCATGTAGGCTTCAGTTACGTTGCTGATTAAGTCTTTAATTGAGCTTTCTCTAGCTATAACAATATTACTTATGTAATCTAAGAGGGTCTTAGTAATTATTGTATAAGGAATGACAGAACATTTAATGTTTTTAATGTTTAATGCTATATCCATATTATCTAACGGCTTTGAAACCCAAACCTTTAACTTAAATTCTTATAAACTTCAGGTTTCTCTACCCGCTATGTTATGAGGTTAAGTCTATATGGGTAGAAGTTGTTAAGTGAAGATATAGTGAGTTCCTGTCTCCTAAACTCTCAATGAAGGCGGAGAAGTTCGTTACAAGATAATGAAGATTCAATTGGTGAGGATGAGACTCGATAGGTAGTGCTTGAGAATAGACAACAGGTTTCCCTATCCTATCTTGCTAATAGTGCCTCCTTTTATTACTAATATTTCGTCAGCTAACATCTTAGCTACCGATACATCATGGGTTGATATAAGCAATGTGATACCGTAACCCCTCCTCAACATGCGTAACATGTTGAGTATTGCTTCTCTTTTATCAATATCTATGTGTGCTAATGGTTCATCGAGTAATAAGAATTTTGGTTTTATAATGATAGCTCTAATTATGGATATCAACTGTGCCTCACCCATTGATAGGGTTAAGGTATTTCTTGTTGCCAAGTAATTTAGGTTTAAATCCTTAAGGATTCTTAAGGCCTCACTTAATGCTTCATCATGTTTCACACCCCTAATAATTAATCCAAATGCTATGTTGTAGGGTACATCTCCTTTCAACAGAATGGGTTTTTCATGAACATACACTATCTTCCTCCTAATACTTAACCTTTTATCCTTAGGAAGCCTCCAATAGTCATACCCCCAGGTAATTATGCTACCTCTGTTCGGTCTATACAAAAGTGCTACTAACTTCATGAGTGTAGTCTTACCTACACCATTAGGGCCTAGTATGACATAGGTCCTACTATCATTAAATACGTAACTTACATTCCTTAAAACCCATCTTTTCAGACCTGGATATGTGAACCATACATTTCTTAACTCGATGGTCATAAGCCATACCACCTCTCAATAATTCTTGAGAGTGCTGAGAATGATAGAACTGTTGCTATGAGTATTAAGCCTAGAGTTAATGCTGCCTCAAAACTTCCTTTTGATACCTCAAGTGCTATAGCTGTTGTAAGTACTCTAGTATAACCTCTAATGTTGCCACCAACTAATAATGCTATACCTAGTTCACCGATAGCTCTTGAAAACCCCATGATGGCTGCAGCTATGATTCCAGGTAATGCCTGCTTAATCATGAGTATTAGTGCCTGCTCATCACTAGCTCCTAACGTTACTGCTAGTTCACCATACGTTGCCCAAGTACTATGCATGACTCTATAAAGGATGGCTGTTATTAATGGAAATATCAGTATGGACTCACCTATGATTATAGCGTATGGTGTGTATAGTAATCTGAGAAATCCTAGAGGCCCTCTAATGCTTAAGAGCATGTATAAGAGCAAGCCTATAAATACTGTAGGAACACCTATGAGTGCCTCAAATGTTGGAATGAGAATCTTCGCTGCTTTCGAACCTTTCGATAAATAATATGCTAAGGGTATTGAAGCTGTGAGTGATAAGAGTGTCGCTAGACCCGATATGCAGATAGATCTAATGGTTATTTCAAATGCTTCATTCAAGTTATAGACACCTACCTAATCTTTATTAACAAGTTTAATCCACAACTTGCTGAGTTCTTCAATCCTATCCTTAGCCGGGTAAAATAGTGGTTGTCCGTACTTATCAACACCATACTTAGCTATTAACTCTTGGGCATTGTTCACTAGGAAATTTATGAAGTCTTCAGCAATGGATCTCTCAATACCATTACAGGAATTAACTAGGTAGACACTATAGATGTTAATTAATTCCGAGTCATTTGTATATAGTATTACGAGATTAGGTATTCTCCCCTCACCCTTAAACCTAAGGAATGTACCTACATCACTTAAGGTATAAGCGTTGAATTCATCAGCTACCAGTAGAGTTTTACCTATTCCGCTACCAGTTTCTATATACCATGACTTACCTCTAGGGTTAAGGCCTGTTAAATTCCATATCATTAACTCCCTAATATGCGTACCTGACCTATCACCTCTACTAATGAACTTCGCCTTCCCTACCTCACCTGCTAGATATATCCTTCTAAACGCTTCAAGAACATTACCTGATTGTGAAACACCTGCTGGGTCCTCTTTAGGCCCTACAATAACGAAGTAATTATAGGCGAATATGTGACCATCGATAAGTACCCCCTTACTTATATACTCCTTCTCAAGACTAGGAGCATGGACCAAGACTAGGCATGCATCACCATTTTCAGCTCTCCTTAACGCTTCACCGCTACCTAAAGGCATAAACGCTAGTATGGCATCATGACCGTACATCTCTCTGAACTTGCTTGCTAAATAATCGAGTAGACCTGCAGCATAGAGGCTTGTAGTTGTTGCTATCCTAACTTTAACATGCTCAGGAGAAATATTTTGATGACCGATCACTAATACAATTACCATTATTAACGATACGATAAGGAATATTGTTAGTATTGTTTTAAACTTCATATTCATTATTCCCTACTATTTTAGGTTTAGATACCTATATAGCGTTATCGGATACCGGATATCGCCTATAATTACTTTTTAGAAACTCTATAGTTGGGGTAAAGTGTGAGTTTTGATGAGAGTAGACTAAGTATAAAGTACGAAGTTATTCTGGAGTACGATGGTAAGCCCTTGCTTGATTCTAAATTAGCTAATCTACTTAAGCTATTAAGAGAGAAAGGTTCCTTACTAGCAGCTTCCAAAGCCTTAGGTATCCCTTATTCGCGTGCCTGGGAATCAATAGCCAGAATTGAGAGAGTTCTTAACTCACCATTAATTACAGCGATTAGAGGTGGTAAGGGGGGTGGTGGAACTAGGTTAACTACTTTAGCTCTTAGGTTATTAGAACTTTACGATAGTGCTGAGAGGAAGTTAAGGAAGTTACTAGGTGGAGCTACTACTAGAAAATACTTAAGTATTGAAGAACCTGATATCATTATTGCTTATAGTCATGACCCATTACTAGAGCTTGCTATAGGTAAATTAAGGAGTTCAGGATTCAATGTTGAGGGTTTATGTATAGGCTCAGGTTTAGCATTAGCTGCTCTCTCATTGGGTGAAGCAGATGTAGCTTGTCTTCATCTCTATGACCCAAATACTAGCGAGTATAATAGGCCATATATTGAGAGGTATTGGCTGAATGGTAAAGTAGAAAGTATTGGTTATTACGGTAGAGAGCTTGTGTTTGCACTGAGACCTGGACTTCAGTTAAGATCCGTAGATGATGTAATTATGGAATTACTGCAAGGTAATCTTAAGTTAGTCAATAGAAATAGAGGTTCAGGTACTAGAGTATTTCTTGATTACCTGATTAACTCTATAGGTAAGAGATATGGATTAAAAGTAAATACCTCAAGGATTAAGGGCTACGGTAATGAAGTTACATCACATATTGAAGCTGCTAGAATAGTTGCCCAAGGTAAGGCTGATGTAGCTTTAGTACTTAGATATGCTTCAGAACTATATAATCTTAACTACATACATGTAACATGGGAGCGATACGAGTGTATAGCACTTAAGGAAGTATTCCATAAACAGGCAGTTAAGGAGTTTAAGGAAATAATTAATTCTGAATGGTTTAAACACTTACTCAAAAAATCTGTAGGTTACGAGATGATTATGTAATGAACCTACTTCTTACTCTTTAGATGTATGTGTAGTCCTACATGCATCTTAGTAAAGTTATTCTTGAATGTTTCAGATAATATATATTCAGCTCTTAATCCCGTACAGTGCCCTGTAACTACATTACTAACGCCTAGTCTCTTTAATTCATTTGCTACACCCCTTATGAATTCATCCTTTGACTCAATTAGATGAAAGCCACCTATAACTAAGTACGGGTTCTCCTTAACTATCTTACAGGCTTGTCTAACGATATTCACTATACCAGAATGACTGCATCCACTAACTACTACTAAACCTAACCCCTCAACATTTATCGCTATACCCGTGTCGTCCCTAACGGTGTTTCTGACTAGTTTACCGTCAATTACTGTGTATAGTCCCTCAAACTTAGGTACAAAGCTTTCATCTCTTTCTATTTCACCTAAATAATATATGCCTGGAGCTATTTCTAATGGATCCCTGGTTAGTATTGGGACCACGTTTTTGAGTTCATTAATGCTGTATGGTAATCCTATGTTTAGCCTAACAGACTCTTTACCTACATGAATAACTGGCTTAGTTATATCTGGATGAGCTACTAGAAATACTCTCCTCCCCATGTACTTAACTATCTCAGGCATACCTCCTGTATGGTCGTAATGGCTATGAGAGAATACTACCGTACTCACATCTCTAAGATTTAACTTCAATATCTCAGAATTCCTTATTATAGCGTCACCTACTTGACCTACATCGAAAAGTATGTAGCGGCTTCTCTCATTGGAAGTTGTTACCCTGATAAGTATTGAGAGACCATGTTGTGCGAGTAGTCCTACTGAATTGAAGCCTGCATAATCTTCTGCTAGTACATATATATCAAGCTCTGAAACCTTCATATGTGACCACAATCATATTGTGTGAAACCAACTTTAAACTCTTAAAACAACAACAACTTTACTTAAGGTTTAAATCCATAGATAAGGTGACGCTAATGTGTATGGTTTTGGTCGCAGCCCTTACATAATTTATTACTTTAAATGTACATGATACAAGTGCTTCTATATGGTAGTTACCTGGAATCTTAGCTATACCCGCAAGGTTTATCCAGTAACTGTAGGTATATCCGGGCATTATGTATGTATTGTTGACTCTTATCCAGGGACAGAGTCCCCTTTCTAGGAGGTACACCTCATGATCTACAGGATCCTTAACTAATACTTCACACCATGTGTGTGGGAGCCATGAAGAAGCTGCTGAAAACGTTTCACCCACATATATAAGTTTGTAAAGCAATCTTGGATTACTTAACGATATATTTGAGGGTGCTATTAACATAATAATCCAATTCTTAACATACTCAATTACAATCTTTTTTGCAATATTCACGCAATCCTTACTCACGAGCAAGTAAAAATCTCCATTATGATACATAATACCTGCTCTAGGGCATTTGTGATTGCCTAGTACCATGTACTCCTTAGGATGCTTTAGTGTCCCCGTACATGCGTAATATATTTGAATCACTTCAGAAGCTCCGTCAGGATACAGTACTAAAAACCAGGCACCTCGACGCCCTGTAGTTCTCACAGGTAAAGGAATGAAGGTTACATCATTAAACATTAAACCTTCACTCAAGTACTCATTAGGTGAGATACGTCTAGCGAAATAGATGGATCCATTTATTGTAATACTTACTACTCTGTTTGATATTGATGGTCTACTCTTAACTTTAGAGGATAGACTGGTTAAGCTAGTAACTAAGGCACTATAGTGTGATATCATGAAGGCGGTAATGAGTATAAGTGCTAGTATAGTTATTAAAACTTTCAACCTCATCTTACTCAGCGTTTACACCCTTAGAGTTCTTACATTAAAATTGAATATATGTCTTGGGCCTCGAACAGTTGCATATTTATGTTACGAATATTATGAAAATATGAGAATTACTGAGTCGATATTGATTTATAAGAGGTAAATCTAATTAACTTTACTGGATAGCTTTGAGTATTCTCGTGATAGCTTTTGGAGGATGTACTCCATATATTCAAAAATCACTAAGTTTAAAGCTACCCATACAATTTCCGGTTAATAATGTAAGTGATGTCATAATTGTTCATGAACATATAATTCGCGAAGATCATGACTTAATTAAAATGTTAAAGAATAATATAATTAATACTACCGGAATGAAACCTAAAACCATTACCTTATCCTTAAATATCATCGAAGCGGTTTCAATACTTCTTAAGAAGGTATTTAATAAGGAGGCTAGCTACATCTTAATGTTAATTGGTACCAATAACTATATCCACATATTTACATTAATCTCACTTATGCTTTCAGGTAAGACGGCGTTAGTTTACCTATACTATATTGCTGGTAAGGATAAAGCTTGCGAGGTAATGATTCCTAAAGAAGTATTAGCAGTATTACAACACCCTCTAACTAGTTTAGAAAGAAGCATACTAGAATTTGCAGTTAAGAATCCAGGTATAAGATACGAAGATCTAACTATGGTGTTAGGAAGGAGGGTTAAAGGTATTAAAAACTTAACTTTAAGATTGAAGGAAAAAGGCTTAATATATAGGAAGGGCAGGAGGAGAGGCTATATCCTACTGAATGGGGTAAGGGTTCACCTCTTTATGTGTTTTTATATTGGTGATCATCGGTTCATCCTTGTTCCTCCCCTTTCAGTCTGGTTTCATCCTTCATTGCGGGGGCGTTCACCGCCGAACCCTAGCGACGGCACATTCATGTAAACAATAAGTTAAACAAAAATATAAGCATAATGCCACGGAAAATATATACAAACATACACAATTATATAAAACCCGCTACGGCATT
>Ga0190363_1001938_pt1 | contig 12125 bp, 13 predicted proteins | sample 48721867_MG_FD_161272 | JGI IMG/M metagenome (GOLD analysis project Ga0190363, IMG submission 161272) | Hydrothermal vent microbial mat bacterial communities from Southern Trench, Guaymas Basin, Mexico - 4872-18-6-7_MG | ecosystem: Environmental > Aquatic > Marine > Hydrothermal vents >...
GGAACACTGGGTATATCGTTCGCTATTGTCACATCTATAGCCAATGCTACATGCGGTTCAATTGCAAATGCAGCTACTCTAGCACCTTTTAATCCTACTTCTTCTTGGACTGTAGCTACGGCGTAAACATCTACTTCATGTTCTTCTAAGGCTTTGAATGCTTCTACAAGTACTGTAACACCAATACGGTCATCGAATGCTCTACCACTAACTGTGTCACCACCTAATTTAACAACATCCCTATCCATAACAGCAACGCTTCCTACGGTTACACCTAATTTCTCCGCTTCTTCTTTACTCTTAACACCTATATCTATAAATAACTCTTTCATAGGTATGACTTTCTGCGCCTCTTCAGGTTTCATTATATGTGGAGGCTTAGATCCTATGACTCCTCTTACTATCTTGCCGTCCTTAGTCTTAATCAACACCCGTTGTGCTGGCAGAATACGTTCAGTCCATCCACCAATTGGTGTAAACCTTAGGAATCCTTTGTCGTCGATGTGTTTTATCATTAAACCTATTTCATCCATATGTGCGGCTATCATTAACTTACCATTGCCCTTAGAACCCTTCTTAACTGCAATAACATTGCCTAGAGAGTCAACCCATAATTTATCGGAATAAGGCTTTAATTCATCAATAACTATTCCTCGTACGTCTTCTTCAAAGCCTGATGGTCCAACAACACTGCATAACTTACTTAATAACTTAAACAAGGTATCCTTAGAAGGCTTGTATGTTGGCAAATGTTTTCACCCCTATACTAGACAGCTAAAAAGTGATAAATAAGAGATTTAGGAATCCAGTTATACCACTAGTATAATCAAATATAATAACTAGAGTAACTTAATATAAATAGTTACAATGTTAAACTAGGCAACAATTGTGGGAACACATAGTAACGCTGAAAGGGAATTAAAGGTAGGATTAGAGGTTAAAGCGCATAGGGTAGTTGTATTATCATTATCATAGAATTATATATGAATGGCGGCGGGGGTTGGTGGGTGGTAGCGGGGGGTGGACTTTCCCGGGGCGCCCGCCCTATCTCAGTCACATGTATGTTATCATAGTTCAGCTTTTAAACTTTTAGGTTCATATATTGATAGAAGTTTCTGTAATCTTCGATGTTTCTCGGGATGTAATGGTCTCATGTATTGTGCGAGTCTCACTAGGTTATCTCCACTTATGGCTAACCTATATGCGTAACCTCTCATAATTTTATACATTTTGCAGGGAACTCCTAAGACCTCTAGAAGACTCCTTATATCTTTGAGGCCATTCTCGTTGACCGATGTAATTGTTATCCTTCTGGTTTTCAAATCTATATGTCCTTCATCATCAATGTATGCTCTAATCCACGCACATATTAGATCTATGGTTTTGTTTTGATCCTTATAGAGAAATATCGTAATAGGTGCTCTCCATTCCCTAGACCTGCCTGCACCTAGTGCTTTGAGTCTTAGATAGGCAGTTTTAGAGCGGAATCTAGCGATGTAGGTATTCTTATGCCTTAACACTTCTACTGCTGCTCCATATTCTTTCTTAACGTCATTTATGTACTCCTCTATAAGTTCTTTACATGAGTTAGTATATTCTATAACATATCTTGTTCCTCTCTGCCCTTCTTCAGTGTATATATGTCCATCTCCACAAATATGTGCATGAATTCGTGCCTCATGCATGGAGCGTAACTGGATCAATGTATGTGAGTTTTTATTAAGAGAATTAGTGAGGTAGGGCGGGCGCCCCGTTTTGAACCACCGACCTCGGGGTTATGAGCCCCGCGGGCTAACCTGGCTACCCTACCCCGCTATTCTACCCCGCCAGTTTTAACCTAGATAGCGTATTGGTCTTTTAAGCTTATCTGAACTCTTACTCTTCGCTCGTTATGAATCCCAGTATCTGTTCATCTTTTCTCATTAGTAGTATTTTGTCTATTAATTCATTCTCTAAAGGTGCTATTACTATTACATTTTCGTCTTTAGCAACAAGTTCTTGTAATCTGTTGTAAAGTTCATTAATGTTATCATAATATTCTATTATTTTATCAGCATTAATGAATTCTTCTATGAAATTAGTACTATAACCTCTTAGTACTAGAACATATAACTTCATATTCTTCCACACTATATATACCCTGGAGTCGCCTGATAGAAGAGCGTTTAGGGTAATATTTAGTGGAAGGAACTGAGAAATCATGGTTAGATAAACTATATTTCGAAGCTAAACGTAGATGGGTAGATGTTGAAATAGATGCTATGAAAATACATAAGTCAAAGGTAGATGTCTATATGAGGATTAGAGGGGAGAAAGTTAAAGTAATTGTATATGGTGATGGAAGAGTATGGGTTGTATCAAGACTTCAAGGATTAAACATTGCATTAAAGAAAATGGTTAAAAGAATACTTGAAAAAGAAGGGCTTATACCAAAGAGTGGGTAAGTAGGCAATCAATGATAACCTAACTGGGTGTATATCTTTGAATTCCAAGGGTAAGAATCCGTATAGGAGTAAGATAAGCGTACTAGTGGATATTTGGACTAGGATAATAAGCTATGGTGATTTAGCAGGTATAACTAGGGATGAGGTAAGGAAGATTCTTTATGAAACATATAAAGCAAGAAATATAACGCCATTTAAAGGTAAAGCTAATCCCGAAGACCTTTATGATAAAGAGCTTATGAGCTTATACATTGTTGGTAAGTATGGTTTAGGACTAGATAAGCAGTACCCAGAGATCTTCGACGAAGTGTTCTACAATGAGAGATTATATGAAAAAATAATAGAGATAATGCTTTCGAATAATGATGTTGATAAGGTAAGGAGTACTATATTAAACTTGTTGGGTGGTAAACTAAATTCAAATACTACAGCTAGAATACTTAGAACGCTCTTTACAGCAATAGTGCTAGGATTCCGTAAGGAAGAAGAACTAATAGAATTGATGCATAGGTTTACTAAAGTGTTCCCTGAACAAGAGCAAACGATTAGAAAGTATACCAGATTCTACATTGCATTCAGAGTTGCAGAAGCAATATCCAAAGGTCTAATAAGAAACAAGGTAGCCAAGGAAGCATATAAGCAGTCGTTGGCCATTAGGATAGGATTCTCTAAGACAATACCAGATGACGGCTACATTTATAGTATAGCGCGTGAAGTATTCCGCATACCTGATAAAATCTTAAGGAATGTTCTAAACACAGGGAATAAAAACAAGGGCACAAGGCAAACATTTAGTAAATAACGCAAGTAGGTGTTAGTGGAGAAACGTCTAAATTCCACACACTAAACTACATATTATGATTACACAGAAGTACTAGAGGTGAAGGGGGCATACTCTATAGATTATCATATACTCAAAGAGAGGTACTATTTGCACTAATAAGGTTATATAGCAAGTATGGTAAAATGATTAAGAGTAGAGATATAGCTGAAATGATAGGTAAAGATGAAGGGACAGTTAGAAACATAATTGCAAGCCTAAAAGCAATGGGGTTCATAGAAAGTAAGACAGGACCTCGTGGAGGCTACATGCCAACACTTAAAGCATATGAATACATACGCATGCCTATATACTCGCATACATATGAAGCGATAAAGGTAATGAAGGATGGTAAAGAGCTTGACATAGGTATACTTGGGATAGAACTCTTAGACATAACTAATCCTATGGGTAATAGAGCTGTACTAAAAGTAGCAGGTGATTTAAGCCAGATAAGACAAGGAGATAATATCACTTTAGGTCCAACACCATCTAACAGACTAGTCATTGAGGGTAAGGTTCTCTTTGTAGATGAACTTAGAAAAGAAATAGTAATAGATATTAATCGTGTAGTAAGCATACCACGCGAACCAATAGAGAATATTGCTTCCAAGAATCTAATAACAGTACCTAAGGATGCAAAGATAAAAGATGTAGCTAAAGTTCTCTATGAACATGGTATTCGTGGAGCACCTGTTATCGATGAACAAGGCAACGTGATAGGATTGATAACTACAGCTGATATAGCTAAAGCTGTGGTAGAGAATAACATAGATGTACCAGTTACCCAATATATGAAGAGAAACGTAGTAAAGATAAGAGCTAACCAAGACATACTTGATGCGATAAAGATGATGTTAGATAAGAAGATAGGTAGATTACTAGTAGTAGATGATAACGATAAACCCATAGGTATTGTAACTAGAACCGATATACTTAAGAGAATAGCTGGTCTAGAAAAAATAATATAAATCCAACCTTTATGATGAGTACTCCCCAACCCGATATAGATGACGAGAATTCCTTTAACTGACACACTCTAATTATATTTATTAGCTACTACTATTAACACCTCCTACGGTACACATTTAGAGGGATAATGCTATGGCAAAGACCATACACATAGCTAGTGTTGAGAAAAGATATATTGTAAGGAAAGGTGAGAAAGTTCTATATGTCGAAGTAGCACGTACAAGGGATGGAAAACCTGTTGTAAGTGTATTTAAAACTCTTAGGAACGTTATTGTAAGGAAAGACGAGAAAGGTAGAAGAAATGAAAAGGAGGATTGGGAGCACGAATTTAAGGACGCTGAAGAAGTCGACTACAAGCAGCTACCATTAGATGTTAGGAGAGCCTTAAGTAGACTCCTCCCCTAGGCCATTCACATACTTAAATTCTTTATTTGTATTCTTAGACATAATGGCCTCCAATACCCTTTTATGGAGTATTTGTAGGAGTCTCTTTCTATCCTCCATTAATACTACATCACTGTATCCTTGTGCTACAAGTCCATGTGCGAATGGACTAGGAACACTATATGGTCCTACAACTCGAATCTCGATATCCCCTTGATGGATCCATTTTAATACGAGTTTAGCAGCATCTATGTTCATGTAATCCTCTAGAATTTCTCTATATGCTTCTCTCAATATGGGGAAGTTAGGTATACTTTCTACTACTCTTAAAAGTGCTTGAGCATTGACTTGCCTCCTATAAAGACTTGTTTCAACACCTTTATATCGACGAAGTATCATAAATGCTCTTTCGGCACAGTGCCTAAACCTTCTCTTAAGCAGTTCTGTATATCTAAGAACGCGCTTCAGTATGTCCTCTATGTTATCAGGTGCAACAGAGTATACTAGTTCAACTACATCTAGATTTACTGGTCTCTTAGGTATTGTTAACATAAAACCATTATCTGACACAGTTATCCTAACATTCAATCCAGTCTTCTTAGATAACATATAAGCATATGCACGTGATAAAGCATTAATAGTTCTACGTCCGTAAAGTGCATGGAATATTATATTAAATGTCTCTCCTTCATCCCATAGCTCTACTAGTAATAGTTTATCTGAAGGTGGAGGAGAATTGGTATAAAGTACTTGCTCCATAAAGTAATTATATATGGCTTCAGCGGCATGAGATTCTAAGTTATATTCTTTAATGAGCCATCTAATCACTTCATCACGTGGTTTTTCCTTCATGAGTTCATATACTATTCTACGGAATTTACCTACCTCCAAAGCCGAGTCAAATGCTAATGGCAGCATTTCAGAAAACCAGCTGGGTACCGTAGGTCTCACTCCTTCAACTCTTTTGACGTAGATTCTATTGATGTCACCATATACATACTCATAGGTCCTACCGCCTAAAACGAATATATCGCCAGGGGCAAGTATTTGCGCAAATTCTTCTTCAAGGTCACCTACATAGCGTCCTTCAACAGTGAATACTCTTATCTTGGCTTCATCGGGTATTGTTCCTGTGTTTAAATAGTATATCATTCTAGCTCCTCTTCTCCTACCAAAAACTCCCTCTTCTTCATCAAACCATATTTTTGCATATACATTACTGGCTTCAAGTACGTCTCCGTATCTTCCAGCAAGATATCTTACAACATCTATGAAATCCTCCCATTTAAGGGTATGAAATGTGTAGCTACGCTTAATTAACTGGTATGCTTCTTTTACATGCCATTTCTTTTCAAGAGCCATGCCAACTATATGTTGTGCTAGTACATCTAAGGGATTCTTTGGTATTCTTATTCTATCGATCTTCCTTTCAAGAGCAGCTTTAGCAAGTACTGTACATTCTACAAGATCATCACGATCGACAACTATTATTCTGCCTTTACTTATTTCACGAATATGATGGCCGCTTCTTCCGACTCTTTGTAATAGTCTTGAAACACTCTTAGGACTACTTAGGAGTACTACTAAGTCTATCCAGCCAATGTCTATTCCCAGCTCGAGGCTAGTAGATGAAACAACTACTTTAAGTTCGCCGCGTTTAAGTTTCTCTTCAACTTCAAGTCTTACATCGCGGCTGAGACTGCTATGGTGTGCTTCAACTTTATCAGCATCAAGTATACCTTCCTTTTCAAATATTTTACGTAACTTATAGACTACTCTTTCAGTAGCACTTCTAGTATTAGTAAACACTAATGTAGTACGATGCTTCTTTATCAAGTCTACTAGAACACGATATATGGCTTCATTGACTTCTTCAGCTGAGGTATGGATAAGATCTTCTACAGGACAAATAACACGTATATCTATTGGTTTAGTAAACCTGGCATCAACTATTTTACAAGGTCTAGGACTTCCATCATCATTATAGCCTACGAGGAATAAAGCAACCTCACTCAGGGGTGCGATGGTAGCGCTAAGTCCGATACGTATTAATGGTTTACCTACAAGATACTCTAATCTCTCAATACTAACAGTTAGGTGGCTACCTCTCTTACTACTAGCAATTTCATGGATTTCATCTACTACAATCCACTTTACATTTCTTAGTCTTTCCCGGAAACGAGGGGCAACGAGTATTATTGATAGAGATTCGGGTGTTGTAATAAGGATATGTGGAGGATTTCTGACCATACGTTGCTTCTCTATAGGGCTAGTATCGCTTGTACGAACAGCTATACGTATCTCAGGTAACTCGTACCCTAATTCCTCTGCAACCTTCTTAATACCTTGAATAGGCTCTAATAGATTCCTACGCATATCATTATTCAATGCTCTCAAAGGAGAAACATATACTACGTATACTTGATCCTCTAATTCACCCCTTTCAGCATATTCATACAATGTGTCAAGGAGAGCAAGAAATACTGCAAGAGTCTTACCCGTACCAGTAGGACTTGAAATCAAGACATTTCTTCCAGCTTTAATCTCTGGAATAGCCATTCGTTGGGGTGGAGTAAAACTACCATAACGTCTCCTAAACCATTCAGCTACGTATGGGCGTAGTAGCTTGTATACCTCTTCATCAGTTGGTTCTCGTTCAATAACATCAATAGACATTATTAGCCAAGCACCTCAATATCATCTATTAACAGCTATTAAGCTCCTAGAGAGGTTATAGGATATTCGCCCAAAAGCACTACAATGAACTCTAAGGCAACATACCTTAATTTACCTGCTATAGATAAACCTTTATGGGTTAAGGTCTTGCAAGATATTCTGGAAAAAGCAATAGAATATGCTAGAAACTTAGGAGTAGATTTCGCTGATATAAGAGTAGAACAAGTAGAAAGAACAATAGTCACAATACAAGATGGCGTACTCAAGGATGTTAGATCAGGAGTAGAGGCAGGAGCAGCAATAAGAGTATTATATCGTGGTGCCTGGGGTTTTTCATCAGTTAATAGAATAGAACTAAATGAATTAAGAAAAGCTATACAAACAGCATACTCAGCTGCTCGAGCACTAGCACCTAAGGTTAAGAAACCAGTTAAGATAGTAGAACTGTCTAGTAAAACCGATTATGTATCAGTAAAGTTTAAGCGTGATCCTAAGGATGTCTCTTTAGAAGACAAGATAAAGGATTACATAGAATATGAGGCAAGATTAAGAAAACATGACTATGTTAAAACAACAACAGTAAACTATGCTGACATAGTAGGTGTTAAAAGATATATTAGTACAGAAAATCGCTACATAGAACAAGAACTAGGAATAACATGGATGTACACATGGATAACGGGACGCCTAGGCGATGTAGTAGCTTCTGTAAGAGATGAAAGAGGGTCCATAGAAGGCTATGTAATATGGGATAAATGGGATATGAATGACGTAGTTAAACTAGTTGTAGGTAGATTAGAAAAACAATTGAAAGCAAAACCACCCAAGGGAGGGGTTTTCCCAGCAGTACTAGCACCAGAAATAGTAGGAGTATTTGTTCATGAAGCGTTTGGTCATCTTGCTGAAGCAGATTTAACGACAAGCGGTAGCGCTATAAGTGATAAAATAGGTAAAGAAATAGCAAGCCCTCTTGTAACCATAGTAGATGATCCAACAATACCTGGCGGCTTTGGCTCATTTAAGTATGATGACGAAGGAGTAGAAACTAGGCCAGCAGTACTAATAGAGAACGGCGTAATCAAAGAAGTAATGGTTGATAGACAATATGCTGTACTACTAGGGGTAAAGCCTACAGGTAATGCTAGAGCTGAAAGTTATAAGGTGCCACCTCTAATAAGAATGAGAAATACTGTTATGAAACCTAGAGACTACACTAAAGAGGAACTGTTCGAGGACATAGACTACGGCTACTACCTTGTAAGCTTCCGTGGAGGACAAGCTAACCTTGATGGTACATTTCAAGTTGGAGTACAAGAAGCGTACGAGATAGTTAAAGGAGAAATAGGTGAGCCAGTAAGAAACATGAGCATCAGTGGAAACACACTTGATACACTCAGAGAAGTAGATGCTGTAGGAAAAGACTTCGAAATAGGATTTGGTAGATGTGGCAAGGGTCAAACAGCATACGTTTCCGATGGCGGACCCCATATACGTGTAAGGAAAATAGTCGTAGGAGGTGTAGCCTAATGTCTGTATCACTAACGGAATATGCCTCGATAGCTGTAAAGCATGCTATATCAAGCGGTGCAAGTGAAGCAGAAGCATATGTTACAAGATCAAAAGATAATGAAGTGGAAATTCAAAACAATACAATTAAACAAGCATATGCATCAATAGATTCAGGATTAGGAATAAGGGTAGTAGTAGGTAATAACATAGGTTTCTCGTATACTAATAAATTAGATAGAAAAAGTATTGAAGAAGCAGTAGAACGTGCAATAAAAATAGCACGTGCATCTGAACCAGATCCATACTGGAAAGGCTTACCTGAACCATCAACAACTTATCCTAGACCTGAAGGTACATTCAGTTTAGAATTATCAAGAATTAAACTAGAAAACATCGTTGAAAAGGCAGGAATACTATTAGATAAATTACTTGAAGACAAGAGAATAACTGTTGTATGGGGCACGTTAACAACAAGTACATGGAGTATAGCAGTAGCAAATAGCAATGGAGTATACCAAGTAGATCATGGAACGGTAGCAGTGGTAGCAGCAGAAGTAGTGGCAAGAGAGAATGGTGATGTGACACCAGGAATATTTGAAGTAGACTTATCAAGAACAACATTCCCGAATGTGGAAGGGTTAGCTGAGAAGTTAAGGGAGAAAGCAATCAAGAACTTACATCCAGTTAAAATAGATGAAATAAAACTACCAGTAATAATGACGAACTATGCTATCGAAAGTATATTCACTTATACATTCAATCAAGCAATACGTGGGGATAATGTTGTTAGAGGTAGGAGCCCCTACAAAGATAAACTAGGTGAAAAAGTAGCAGTAGAAGAACTAACAATAATAGACGATGGCACGTTAAGAAACGGATTATATACAAGTATATTCGATGCCGAAGGTATAGCTAGGAGAAGGACAGTAATAATAGAGAAGGGAGTGTTAAGAAACTTCATATACGATAACTACTGGGCAAAAAGAGCAAATACTGAGAGCACAGGTAATGCTTCGAGGAGAGATTATGCGTCAACGCCAGTGATCTCGCCATCAAATCTAGTTATAGAGCCAGGAACATTTAGCGAAGAAGAAATAGTTAGTGATACAAGGAAAGGCCTCTTGGTTGATGGACTACAAGGAGCGCATAGTAGTAATCCAGAAACAGGAGAATTCAGCGTAGTAGCAACACCAGCATGGTATATTGATAACGGCGAGCTTAAACCTGTAAGAGGTATTATGTTAGCAGGAAACATATACGAGTTGCTAAATAAGATAACAGGTATGACTAAGACAACTAAACAAGTTGGAACACTAAAGGCTCCCTGGATAAGGTTTGCTAATGTAAGAGTAGTAGTGAAAAAGTAAAGTATATTAGAAGATAATAGTATACCTGGTGTACTAGAAGTGGTCAAAATAACATGGCACGGCCATGCGTGTTTTCAAATAACACTATCTAATGGCTACACAATTGTAATAGATCCACATGATGGTTATAGTTTAGGGTTAAAGAAACCCCAGGTTAAAGCAGACCTAGTACTAATAACTCACGACCATTTTGATCATAATGCTGCAAACGTTGTGACTAAACCAGAAGCAAAAATAGTAAAAGAATACATAGGCGAAACACAGATAGATGATGTAAAAATAATAGGCCTACAAGCATATCACGATAAATCGAAGGGTAGACTTAGAGGAAAGGTGTCAGTCTACAAGATAGAGGTAGAAGGTATAACGATGGCACATCTAGGAGATATAGGCCACGTACCAGACAATGAATTAGCCTTTAGGCTAAGACCACTAGACATACTAATGGTTCCAGTAGGGGGAGTTTTTACCATAGAACCCCATGAAGCATGGGAAACAATCAAAAAACTAGAACCTAAAATAACAATACCGATGCATTACTGGTTACCAGGTACAACATTACCATTAAAAACTCTGGACGAGTTCCTAGGCTATGTAAAATACAAAGTGGATAGAGTAGACAGTAACACCATAGAAGTTACCAAAGAATCCCTACCAGAAGAACCAAAGGTAATAGTCTTGAAGTACGTGTAAATAATTCATGATAGGGTATATGAACTTATAAATAGAACATTAACTCTTTTTTTATCCTCTGCAACATAGTTATAATTAAGATTATTCTCCTAAATAGGTGTAAATAGAATGATGTCTAAGAACCCGCTTGATCTATTCTCTGAGCGTAAGTTAACAGGAAAAGAGATAGCACAAGCATTAAGACTAGCAATAATAGCTGAATTAGATGCAATAAACCTATATGAGCAGCTAGCCAGCACTATAGATGATGAAAAGATTAGAAAAGTATTCGAAGATATAGCGAAAGAAGAGAAAACACATGTGGGAGAACTCCTAGCATTATTAAAAACACTTGATACAGAACAAGTTGGTGAACTAGATGCAGGTGCAAAGGAAGTAGAAGAATTAACAGGGCTAAAGATACCTCAAATGCAGTAAATAGGCCGAAATAAAAAATATCGTAAAGGGCCCCTTAAAATAAATGATGAGGTTTTTCTTAGGCTAATATATTCTTATTCTATAGGTTCTGGCAATCATGGGTTCTTCACTGGATAGTAGTCTCTCTAAGGCTTGCCTAATTACCTCGCTACGACTTCTACCGGTACGTCTAGCATATCGATCTAGTTTTTCTAGTATGTCCTCGTCTAGTTTGAATGTTACTACGCGCATGGTCATACTGTTTTCACCACTACGTATTATCTTCAAGAAATACTCTAGAACACACCATATACTTATACTCGCTCAAGCTAAGTACTACAAGAGAGTTCTTGTAGGAAAACTCTTGGAATCAGCGTGTTTAAATACTAGTACTACAAGAGGAGTCTTAGAAGGAGAGTACACTTGCCGACTATACACTTATCTGTTCCTGAAAGAATGTATAGGGAGCTAAAGAAGGAGGCGGAAAAGCTAGGGATACAGGTAACAGACCTAGTCAAGATGTTCATAAAGCAGGGCTTAGATCAGATTAGGAGAAACGAGCTAAGAGAAGAAGAGCAGTATAGCGCTACTAAATTAGACCAGATACTAAAACTAATAGAACAGTTAAGAAACGATGTGGAGGCAAGATTTGCCTACCTTGAGGGAAGAATATACCAGCTAAACGAAGTAGTAAAACATGTAACTAGGAGAATAGAAGAACTAGAATCCGGAGTAAACGAAGGAGAAGAAATAATGGAACCAGAAATAATACCACCTGGAACAATAAAACAGAAAGCACTAGGATACGAACACTAGAAAATCACCTAATAGAATTGACGTAAATAAACTATTAAACCCAAACAT
>Ga0190363_1001941_pt1 | contig 12116 bp, 11 predicted proteins | sample 48721867_MG_FD_161272 | JGI IMG/M metagenome (GOLD analysis project Ga0190363, IMG submission 161272) | Hydrothermal vent microbial mat bacterial communities from Southern Trench, Guaymas Basin, Mexico - 4872-18-6-7_MG | ecosystem: Environmental > Aquatic > Marine > Hydrothermal vents >...
CTCGAGGGAATAATCGTTGGTAGGAATGTTACATTCAAGCACTTGCTAGGATTCTTCAAGGAGTTCGCTAAGAGATTAAACCTAGGTGAGGTAATGTTCAGGCCAGCTTACTTCCCATTCACTGAGCCAAGTATTGAGGGCTATATTAAACATCCCCGACTAGGATGGATAGAGGTCTTTCCCGGAGGCATGTTCAGACCTGAGGTACTTGAGGCTGTTGGCTTAAGAGGCTATAATGTAGCTGCGTGGGGAATAGGAATAGATAGAATAGCTATGCTAGTGCTTGGTATCGATGACATAAGGAATCTATACACGAATAATCTCAGAATAATTCGATCTATGAAGGTCCCCTTCAGGGTGACTGAATAATGCCCGTAGTTGAGGCTAAGTTATGGGATCTTGCCAGGTTAATTAAAGTGGAGGTAAATGAAAGTACATTACGTGACGCACTCACTGCACTAAAGGCTGAAATAGAAGAGTTAAGTGAAGACACTATAATTTACGAGGCATCACATGACAGGCCGGACCTATTCTCTGCTGAAGGGCTTGGTAGGGCACTTTCATTCATTTTCGGAGTTAGGAAACCTTCAAAGTACGCAGTTGATTACTCAAGTATAACTCTAGATGTAAGTAATGCTCCAAATTACAGACCTTACGCATTCATAGCAATAGTTAAGAATGTTGAGCTAGATGACGAGTCCATAAGGCAGATATTTCAGTTACAGGAAAAGTTACACTTAACTTACTGTGGCGACCGTGAGTTCGTCTCGATAGGTCTCTATGATCTGGACAAAGTTAAGCCTCCAATAAGGTATGTGGAAGTAAGAAACGCGAGGTTTAGGCCTCTCAATAAATCAGCAACTATGACTCTTGACAAAATACTAGAAAAAACTGAGAAAGGTTTAAAGTACTCCCATTTGGTAAGAAAAGGCAGGTACCCTCTGCTTCAGGACTCAAATGGTGAGGTACTGTCATTTCCGCCAATAATTAATAGTGATGTCAATAAAATTACTGAAACTACGAAAAATGTCTTAATAGATGTGACAGGGACAGAACCTTATCTCATGTCTAAGGTATTGAATATAATTACTACATCAGTAGCTGAGAGAGGGGGTAAGGGAGGTGCGATCATAGAGCGTGTTAGGGTCTTAGGCCGTGATGGTAGGGTAATTGATACAGCACCAAAACTTAATGGATTTGTAATTGATTTAAAGCCACATAATTTAGAGAACTTGATAGGAATTAAACTCAGTGTTAATGAGATTAAGAATATGCTTCCTAAAATGGGGTATTTAATTGAGAGTGCAAGCACTGATTTATTAAAAGTCTGGGTTCCACCTTATAGAGTGGATGTAATTGGTGAGGTCGATATTATTGAGGACATTGCCATTATGTATGGATATGAGAGACTGCCCACCGATGTACTTCCACCTACACATTATGGTGGAGTACACTCAATTGAGTACCTCTCTTCAATCATAAGGGACTTGATGATGGGCCTAGGATTTGAAGAGGTAGTTAACTTCATGCTAATAGATTCAGAGCTGCTCAGGGACGTTAGCACTGAAATCTATGTTGAGCTAGCTAATCCGAAAATGAAATCTTACTCAGCAGTAAGAAACTCACTTATACCGTCACTGCTGTTATCAGTGATTGAGAATGTTGACCTGCAACAGCAACTCAAGATCTTCGAAGTAGGTGATGTAGTTAAGATCACTAATGAGGGAGACTATGTAAGTCAGCGTCACTTAGGATTTGCGATATATGGTGAAAACGTAACATTGACTGATGGATTAGTCGTGATCAAGTCCCTTCTAACTACTTTAGGAATAAGCTACGAACTAAGGCGTGGTGAGCACAGAATATTCATTAGTGGAAGAATTGCTTCAGTCGTAGTCAATGGTAATGAGGTAGGCATAGTAGGTGAGATGCATCCAAGGTACTTAGTTAAGCACAAATTATTCTGGCCTTTAGTCATAGGTGAGCTGAACCTGAGTGAATTAGTGACTAAGCTTAAGTGATAACTTTAACCCTTAAACTAAGATTTTCTAATTAGTTCACGCGCTTCCTTAACTACTTCTTTAGCTAGGTTCTCACCGAATGTAGGTAGCTTAGCTATTCTTAATGGGTCTGCTGCAGCTAAGTCTTCTAGCGACTTAATATTATTCATAATCAAGATACGTGCCCTAACCCTGCCAATTCCTTTTACTTTAACTAGGTTCAGCGCGTCCTCCTTAATACCGTACTTTACTCTAGACGCAAGCTTACTGAGTTTTCGAGAATGTCCAGTTAGCCCATAGACATAGCAAATTCTCGATGCTGCATACACTAGCCATGAAGCTGTCTCAACAATGTTATGTAGATCGCCTGCTCCTATCCCAAAACGCTCGATTATTTGATCCTCATCAACCTCCTCAATCCATGCATGTAGAATTCTCCCAGCCTTATACGCCCTAAGAAGGTCGTAGTAGTCTAAGCCAAACCTAGGTTCAGGTATTTCACCATTATCCAGCGCCGCTCCCATTTCGTCTGCTAGTGCTTTGTATCTAGTAATTCTAACTCTCTCAAAATCAGGTGTCATCGCAACCAACGTTAAGTAGTATATGTTAGGTACATCACTTTGTTTCTTTAGGTCATCAATTATTATCAGTGCTGTGAGAGGATCTATGTAAAGTTTACTTACATAACTCCCTAGCGGAGTGGCTTTAATGCGTCCTCTCTCGATTATCAGCATCTCCATATTCACTAGCTGATCGACAGTGTACTCAATAGCCTCATCACTAAATGCTGAGACTAGCTGCTTAAATGCTAAGGTCGACTCCATCACTTCCATTAGCTCTCTCATGTTCCCCACATAGCCCGACGCTATTAACGATAGGGTGTGTATTCTCATTGCTCGAGCATTTATTAAGGCAGATCTAACTTCCTCTGGAACCCCCTTAACGTACCTCCACCCCTCCTCATCACTTCTAACATCAGCTACTATGGCCTCACCATACGGGTCGTACTGCGGCCTTCCAGCTCTACCAGCCATTTGCTTATACTCAGCAATCGATATAGGTCTCATGTACCCTGACTCATATCTCCTAGTATATATGATTACCCTTCTGGCAGGCATGTTGATTCCAGCAGCCAGAGTTGGAGTTGCAACGACAAGCCTCAAGAAGCCTGCCCTGAATCCCTCCTCTATAGTCCTGCGGCTAGCATAAGAAAGGCCTGCATGATGATATGAGATACCTCTCCTAAATAATGGTGCAAGTGCGATAATTTCAGAGTTAGGAGCACCGCGTTCCTTAAGCTTTTCTATTAAATCATAATACCCCAGTGACTCTGGCATTAACTTTGATAGCTTCTTAGCAGTCTCCTCAGCTCTGCTCCGTGACTGCCTGAAAACAAGTACCTGGTAATTTTCCCTTAGTGCTCTAGTAGCTACATAGTCAAGAAGGTTGCCTGAAACAGCCTCTTCCCTACCATCCTCGAATAATATCTTCTTCTTCCTTCTATTATAGTATCCTTCAATTAACCTAACAGGTCTCCAGTCACTAATTACTAACTCAGCATTAAGCCACTCAGCTAATTCACCCGGGTTACCGACCGTTGCACTCAGCCCTATTAATTGCTTTTCTTCTCTCAAAGCCCTAACAGCCAAGAGTTCAACTATCGGTCCTCGATCCGGGTCGCCTATGGTATGGAATTCATCTATAATTACAACACCAACCTCCTTAAGCCAAGATGGTTTAAGTCTAAAGATGGAGTCAAGTCTTTCATATGTGGCGACCACTACATCATACCTACCTAACCATTTGCCCGGCTCATCAAAGTCACCTGTTGATATACCGACTTTTATACCTATGTCACGCCATAAACTGAATTCCTCATATTTTTCACTAGCTAAAGTCTTAAGTGGCGTAGCGTATATGGCTTTCATTTCTTTCAAAAAGGCATTGACTAGTGCCAGCTCAGCAATTAGTGTTTTGCCGCTTGCTGTAGGAGCGGTTACTAATATATTTTTAAATTTAAGGACCCCCCGCCTCAGAGCCTCAGCCTGCGGAGGAGTAAAGTACCTTATGCCTCTATTCCTTAAGACCTTAACTACCTCATCAGGCAAACTGAAATTCTCGATCGGCTCAAGTAATGGGAACATTGTACAACCTCACAGTAAGCAGTCTTAAGGTATGTCAGGTAAATCATTATTTAAAAACCTAATCCCCCTAGCTCAACTCACTAGCTATTTCATTAAACAACTTAATAAGCTCCTTAGCTTCAGAATCATCAAGTTTACTAATAGCAATACCTGCGTGAACAATCACATAATCACCCACTTTAACATTCTCAAGTAAGCTTATGTCTACTTCGGTTTTGATGCCGCCTGCTTCAGCTTCAGCTAATTTCAACTCACCCTCAGTCCATATACGCACAATTTTCATTGGAATACCTAAACACATTTAGCTACTGCCCACCTCCTTTAGAGCTTGGGCTCTTAAATCTATAACCTTTCATGGAAAAACACAATATACTTAGTGAGCCAGCTACTGGATCAAGTACGTCATAATTAATAGATTTTATTTTAGATTTAACTAATTATTGAGTGGATGAACGGTGCGGTCGTAGCTGAGCCAAGCAATGATGTGAACGGCGGGCTTTGGTGACAACTCTACCATGGTGATCAGTACGAAGAAAACTCTCCTAATATTTGGGTACACAAAATGGAATAAGTACAGTATTGCTGCACTGCTTGGCGCGCTGGAGAAGGAGAAGCTCGATGAGAAAATTAAGATTATTATTAGTGACTTAAGCGAGATTCGTGATATAATTAACAGCAACTTAAGGAGTAAGTACGAATTAGTAATAGTAGCAGTATCCTTGATGTCAACTCAGCTGCCGCACTCACTTGATACTATTAAGGATGTAGTAGAGAGTGCTAGGAGAGTAGGGGCCCTAACTATTATTGGAGGACCACATGCTACTGGTGATCCTTATGGCTCACTAATATCTCTTGGATTTGATATAGCCTTCTTAAGTGAGTCTGAGAAATCATTTTCTGAATTCATGAAAGCTGTGACTGATGGGAGTGATCCGCTAAGCATCCGTGGTATTGCGTTCTGGGATGGCGAAAAAGTAATCTTGAGTGGCAGGCCAGACCCTATTAATCTAAGTGAGTATCCTCCATTTTCTCTTAAGTATGGCCTCTTAGGCCCTATAGAAATAAGCAGGGGGTGCCCTTACGCGTGTAAATACTGCCAAGTAAGCTACATGTTCGGCGTGAGGTTTAGACACAGAGAGGTTGATAATATAATTTACTATGCGCTAGAACTAATTAAGAGAGGATTAAGGGACATACGCTTTATATCTCCCAATAGTTTTGGCTATGGAAGCACGGGAACCAGCATAAATTTTAATGCGCTCACAGAACTTGTGAGTAAACTCCAAGAAGTTAGAAGATTTGGAGGAAGAATATACCTAGGTACTTTTCCTAGTGAAGTCAGACCAGACTTTATTGATGAGGAAGTAGTTAAGACGATTAAAGGTAGAGTAGATAACAAGAAGATAATAATAGGTGCCCAGTCAGGATCAAATAGAATACTAAGGCTTATTGGAAGATCACATACAGCAGAAGATGTGCTTAATGCTGTTGCGCTACTGAGGCACTACGGATTTGGTGTTGACGTCGACTATATTTTTGGCTTGCCAAGAGAGAGTGATGAAGATATCAGAGAAACAATAACTCATATGACTAAGGTTATCCTAATGGGTGCACGAGTACATGCACATGTTTTTCTACCTCTGCCTGGAACACCATTCGTTACTGAAACACCGGGTAGAATAACCCCTAACTTAAGGAGAGAACTATTTAAGCTCCTCGGTAAGGGCCTAATCTACGGACAGTGGGCAAAGCAAGAACTCTTAGCTTCAGAAATAGATAAATTGAGGCAGAAATACGTAATTATTGCAACACCGAAAAGAGTTGATGAAGCCCTAATTAAGCTAGGTAAGTCGAAACTGATGGCTAGACCTATAGATCAAGTCGTGTCAAGAATCGTAAAAAGTTAAGGCATGAGGCGCCTCCTGATAGTCCATGACCACTTACTTGCCAGACCGCTCAATGTGTAGCCAGGTATAGGCTTCACATGGCCTTTTCTTAAAGCTTCTAATACGTCATCACGTGTTAAGTCTTTAACTTCAACAATGTTATATGGTATGCCAAGCATTTCAGGGACATGTGCGTCAGAGTTAGCAATACTTGCATTACGTGTTCCTTGTAATGTAGCCCACGCCAGCATGTTAGTTAATAGATCACTAGATCCGTTCCAGCACTCAATGCCATCCCAAATTTTAAGGTAAGCAAGCCTGCCTACACCAGCTCTAATTATATCGAACGGATGTGCTGGAATGAGGAGACAGTTATTTAAGCGTGCGTAAGTTACTAACTCACTTAACTTTTTATAAATTCTTATTGGGTGAGTGCAGAGAACTAAGACATCGCCATACTCCGTGCGTACTTCAGCACCATAAAGTACTATGATACTGCCGCAGTCGTTCCTATTAGCTAGGATGCTTCCTTCAAAGCTATCGTGATCAGTAATGGCAATAGCTTTTAAATTCTTCTTTTTCGCAATTCTTACTATTTCTCTGGGGTGCATCGAGCCGTCGCTGACCAGAGAATGTATGTGAAAGTCAGCTTTTATTAGCACTAGCTCCTAGCCTCCTCAGCACCCTGCTCCAACGTACTACGTACCACAAAGCATTGACAGCCTCCTCAGGTGTTTTAAATGTAGGTATTCTTACTTCTTGCTCTATCCTCCTTAATTTATCGGCAGTGTACTCACCGCCTGGTGCAGCAACTACAATAGGCTTATTGTACTTGCTAATACAGTTCTTAAGTACTCGAAGAACACCCTCAGGGTCGAAGGCTGGTGACTGCATTATTCCAATGACTAAAACTGCATCAACATTCTCATCACTCAATACCTCCTCAATAGCGGCCTCATAACGCTCGGGTGGCGCGTCACCTAAGACATCCACCGGGTTTTCTACTGAGGCAGCTGATGGAAGTTTAATTCTTAGTTTATTCTTAGTTTCTGGACTTAATTCAGCTAGTGTTAGGCCTAAGAGCTCAGTTGCATCAGTAGCTAATACTCCTGCACCTCCACCATTAGTTACTATGGCTATTTTCTCACCCTTAGGTACAGGTAACCATGAGAGTGCCTTAGCAGCAACTATAAGTTCATTCAGCTCCTTAACAACTAGCGCACCGTACTGCTTAAGAGCAGACTCGTAAACTTCGTATCTGCCTGCTAATGAACCTGTATGAGAAGCAACAGCCCTAAGACCTTTACTTGATTTACCTGCCTTAAGTACCACCACGGGCTTGTGCCTGGCTACAGCCTTCCTTATTGAGCGAAGGAACCTAATGCCTTCCTCAACACCCTCAATATACGCAATTATTACCTTAGTTTTATCGTCATCCGCTAAGTATTCTATTAGCTCCCACTCCTTAACATCTGCTGCATTACCATAGCTAACGAACTTACTCATACCTACCCCAGCCTCACTGAGCCAGTCAAGAATTGCTGCACCTAAAGCACCGGACTGAGATATAAAAGCGACGTTACCCGGTCCGGGCTTTGCCTGCCTGTCATTGGGATTGAATATAGTGTCTAGCCCTGTATGGGCATCATACACTCCCAGACAGTTCGGACCTAAAACTCTTACGCCGTGCTTGCGAGCAACAGCTACTAGCTCCTCCTCGAGCCTGACACCTTCCTCTCCCGTTTCTTTAAAGCCAGCACTAATTACTATAGCTGCCGACACGCCCTTCTCTCCGCAGTCTCTGATAATATTCGGTGTGAATTTTGCTGGCACCGCAATTACAGCTAAGTCTACATTCCCCTCAATCTCAAGGACAGATTTGTAGCATCTAATGCCAAATACCTTCTCATATTTTATGTTGACCGGGTAAATAGATCCCTTAAAGCGTGTAAGTAAGTTTTGCATTATTGCTCTGCCAACAGTACCAGGTTTTTCTGAAGCACCGACAACAGCTACTGACGAAGGATTAAAGAACATCTCTAGTCTGCAATCCCACATGCTACCACCGCTACGATATTATAGAACCACCTTATAATTTAACTTAACGCAGGTTTATGCTGCCTCAGCACATTATAATTTTAAAGTAATTAGTCTCACCAGCTATAATTTAATTGGGAATATTAGTGTTTACAAGCATACACGTTATTGGGTTCAATAACGTAAGTGATTGGATACTGAAGGAAGTTGCTAGATTAGTATCAGATGCCTTTAGTGCTGATGTAAGGATAACTAACACCGGCTCAGTACCTAGTGAATTCATAGACGTTCTCAGAAATCAGTATAGAGCTGAAGAAGTGCTTAACTGGGTTTACAGCAAGTGGGGTAAGGGTGATCTCGTTCTTGCGATTATTGAAGGTGACGGCTATGCAGGGGGCCTTAACTTCGTATTTGGTATAGCTAGTCCTTTACTTAAGATAGCACTAGTATTTACTTACAGACTGAAGTTGTGGGTTAAAAGTGGGGCAGTCTTAAGGCAGGTGTTTATAGAGCGTTTAAGGAAGGAGGTAATGCATGAACTAGGACACGTATTCGGCTTAGGTCACTGTAGCAATCCATTCTGCGTGATGTTCTTTAGTAACAGCATATTCGATACAGATAGAAAAACCTGGAGGTACTGCAGTAGATGCGCTAATAAGCTAAAGTCCTCTGGTATACAGTTAAATCGAAAATATATCCTCTTACACACTAATCAATAGTGCCTATTAATTCAATCTCGACTTCAGCACCCTCATCAAAGCCCTCAATATCTTCAGGTATAATTAGTATTGCATTGCCTTTAATCAGCGATGAAATAATACCGGAGCCCGTGAGCCTCAAGGGCTCAGCATATAGTCTCCCGTCATTACCGCGAAAAACTCTGACACGGTAAAATGACCTATACCCAATAACATTAACAACTCTTCTAGTTAGGACAGCTCTTGTTCTCACCTTAGGAGGAGGATGAGCACCTAATAAGTAATAGATTAGCGGCTTAAGAATTACCTCAAGACCTACGAAGCATGCGACAGGAAGACCTGAGAACATTAATACGGGCTTACCGTTGATAACGTAAGCACCTGCAGTCCTACCAGGCCTTAGGTTCACTCCATGAAATATGAGCTCAGCTCCTTTAATTGAAGATAATGCTTCAGGAACAACATCCCTACTACCTACTGAAGAACCACCCGTAATGACTATTACATCAGCTACATTCAACCCTCTTTCAATAACCTCCTTAATTTCCCTAATATTATCTCTGACAATACCCAGACCCACTACCTCACATCCGATGAGTTTCGCGTAAGACATTATGAGTGGGCCAGCAGAATTCACAATGCCGGGTTCGTTACTACCTACTTCAACGAGTTCATCACCTGTATTTACTACAGCTATACGCACAGGCCTATAGACTTTAATGTGGCTTATGTTTGCTTGGGCTAAGGCTGCTACGTGCCACGGCATGATCAAAGTTCCTTTACGTAGAATCACATCACCGCTCCTGAAGTCCTCGCCTCTTCTTGAAACATTAGCTAAGGGAGGTACCTGTGCAAGTACTAAAATGTCATTTCCTCGAACTATTGTATTCTCCAAGGGAACTACAGCATCAGCACCTTTAGGTATTGGAGCACCAGTGAAGATCAGGTAAGCCTCACCCTCCCTTAAACCAGGCGATCTACCTAATGCAGAGATGCGGCTCTTAATTACTGATACATCAATAGTTCCTACGCATTTAAGAAGTGCTGGGTTACTGGGTGAAGCACCAAAAGTATCTGAAGACCTCACAGCATAACCATCTACGGCAGCTCTATCAAAGGGCGGGTAATCATGAGGTGCCATCACATCCTCAGCTGCTATTCTACCTGCAGCATCACATATAGGTACTTGCTGCTCATCCACCTTCACTCTAACGCGGTTTAGTAATTTATTAAGTGCTACATCGATATTCTCAACTTTTAAGAAACCTTTTAGCCTTTCGCGAACCATTCGACACTCTACCTCTAAAATAGTTTGTCCAATTATATTCTATAGTTAGTGAGTATTTTATTAAGATACTCTATGAAGTCATATATTTCCTCAGGTAGCTCTATACAACCACTTAAGCTAGGATGTGTTAGATCTGAGCGCAGAGGAGTAATGACTACATATCCTTGGCTAAGATAATACGAGTCTGTTTCTGACTCAGTAATTCTTTTGCCCACAAGCCAGTAGTACTCTCTACCTCGTGGATCAATTCTTCTCTCATAATTTTGAATGAATCTTAGTCTCTGTGCCTTCGCCATGACAGCGCCTTTAGTCCTATGCGTGGATGGTATATTAATTGAGATGCAATCAACCCCCTTAAACCACCCATGCTTCAACACATATGCTGAGGCGGCAATAACCACTTTTCTAACTAGTGCAGCATACTTAGGATCCTCAAAGGCCGTGTCGCTACCTACGTCAGCCGAGAACGCTAGTGACGGATACCCAAATAGCCCTGCCTCGATGGCTGCTTCGACAGTTCCTGAGTACAGTATATTCTGCATGGATGTATTTTCACCTACGTTAACCCCTGAAACAACTAGATCAGGATCGAGACCTAAGATACTCTTAGCTACATGTACAGCATCGACAGGTGTTCCATTAATAACGTAAGTAGTAATGCCATATATTTGAAGTTCTCTGACAAAAATAGGTTTATGAAGCGTTACTGAGTGCCCACCACCTGATTTCGGTACTTCAGGTACTATAGCAGTAACTTCTCCAACCTCTTGAAGAGCCCTAAATGTAAGTGGTAACCCCTTACTCATAAACCCATCATCATTAACTAATAATATCTCATACTTACCCATACCTACCAACCCTGCCTAGTACCTGAAAGCACATTACTAAACTGAATTTAAATTAAGTAAATTAAATTTGAGTTAAAGTTAATATGTTGTTAGTAAGCTGTTACTTCTTGACTTCATAAACTAAGTGATTTATTTCAGGTAGAATTAATTCATTTAAGGCCATTTTAACAGCATTTACAGACCCCGGCGTAACAAATATTAGTGTCTGTCCATAAATACACGCCGTAGCCCTAGTAGCTAATGCTGCAGTCCCATACTTCTTAAATGTTAAGTACCTGAACAATTCACCGTAACCCGGTATATCCTTAGTGCATAATTTTTTTACGGTGTCCACACTTATATCCCTACTACCTAGGCCTGTCCCCCCCGATATTACTACTACATCGCACATGCTTGTAAAGGAGTTTAAGGCCTCACGTATCTTAGACTCATCATTAGGTACTACAGCAGTACCTATTAGTTCGTGACCACCACTTAAAATTAGCTCCTTAACCAGAGGTGTGACCTCGTCCTTCCTCTTACCCTCTATAACACTATCACTAGTTACTATCAAGCAAAACCTAACTTTAATCTTAGATGCTCTAGCTCTATGCTCTTCAATAGGCAATAGCTATATCACCTCAACTGCTTACGATACTCTTCTACAATGTCATACCCATATATTTTCTTGAATAACTTCCTGCCTTCATCAGTCATTTTCATGGGATCCCATGGAGGATCAAATACTAAGTCTACCTTAACATCCTTAACCCCCTCTATTTTCGAAACCGCATCAGTAACCTGCTGAACAATTACGTAAGCTATCGGGCACATAGGAGATGTGAGTGTCATTTTAATGTGTACCATACCATTAGATATATTAATGCCATAAATTAGACCCAGATCCCATATGTTAATAGGTATTTCAGGGTCATACACATTCTTTAAAGCCTCAATTATCTTATCTCTCAAAACTTTGTCCTTATCAATTGATTCAGTCATCATAAAGCCCTCACCTTAGGTATTTTATTGCTACCAAGGTATTTATGCGTGTGTTTAAGCTAAATCAGATTAACAATTATAAGGACTAAGTACGCTTACCTCAATTCTTCCTCTTTTGCAGTACCAGCAACCTCAGTTCCTGATAACTCAGCAATCAGTGACCTAACGCTTAAGCCTAAGAGCGCAATGAATACCGCGAATACCACGTACCCACCGAATACATATATTACTCTA
>Ga0190363_1001942_pt1 | contig 12107 bp, 15 predicted proteins | sample 48721867_MG_FD_161272 | JGI IMG/M metagenome (GOLD analysis project Ga0190363, IMG submission 161272) | Hydrothermal vent microbial mat bacterial communities from Southern Trench, Guaymas Basin, Mexico - 4872-18-6-7_MG | ecosystem: Environmental > Aquatic > Marine > Hydrothermal vents >...
AAATTGCTAAGGAACTAAAAATATCCTTGTGGAGTGTTTATAAATGGGCAAAAGATGGAAAAGATGCAGGCACGAAAGATTTTAGAGAAAGCAAACGTCCCTCATTTAGGGGAGTGTCCACCCATTTGTGTAAATTTTAAAAAGGTAGTAAGATGAAAAAATTACAAGAAAGAGGGTGGGCAACATGGCAAAGGTTAAGAAAGTATCTAATACTGAAGAAGTGCAAGATTTTTGAAAAATAGGAATGAATCAAGTCAATTTTGGTAAAAGTATTAAATGACCTTAAGGCAAGAGGATTAAAGACATTTTTATATTTAGCATAGATGGTTTAAAAGGGTTGGAGAAGGCTATAGAATCAGTTTTCCCGCATGCAGATATTCAGAGGTGTGTGGTGCATCAGATTAGGAATTTGTTAAAATATGTATCCTGGAGCATCTACTTTAGAGGAAGCAGAGAAGGGGTTAGGAGAATTTTCTAAGAAATGTGGTAAAAAGTATCCGCATATGGTAGAGAGTTGAGAGATAAACTGGGAGGCACTTACAGCATTTTTTAGATATTCTTTAGAGATAAGGCAGATATGTATATTACAAATATTATAGAGAGTGTAAATAGCAAATTTAGGAAAGCAAAAGCTGGTAGGAGGGTATTTCCCACAGAAGAATCTTTGTTAAAATGTTTATATATGGCAGCTATGGAGTTGGAACGTAAATGGACCAAGATTAAGAATTGGCCACATATCTACAGCCAAATAGTGATTTTATTTGAAGATAGGCTATAATAAAATTTACACAAATGGATGGGCAGTCTCTTGAGGGAAGGGGATTCGCTTTATAACCTCAAAATTCCCGCTTAAGATTGAAAGAGTGAAGAATTTACACAAAATTATTTTTTTATGCTACTAAATTGGAACTTTATTGTAAGCCTTATTCAAAAATTTTTAAAAAATCTCCCCATAAAAATTAATTCTTCTTAAAAAAATTCGTAAAAAATTGAAAATAAGCCCAATTAAAATTCCTACTTTAATTATTTCTAAGCACAATACCCCCCTATTCTGTAAATAACACCCTCTTCTCACTTTCAAATCCTATACAAAAAACTATCTGAAAATTAATCCTCTCTAGAAGATAACATCGAAGAAATAATAAAGTTTAAAAAGCAATTAATCAAAAAGAAAGTCTTTTGGAATTTGCAGAGCCTGTTGAAAACCTGAATGATGTTGGAGGGCTGAAAAATCTAAAAAAGTGGATCGAGAGAAAAACTACCATTATTAAAAATCTTGGTGAAGCAACTGAGTTCGGAGTAGACATTTCGAAGGCATTCTTCTTTTTGGCGTTCCGGGTTGCGGAAAATCTCTCATGGCAAAGGTTATAGCCAGACACTGGAGTTACCCACTTTTAAAGCTTGATATGAGTATGGTTCTCGGACCCTACGTAGGTCAGTCAGAAGAAAACATAAGACGAGCTATAAAAATTGCTAAAACAGTGACGACCTGTATCTTATGAATTGACTAGATTAAAAAGGTTTTGCAGGAATTTCACCTGATAGCGGTGGGAGTTCCGATGTAATATGCAGGGTCTTCGGGACATTTCTCACCTGGATGCAGGAAAAGAAAAGCCCTGTTTTCGTAGTTGCGACAGCCAATGACATCTCTCAAATGCCTCCTGAATTTCTTAGAAAAGGTCGCTTTGATGAAATATTCTTTCTTGATTTCCCCTCAAAGGAATCAAGAAAAGACATACTTAAAATTCATTTGAGAAAAAGGAATAAAGAAGATTGTTTACAATATTGGAGAAATTGCAGACAGCATGGAAGGATACACAGGGGCCGATATAGAAGCAGTAGTTAAAGAATTGATAGAAATGGCCTTGCTAAGATAAAAAAAGAGATTTTAATATTGAGGAGAGCTTCAAAGCTATCTGTAAGGACTTCAAACCATTATCAGAAACAAATAAAAAGGCAATAGAAGAGTTGAAAGAGAGAACAAAAGAAATTGATGCAAAATACGCCGAACAAAGAAGGTAATTTCTTATGGAGGAAAAAAAGATTTGTATTTAGCGATGTAATTGCTGATTTCATTGATGAAATCAGAAGAGATTTTGAAAAGAGCAAGCCTGATAACCCTTTACAGTGGTTAGAAGGTGCCCTCCAAAGACACTGCAAGGTTAGCGAAGAAGATGCTAAGAGGATAGCAAAAAATTATTGAAGGTATACTGCTTTACAAAACATTAAAAAAATCTGAAAAATCCTTTAGAAGAAGTTAAAAACAAATTCACCGAGAAAGAGATAAAGGCATTAGAGAACGAACGCAAACTAATAAAACAAAAAATTTTGATGGGTTAGAGAATGACTATGGAACAAGAAAGATATGAGATCAACGGAATAGATTTGATAAATGCAGTGGCCTATTATAGAGCAAAAGAGGCAGGTCAATTGAAGATAGTGGTGCACCTGCTTTAATATACGGAATTTTGGGTGCAATGGCTTCAGATATTCAAGAAAGTGTAATTAGCTATACCAAAGGTGAAATTACAAAAGAAACTCTTGAAAGTGATATCGACAAGGCAATAGTGACAGGGTTTACTGCTATTGTTGTTAAAGTGTACGAAACAATTATTGAAAAACCATTGATCAATAAAATCAAATCTAAACTACCACCAATACTATCCAATGCTGTTGATGCAACTACATTATTTGTTAAAGAAAAAATCATTACTAAAGGAGCTGAATTAATAGAAAAAGGTTGGAATTTGCTAAAAGAACAGGCTAAAAAGATATTTGCTAAGACATAATTATGTATTTCTAATTCTACTTGCTAATACTATTAAACACTTGATAATCCTCTCAGGTATACTCATAGTTCTAAATGTAATTTTCCCCTTTCTCTAATCCGATCTTTTTTCTAAAACCGCGACCAGAACCTGAAAGCTTCGCTTAACTACCAATATCTTCCTAAAATCGCTCTTGATTTTTTTAAGAAAATCCCATATTTTTTAAAAAAGCATCTATGATATATAACAATGCCTACCCTTGAAACAAGGACAGCTTATATAAAAGGGGAGACAACCTTCCGGGGTTATTTAGGTGATCACTGCCTCTTTGAAAAAGCTCTAATCAGGTCTTATCAAACACCAAAGGTCGGATATTCTGAACATCTCCTTTTAAAATGCATAGTTCATTTAAAAAGGAGCAACCAGTGCACCTGAAGGTTCATATAAGCTCCATAAAGAAACTCTCACACCCTCTTGCCTCAGCTATCGCTCTTTTATCCATAATTTTATGCCTGCAGATGATCGGACTCTCAACCAGTCCTGCCCTGGCTTCATCTCTTCACGCTCCAGCTGAAACATCGTATCTTCAGCAAATGATACATAACCTCACCCAAAATTTCATCTTTACCCTAAATGAAGCCTTCACTGCTCTAAAAACTCTCCCTCACTTTCTCTCTGGTAAACTTAATAAAATTCCCATATTCATAAAAATTCTAATCTTCTTCACTTTTATAATTTTTCTCCTCTACTTAAACCATAAATATTTTCTCTTTACACGCCTTGGTTGGTTTTTTCTTGTAATCATTCCCTTTTTTGATCTTGTTTCTATTTATATACTCTATGTTTTCCTCAAAACCGACATTCCTACAAAAATACTCATATTCTACTTTTTTACCTGGCTTATTTTCAGAAAATTCCTTAAATCCTTGTATCATCTATATGCAAAGCTCAAGCTCCATATATTGCTTGTAAAACTTGGAGCTAAACCCTTCGAATATACCTTAAAGATTATTCCTTTCAACGAGCTAAATGCTTTTGCCTATAGAGATTTATCCGGAAAAAAATACATTGCCATCACCACGAAGACCCTGAAAAGCGTCTCCACAAAAGAGCTCCACTTTATCGTAGCTCATGAACTTGCCCATCATTTGAAAAATCATTTTATCGTTAAAGTGATCTCAGAAACCTTTACTCAAGGATCAGGTCTTTTATTAAAATTATTTAAAGCTTTAAATTTAAAAAATATAATTTTAATGATAGGAATAAATATTTTGAAAAATGCACTTTACAGGAAGCAGGAATACGAAGCAGATGAACTTGCTTTTAAACTTCTTTACTCAGCAGGTCTTGATCCTCGAGGTGGTATTACTTTTTTAAAACGCATGGCAGAAAAATTAGAACGCTCTAAAGGAAAACTGTATAAAACTATTAACCTTCTTATAGGAACTCATCCTCTTTGTAAAGATAGAGTTGTTAAGTTGGAGAAATTAATGACTAATTATAAAAATACGTAGGCCTTTTTGGGGAAAATAATAAAAAAGAATTCATTTAGAGTCGGAGCTTCTATCGAAATTATACAGAAGGGAATTATTTTAAAATATTATTAAAAAAATAATTGAAAAAATAAAAGCTGAATTAGAAAAAAACCATAAAAATTAAAGTAAAAAGAATTATTATGAAAGATGGATTTAATACTTTAGCAGTAAAAATTAGTTTTTAATATTATCAGATGCTGGTGCTTTAATTTTCTTAACCAATGTATTAAGTTTGCCATTTCTTATATTATTTTCAGCCACGGAAGTTATATTGTTAGCAGCGATAATTTTTTGAGAAATAGCTTTAGTACTTGCCTGGCTAAAGATTATAAGAAGTATCATTTAAAACAAGAAAAAATGGTGGTGAAATCAGAACTTATTTTAGAAAAAGGAAACCAAAATATTGACAGTCTTAATGGCTACGAATATAATTAAACTAATAAGTTTTGTTTAAAATGTGGAGTAATTACTAAGTGCTTGTTTCCTTAACTAATAAAACAATAAGTATATAAAGGATTGGATGCGTTTATTGGTAAAAGGTGAACCTGCTTCTTTTGCAACTGCCCGTGAAAAGATTTGGGAACAAGTTCTTAACTCTACAATTTCTCCCTATAAAGGTAAGCACATGTATACTGGTATAGCCTTGAAATTTATCCTCTCAGAGGATAAGTCTACTGACCTTGATAACCTTGTAGAACCAGTACTTGCTGTTCTTGTTGGTGAAAAGAAATATTTTTCGGGGAGAAGACCAAATATTCAGTGGTGGTATGCAGAAAAGACAACTGACAGGCAAACTGGGGTGGAGCTTGAGCTCTCAAATTCTGTTCCTCGCATTAAGGGCTGGGGAATCTTCAGTGGTGCTTACACTGGGCTTTTTCCTAAATCTGCAACTTCCGAGGAACTCCCGCAGTGGCTTATTGCTCAGGGTTTTCAGAAGAGAACACATCAAACATTTGGCATCCATCTTGTATTTCCTCAAAAGGTTAACATAGGAGACATCGCTACTGGAGTGGTTAAGTCCACTATAGATTGCCTCTGGCCTGTTATCGAAGGAAAACCTGGAGCTCCTGAAGACTGGCGCATAGTGGAAATGCTTGTTGAAAAAAGCCCTTACTGTGCTGAGAATAGAATAGAGATAAAGATTTATGCAAAGTAAAATAGAAAAAGCAAGAGAAAGCAGTATACATTACAAACAGAAACTGTAGAGGCTAATATGCCCACTTATGTACCACGAAAAAAGTATAAATTTAAATGTCCACAGTGCGGCACAGAATTTTTTGTTACTCTTGGTGGTTATGGAGACGCCATATATCGCATAGAAGATAAACTAAAATTTATTTTAGATCAACAGAAATTAGAAAATCTCAAATGTCCCAAGTGCGGAGCAATTATTAGGGAACTATTAGAGGAGGATTAATATTTTGTTTGTTTAAAAGATTTAAATTAAAGATATATTATTAATGCGTAGTGATGTAATAAAATACTGCCAAAACAAAAGATTCGGAGATAGCTAAATCAATCTTTACAGCTTTCATAAACGTTTCTTTTTCTGTATATTTGTTTGCATATATCTTTTACGATCAAAAATTATTTTGTGATTGACATTAAATTCTTTAGTAAATTATTTAATATACTGACCCAATTTCTTATAAATTGAATTCTTTAAAATTTCGCATGACTTATTTAAAATTTAGACTGGCAATACCCTATTCTGTTTATATTTCTGGTCTATTGAAGTATGATAGATAAAATATAGTTTCCACTTCTAATTCTTTTACATCTTTTGAAATTTATGTATAAATCTTTCTAACTTCTTCCAATAAACAATTAAAAAATTTTATCTTACACTCATTATCAATATCTTTTGGTTCTAAGATACAAGCCAGTTTGCCTTCTCATCATTAATCACTTGGCTTATTTCTTGGAATATTGTTTCAGATCATTATCATTAAGAGGATTTCCAATTATAAACCGGAATTTATCACTAAGTTTTTCAATATTTTGAAGATGAATACCTATATCAGGATCGTTTATAAATTCTTCTTTAATTTCATTGTGAGGTTTAGTATAAATATCTGCCTTATATACGAAAAAGATGAAACTGTTTCCTTTAACAATGCCGATGTGGCATAGAAATCTCAGATCGCGTTTAATTATTTTTTTTATTTCACTCTGCTTATCCTTCCAACTGTCTAACTCTACTATATAAATAAAATGTTTTCTATTACTGTTATTTTTTATTTCTTTTAAAAGATCATAAACTTTTGTCCCCGTAGCATCTTTCAAACTTTTTGTAATACCAGGTGTTATATATATTATTGAATTGCTCAAATTTATTTTTTTTGATTTCTTCTATATCCCGCCATAATCTCGAACCTTTAGGTCCTAATAATATTAATTCTTCTATTAATTCTTCTATTAATTCTTCTATTAATTCTTCTATTAATTCTTCTATTAATTCTTCATTCTTCTGCATTGGCTTAGTTATATACTTTAATAATAATGAAATGATAACAGAAGCAAGAATAGAAATAGGAGTAGGAAGAGGAAGAGGAGGAATAGGAAAGATTAACCCCGAACGCTTTCCAATTTCGACTATAAGCTTTTTACTTTTGTCATCCATGATCTCCTCCTTACCATTAATAAAATTCTACAATTAACTTAAATTTAATTTCTTCTATTTTTTTTCTTGTTTCCGTAGTCAATATCACATCTATATACTCAGATTGCAAAGAAAATACTTTCAGCAAATCAATTTCAAAATTCACTTTTAAGTGTTTAAACTGTAAAAAAGTTTGAGAAAAAATGGTTTTAGCCAAAATTTCTCGCTCTACTCTTGCTGAAGTTTCAGCATTATTTAGTAAATCTTCAATAATGGGATCGTCGGTTAAATTATATTTTAATATCTTTTCTTTTGCTAATTGGAAGTTCTTTCTTACTTTTCTTAAATGTCTAATGTCTTTAATACTTTTTAACTCCTGATAAATTTTATTTAATTTGTCCTGACTTGCAGATTTAACTTCACCAGAACCCCCAACATTTATACTTTCTTTTTTTACCTTTGCTTCGCCTCCAATTTTTTTTGTTTCTTCAGTTTCTTTTTTGTACATCTCATGACGGCTAACATCATAAACCATCTCTACATACTTTGCTCCTAAGTAAGGCAAAATTTCAGCATAACAATTTATAAGTTCCATAGGTAACTCTTTAAATATTTTATCAATTCCATAATATCTCTTTTTGTATTTACTTAGAGTAAATAAATTTCCCGGTAATAACTCATGCTGAGGAAGTATTAAAGATATTTCTTTAAGCTCGTCTAAATTTTCATAAATTATGATAGCAAAATTTTTGTCTTCAATTAATTTTGCATATTTTTCAAGAGGAAGTTCTAAAAAAGAAATATCACTTAATACACCTATTAAAGCAGGTTTTTCCTTTATAATTTTTTGCAGTTCTTCTTTAGTTTCAACTAACATTCTCCCTTCTCAAGTTATATTCTTAAGCTGTCTTATTATATTTCTATTCCTTTTGTTTTCCAAATTATATTATTAATGTCAATTTAACCTAATTTTTATTAAAAAACAAGGCCATAATGTTTTACTAACTGTATCTCAAGATATAAAGTAAGAGTAAAAAATTAGAGATATGTTTTCAATACTTTTCAATCTCTTGCCCAGGAGGATATAGTATGATTTAAATATTTAAAAACACAATTAATGAAATATAACTATTTTTCTTATACATACGTTTTCCTTCTCTTAGTTTTAATATACGATATTATATTGATATAAAACTTTAATTTAATAATAAAATTTTGTAAAGTTTTCGTTTATAATTTTCCATCCAAAGTTTAAAAAATTTTTAAAATAAATATATCTCACATAATTCAAACATATCATCTTCCTTTTTTAATGTTTTAAATGTCTTTATATATCTATTTACATACAAAGGAATGCAGGGAACCAAAGAATGAGATATGGGAAGGCTCAGTATAAATTTTTTAAAACCCTCTGCTATAACTTCCAGTGTGTAGTGCTCAATAGCATCTTTTGTAATGTTTACTATTATATACTTATTATTTGGAATTCCCAAAAATTCATTAAAATTTATTCTCAGAAAGACAAAAATTTTTTCTCTATGTAGTTATCTGTAAAACTCCGAGACAGAAGTTTTTTGGAGAAGCTTATAACACAGAATTCCTCTCTTTTAGAGTTTCTCCTAAATTCCGAAGCTCTTTTTTAACTACTATCCTAATTTTATGCTTGGCTCCATATAGCTCTCCCAGAGTTTTTTGTATCTTTGCTATTTTTTTTCTTCCTTTAATTTCTCCCTGCCCCTCTAAAGGGAGGACCAGATGGAGGGTTAACTTAATTTCTTAAATAGAAGGCAATTTTAAATAGTTAGGTAGTCGTTTAGTATCTTTTTTTATTTCTTCTGGAGATTTAACTATTCCCTCAAAGAAGTAAAGTTCAGCAGCTTTTCCTATAGCATAAGTTCCCAATGCTGCTATAGTTCCAGAGGCAATAGAGCCTATTCCTGGAATAAGTTTTACTAATTGCCTTGCAAGTTCTCTTAAGCCATATCCCACCCCTATATTTATCCCAGCTGCCGTAAGATATTCTGTTACTGTCTCTTCAGAAACAGGTTTGCATGAAAGCCCTCCTATGATTGCTATTAATAAAATTTGCAGAGGCGTAAGGATAAATATATCAGACACAGGAATAGGAGTAGTTCCAATCCCTCCAGCAATTACGCTAAATTTATTTATAAGATTGCTTGAAATTTTTTTCAAAAGCCCTTTTCTTCTTTGTGCCTGTACAAAATCTAAAAGTGCACCTTTTGGAAGATAATCTCCTATTACATAGGCTAAATTTTCAATATTCCATCTATCCTCTTCCAAAGCACATACTGGAATTATGGCTAAATAAGGCATTTTTTCCTGATATTTCAATAATAGTCCTTTATAAGGAACATTTTTATCTATGTATTCAACCTGTAATCCATTATGTAAAACTTCAAAGATAAAATAATTAAGTGCTTCTCCTATCAAACCTGCTTTTTTGGGATATTCCTCAGGAGGCCATTCTCTTGGATTTCCAAGAGTGTCCACTTTTGTTAGCACTATAAGTACTGGCACTTCTATGCCCTCAGAGTTTTTTATTTCTTTCCAGATTTCATCAAACACTTCAAGATCTTTTGCCAGATTTCTTATTTCTGGTGCACTAATCACATGAATGATAATATCAGGTTTATAGTGCTTTATATCTTGTTTTATTTTTTCTATGGTGTAAGCAGGAGCTCCTCCTTCTGGAGAAGTAGTTTCAAATAATCCCCTTGAATCTATAACTCTCCACACTGCATATCTTTCAGGAAAGGTAATTTCATAAACTGTAGATTCAAAAGTGGTAGGTTTTATATTTCCTACTTCTGCTACTTTTTTACCAGCAAGGGCATTAATAAGGGATGACTTTCCGTGTCCGCTTCTTCCAATCAAATAAAACACAGGAGGTCTGCTTTCTTCCACAAGTTTTTTGATTTCTTCAATTGCAGGTCCAAATATAGCTTTTTTAATTTCTTCCTTATGCTCAATAGGAACAATCTCATCAAAGAATCTTTCAATTTCTTCAATCAGTTGTTTGGTTTTGTTTTTGTCAATAGCCATCCTCCCACCTCCTTCTAATTTTTGTTGTTATTTTTAAATATAAAACATTTTACTGACATCGTTATGTCAGAATAAAAATGGAATATTTAAAAATTTTTTGCGATGTCTTGAGAAAATTTTTTCAAAAATTATAATTATATAATTATATTTTTAATTTGGAGGGTTTTATGAGTAAAGATTTAAAAAACTTAAGCAACATTTCAGACTTTGAGAATATATTTGAATTTGAACTTAATGAAGTCCTCACCTGGGGAAACAATGATAAGGAAAAGAGAGAAATAATTCGTCAGTCTGCCTACTCAGAAATTCCGAAAGGACTTTCTACAAAAGATTATGTATGGGGCTTCAAAATTTATTTTACTAAAAATAAAAATAGTAAACACAGGTGTGATGTGGACAACATCCCAAAGCTTATTCTAGATTCTTTTTCTAAAAAATTGGTTAAACAGGATGAATCTAAGTGGAAAAAGACTGGGCTTTACAAGGACGACAGCCTTGAGTATGTAAAATTTATCGAGGTTTACGGAGATCTGGGAGAAGAAGACAGAGTTCTGATAGAAGTGTATAGGAAGAGAATACGAAAAAATAAAGAAGTTTAAGGCTATGGAAGAGACGGAATTTTCTCCGAAGAAGAAGTTTTTTTCAGCTATTGAGTTGAAAGAAATATGCTCTTTTTTGACCTAATGCAGGAATGATAAAAACTCCCAAAAACTCATCGTGCAAGCAATAAAAGAAGTGGTGTTAGGGGGTGTAAGACAAAGCATAAATTTTATGAAAGACTATATATCTCGGAAGACGATGATAGTAATGATTCGCAAAATAGAACTGATTATTTATCGTTATATATTAGACTAACAAATTAAAAAGTAATAAATAGAAAGGACTATGCTTAAAAGGAAAGAAGAGTATTTAAAAGAGTTTATCGAAATATTTTTTAATAAACTTTGATTTTGGGCAGAGGATGTTATAAATTTTTTAATGTAAAAATTGAGAAAGAGGAGAGGAGAAGAGAGGAGATAATTGCCTTAGGTTATAGTAAGACTAAACCCAATCATAGGAAGTATGCTACTTGTAGTGGTTGTTTTGAAGGCTTTAAAGTTTATGAGAAAGAGGAAAAAGATTCTTGCTATATTTCAACTGCTACCTGTCTTGCATTTGGAAAAAAGGAATAATTGTTATAAATTGAACATTTTAGATGTTTTAGAGATACATGGTTAATAAAACAACCAGATAGAAAGGATCTGATAAAGAAGATTACCAAACAGCTTCAGGCCAGCCTATCCATTTGTGTAAATTTTATTATAGCCTATCCTCAAATAAAAAGGTAAAAAGATAAAAACGCAAAGGAGGTGCAAAAATGGAAAGAATACCTAGATCTTGTCCCGACAAAGTGGATGGAATCCCTGCAGTTTGTACTTGGGTAGAAGGATGGCAAAAAAAATGAGCGAATTTATAGAGAAAAGGCAAAATTTTATTTTGCTGGGTGAAGAAGAGTACTTAAAACAGGTAAAAGAAGCTTACGAAAAAAGAAACTGGAAAAAGTTCGTCAAAATCATTCTTCTTGGAAGTGGAACTGGAGCAGTAGCTTTACCTGGAATCACTTCTGCTTCTTTAACTACAGCCCTTGGATTGGGTATGTTTTCAGCTATTGATCCAGAACCTATATCCAAAGTAATTATTTTGGTTATTATAGGAGCAATATTAGGAGCAACAGCTGCAACCATTATATGGATAATAATAAAGTTGTGCAAAGACAAGAACGTAAAATTAACCCTAGTAGTTAAATTATTAAATAATATGGTTGGGCTGAAATTTGAATTTGAAAATCCACTCAAGGAGTAGGAAAAAATTATGTAAAGGGGGAAAAGAGAGTAAATTGAATAAAAAAAACTAAGAAATAAAGTTTTTAATAAAGAAACGGGACTATTCATCCATTTGTGTAAATTTTATAAAATTTCTATCATAGGCATCTCTGGTGATCTTGGATTAGGTATAACTTTTCTTGTGCTTGAATCAACTATAAGGTCTAATTGTTCAAGTATTATTTGACCTACAAGTGGTTGAGCTCCTTCAGGTTCTGCTAAAACATTAAATTCACCTGCTCTACCACATATTTCTACAGTTACAACTCCATATATT
>Ga0190363_1001943_pt1 | contig 12105 bp, 11 predicted proteins | sample 48721867_MG_FD_161272 | JGI IMG/M metagenome (GOLD analysis project Ga0190363, IMG submission 161272) | Hydrothermal vent microbial mat bacterial communities from Southern Trench, Guaymas Basin, Mexico - 4872-18-6-7_MG | ecosystem: Environmental > Aquatic > Marine > Hydrothermal vents >...
ATCCGTACGCACCGCAAAATGTGGCCGACTGAAGTCGGACACACTCAAGACGCAGTCTTGCGTGTCGGTGCACGCTTTGTGCTGCATTCTGCACTTCGTGCCTCAGCAGCACTGCTCAAATCCGTACATGACGTTCAGGACCTTCTGATCGTCCAATGCCTTGCCGATAACCTGTAAACCGGTGGGTATTCCGTTAACCCTCCCCGCTGGAACCGTTCCAGCCGGAATCCCAGCAAGGTTTACCGGTACTGTGAATACATCATAGGCATACATTACCATTGGATCCTCTATCTTTGCCCCAAGTTTGTGGGGAAGCTTCGGCACGGTTGGACCAACGAGCACATCCACCTCCCTTAGGGCATCAGAGAGCTCCTTTCTGATGATCGACCGGGCCATGAGGGCTCTTCTATAGTATCTTCCACTATATTCCTTCTGAGATATGTAACTTCCGAGGAGAATCCTCCTCAGAACCTCCTCGCCGCAGACATCCTCTATCCTGTGTCCATATCTCCGTCCATCGTACCTTCTTGTTGCAGAGAAGAATTCCACATATACATTTAGATAGTAGGTAGGTAGAGCAATTTCCAGATTCGGAAGGCTTACATCGATAATTTCTGTCCCAGATGAGCCTAATCTGTCCAGGGCCCTATGGATTATCTTCCTTATCCCGTTATCCTGTATTAATCTGTCAAATTCCTTTGCATACCCGACCTTTATTTGATCCAATCCTGGATCGAGATTTTCAAAAAAACGGTAGAATCCGGGGTCCAGTCTTAGAGATGTTTCATCCCTTGGGTCATAGCCGGCTATTATCTCCAGTAGAAGAGCGACGGTTTTCACGTCTCTGGCAAGTGGACCTATCTGATCCAGGGACATCGCCATATCTATCAATCCGTATCTTGAGACAACCCCATAGGTCGGCTTGAAACCAACTACTCCACAGTGGGATGCCGGGTTTCTGATAGACCCCCCCGTATCCGTACCGAGGGAAACATCGACAAACCCGGCCGCGACTGATGCCGCAGATCCACTCGAAGAACCACCAGGGATGTATCCAGGGGCTGATGGATTATCCGTTGCCCCATAAAATGAAGTTTCACCAGATGATCCACAGGCAAATTCATCCATGTTTGTCATTCCTAAAATTTGACCCCCTTCCGCTTTAATTTTCTCTATAACGGTCGCATTATATGGAGAGATATAGTTCTCGAGGGTCCTGGAGCCGGCCGATGTCAGCAAACCCTCCACATTTATGTTGGACTTAATCCCGAGCAGGAGGTTCTTTAGTCTACCACTGTCGGCAATATCTCTTCTAGAAATTCCCTCCTTGTCAAGAACTATGAATGAATTTATTTTCTTGTCTTTCTCTTCTATTTCATTTAATCTCTCTCTAATTTCCATAATATTCTTATCGATTCAGTCTTAAATAATTCCATGATAAAAAAATCTCTTTTTCCCGCCCTGCTCTCTATAATCCTTATCTCGAGTTATGTCTCTGCTGAGAGGGTCAATCCCAGTCAGATCTATTCCACAAAGGGGCCTATAAGCTCCATATCATTAACCTCTGATTGTGTGGCGGTTGGCTCAGAAGACAACCATGTTTACTTTTTTGACAGTTACCTCAGACTCAGGTGGAGACACGAAAGTAATGACAGAGTAAATTCCGTTTCGGTCTCCAAAGACCTTGTTGTGATCGGATCGATGGATAATAGCATTACAGTCTTGGGTCATGACGAGAGTATAAAATGGACAAAAAATCTCGAGAGCCATGTAGATCACCCCCATGCAATCCACACATCTGGGAGTATTATCTCCGTTGGAACAAGAGATGGTTACGTTTATGTATTTGATATCGATGGAAAATTAAAATGGAAGCAGAAGGTAGATGCTTACATCATCTTTGTAAGGGTTTTTGAGGACTCGATAGTAGTTGTCTCTGACAAACGGGTATGTATTTTTGATCTAAGTGGTAATCAGATAAAGAATATTAGTTTCAATTCCTACATCAGATCAGCGTACATATCCAGGGAGCATATAGCAATTGGGCTCGGAAACAATGACCTTTACCTCCTTGATATTAAAGGAGAATTGAAGTGGAACCAGACCCTGACCGATCAGATCGGTTCCCTCTACGCTTTCGATGGCTTTGTAGCTGCTGGTTTGAGGGACAGGAGTCTGTATCTATATGATGTCGAGGGGGAACTTAGATGGAAGAAAAAACTTAGCGATTCGGTCATAGCTGTCTCAATTGGAGACAATCAAGTAGCGGCGGCAACTCTGGATGACAAACTTTATGCGTTCAATCTAAATGGCGTAATGAGATGGGATTATGAAACCGATGGCCATATACGTGATCTACAGATATCAGGTTCTGGTATTTTTGCCGGAGCTACCTCGGGGAAGATATACTATTTTATGGCATTAAAGGACATTCCAGCGATGATATTTGTCGCATCGGTGATGATACTTGTAACACTCTCGGCCCTTGCTATGTTTTTAAAGGTCATCAGATAGGATGGAGATAGGTATTGTCGGTCGGAGATATCCGACGGATATGCACCACAACAAAGGTCATCAGATAGGATGGAGATAGGTATTGTCGGTCGGAGATATCCGACGGATATCGGCGCACGTCAACCTTCGGTTGAGTGCACCACAACAAAGGTCATCAGATAGGATGGAGATAGGTATTGTCGGTAAGCCGAACGTTGGTAAGAGCACGTTTTTCAAGGCACTAACTCTGGCGGATGTAGAGATAGCGAGCTTTCCCTTTACTACGATACAGGCTAATATTGGTGTTGGATGGGTAAGAACAGATTGCGTTTGCAGGGATTTTAACGTGGATTGTAATCCGCAGAATTCCTACTGTGTCGACAGGCAGAGATTCATACCGGTGAAAGTAATCGATGTGGCCGGCTTGGTTCCAGGGGCGCATATGGGTAAGGGCTTGGGAAATCAGTTTCTCGACGACCTCAGGAGAGCCGATGTCTTAATTCATGTTGTCGATATCTCCGGAAGAACTGACGAGAGGGGGAATTCAACAGAGGGGTATGACCCGGAATTTGATATAAAATTTCTCGAGAAGGAAATTGATCTATGGTTTTACGGGATTTTAAAGAGAAACTGGGCAAAGATCTCTGGAAAGATCAGGCATACCCGTAAAGATCTGGTAAAGGAATTAACAAAGCAACTCTCTGGGCTTGAGGTCGATGAGGTGGACGTAAAGGAGGCAATAAATAAAGCGGAATTGGAAGGAAAACTGGATTGGAGCGATGACGATCTTAGAGAATTTTCAATTAAATTGAGGGAGATATCAAAGCCAATCCTCATCTGTGGAAATAAGATTGACTTGGACACTAAGAATTTTGATAGATTAAAGGAAAAATATAGGATCATTCCCACATGTTCCGAGGCTGAATTGGCTTTAAGGCGAGCCGAGAAATCCAACATCATAAGGTATCTCCCAGGAGATTCAGACCTTGAAATATTGAGAGATATTAATGAGAAACAGAGAAATGCACTAGATTTCATCAAAAGGAACATCCTGGATAAATTTGGGTCTACCGGGGTTCAAAAATGTCTGAATACTGCCGTTTTTGACATCCTCAAGCAGATAGTTGTCTATCCCGTGGAGAATGAAAACAAACTCACAGATTCAAAGGGAAATGTTCTACCGGATGCATATCTCCTTCCAGGGGGCAGTACGGCATTGGATCTAGCCTATAAGATTCATACGGATATAGGGGATAGATTTATCGGAGCCATCGACTGCAGAACGAGAAAGAAGATAGGAAAGGATCATGTGTTGAAGGACAGGGACGTGATAAAGATATTAGTTCGAAAATAAGCAATTTATCGAATTCACTGAAAGTGAATTCCATTCTTTTGATCAACCTTTTCTTTTTAAGAAAAGGTTGGGGGGATAGATTTATCGGGGCCATCGACTGCAGAACGAGAAAGAAGATAGGAAAGGATCATGTGTTGAAAAACAATGATGTGATAAAGATATTAGTTCGAAAATAAGCAATTTATCGAATTCACTGAAAGTGAATTCCATTCTTTTGATCAACCTTTTCTTTTTAAGAAAAGGTTGGGGGGATAGATTTATCGGAGCCATCGACTGCAGAACGAGAAAGAAGATAGGAAAGGATCATGTGTTGAAGGACAGGGACGTGATAAAGATATTAGTTCGAAAATAAGCAATTTATCGAATTCACTGAAAGTGAATTCCATTCTTTTTTCAGATGAAGATGCTTTCCTCTCTGATAGAGAAGGTTGTAGAGACCTTTGGACGGGCACTTATGGGTGTCGGCAGGATAAAGAAAAAGAGATAGATGGAACTATCATCAGAACGCATACAAGTAATCATGGTGCTGGAATCTCTGTAGTGGAATCCTGAATATTTTTATAGGTATCGGACAATAATTAATGAAATGGTCGAAAGTCTGGAGAATATTCTGAGAGATGGATTCGGGATATGGCGTAAGAATCTTATCCTTGGTGTTCCCTTCCTCCTTGATCTTGTGATTGAATTCGTAGTCGTTATGATAGTTATCTCTTCCTTTATCTTTTTCTCAGCTGGTCTGTTTTCTTTTCAACCTTATGAAGACATATACTCCGGTTTTACATACCCCTATACCTCGGGCATAATGAATTTTCTATTCCTCTTTTTCGCATTAATGATATTTGTTTACATAGTTTGCATGCTGATAAATGCCTTCTTTGATGCGGGGGCCATAGGAATGGCGAGAACCGCAATCGATACGGGTAAAACAAAGCTCGATGAGATGATGGAGTATGGAAAGAAAAAGGTCATTGCTCTGTTTCTCGCAAACATACTCATTGATCTTATTCTGATAGCCGGAGTCGTTATTATACTTGGAATATTCATTGGATTCGCCTTTCTCCTAAAGGAATTGATGATTCTCAATTGGCTTTTACTCCTAATTGGGGTTGTTCTCAGCATCCTCTATCTCCTCGTGATTGGAATTATATTCTCCCCCGTGAAATACGCACTCGTTATCAGTGATCTTGGAGCCATAGATGGGATAAAAAGGGGCTATCAATTCTTCATGGATAATAAGCTTCACGTTTTTCTCCTGTGGTTGATAGTATCTGTCATTTATCTTGTCATAGGAGCCATTAATTTCTTTTTCGGTTTGATATTCATAGTTATACCCGTTGTGGGTCCTTTAATCAGAATGGTTTTTAACATGCTATTGGCGATCATACTGGCAGTTACCCTGGCACCTATAACTGCCTGCTGGTGGACTCGCCTATATATGGACAGAACTGGAATGAAGCCAAAGAAAATTCCTACCGAAATTCCAGCAACCCCAGCACAAGCTCCTGAAACCCCGACCCCGGGGCCGATTTACGTGTAGTTATAGTTATTATACGTATAACGAGATAATTGAGGCATAGTTAAATAGGTAAATGTAAATATTTTTATGATAGAATTATCTGATGCTCTTTAAAAATGTCTAAAAATAAGTTCATCTCGATGTCTGTATTTTTTATAGTTATGACCTTCTTGATCACTTCCTGTGCTCAGATTTCTCCCCGTGATGAGGACATTAACCTGACATGGAGTTATTCAGTGAATGATGATATAACCGCTTTAGCCTCTGGAAGAATAAACAACGATTCGGTTGTAATTATTGCATCTGGCAAGAATCTATATATTCTTAACAAGGATGGAAATCTAACGGAGCGGTATACCATACAAACCCCAGGAAAGATATATGTTGTCAAGATAGCGGATATAGATGAGGACGATGAGAGTGAAATTCTCTTGGGTCTGGGGTGGATGGAGACCGAGGAGATAGATCTAAATAAAGCATATCCTCCTCCAGATGGGATCCCGGAGGAGAAGGATCTACTTTATAAGGTGCTTAAAAACAAAGGTAGTTTCTATGTTATAGATAACGGAAAAATTAATAAGTGGGATGAGATTGACCAGTGGGTAAGGTCAATAATCGTTAGTGATATCAACGGGGATGATAAAGATGAGGTTATAATTGTCTCCGGTGGTTATATCAACAATTACTTTAAGAAGTATACTGATATCGTCTACAGGCATAGATATTGCTGGACTGAATGGGATATCAAATATACCGACTATGACACAGAGGCCGAATGTATCTGTGATGGGTGCTTCTGGGATAATCTAACCGGTAATTGTTATCAAAACGTGACGTGGAAGGAATGCGACTGGAATGAAACCACAGGTAAGGGCTGGAATTTTTCGGAATCATCCTCGGTGAATGGAAGCATCGCTATCTTCGATAGATCCGGAGAGGTACTGTTAAAATCTAACATGCCAGTTAGCAGAGAATTCTGGAGTGCAGACGTTTCCAATCTCTACCACGATCGCGATGAAGAGATCATCGTTGGCTCGGGAAATAGGATATACATCTTCACCAGTAATGGAAGTATGCACGCCAGTTATGATGTGCTGGGTGATGTTAACAATATATATACCTCGGATATAGACAACGATGAAAATGACGACATAATATTTAGCTTTAGGAATTCTAGCTCTGGCATATCCGGGATTGAGGTCATTAATAGAGATAGCAAGAAATTGTGGGAGTATCGAATGAAGCCAGAATCCTGTATCAGTGCCATGTATATGAAAACTCTTGATAAAGATGCCATTAATGAGGTATTACTGGTATCTGATGATATTCTATATGTGATTGACGACAGAGGTCAGCTTGATTGGAGCTATCAATTCAAGTACAATAATAACAAACTGATCCTCAGAAATATTAATAAGATATCCTCCATAGATCTGGATGATGATGGATACGAGAATTTGATAGTTGCATCCAATGGAGTGATTTATAACTATGAGATAATTGGGACATTCACTGAGAGGCGGAGTGCGGACAAATATTATGCATTGGGTATGGAGGCATATGAGCTGCATAGGTATCAAGAGGCAAAAAATTATCTCGAAAGGGCAAGGCAATTATATCTTGAGTTAAATCACTCGGATCGTGTTTCAGAGTGCGATTCATTGCTTGAGGACATCAATGAAAAATTAACAGGTAATCGAAGAATTGAGGCGGATTCCCAGTATGCAAAGGCACTAACCTATTACAGCGTTAGGGATTATGAATCGGCCAAAAAATACCTGCAAAGTGCAAGAGAGATATACACAGAGATCGGGGATTCGGATGGCATATTAAGATGCGATTCTTTAATGAGCAAAATTGACGAATTGCTAAAAAAGAGCTCTACAACAACCACCTCCATCACTACCACCACAACCACCCTACCGAGAGAATCTGATATCCCCTCTTTGTTGTCTGATCTCATAACAATTGTTAGCCTTGTAGCGATAATTCTTGTAATATTTGCGATTTTTAGAAGGAGGCGGAGGGCACCGATATCCAAAGAAGAAAAGGATAGAAAAAAAGAGAAGAGAGAACTGGAAGAAGAAAAACCAGAAGAAGAGGGTTTAACGAGGGACTGGAAAATCCTTAAGGAGCAGTGGAAAAAATTAGAGGAACTATAAAAGGGTTGTTCTACAGGAACCCAGAGAGCCAGTTCCCGAAGAGTGCGAAGAGCAAAAACTGCAGGAATCTGCAGGGTATGGAAATTAATACGAAGGAGATGATGTTCATCCTCGCCACTCCGGCAGATATAGTAAATATCTTGAAGGGCAATGGACTGAATGCGGCAAGTCCCACCGCATAAACGCCGTATTTCTCGAATAATTTATCGACCCTCTTAATCTTTTTCTCATCAAATAACCAGATCAGGACGGGCCTGCCACCCTTTATCCCTATAAAATACCCGATCACCGCACCGATAACCGAACCAGTGGTTGCAAATATGACAACAGACAGGGGATCCAGGTTCAGAGCCGTACCCGCCGTTATTATTATCGCAGTTGGCACGGGAAATATGAAGGATTCCAGGGTTGCGATAACGAATATACCCAGAAGCCCATTTGATTCAATAGTGTCCCTTGCAATTTCTGAAAAATATTCGAACATATGAATATTTATTTTCTCAATCCATAATAATATACTAAATAGTGGAAAAAGATAATGGAGATTAACATGGATAATGGACTAATAGTTAATATCCTAGTTGAATCTATGAGTGAGGATCATGTTACTATTATAAAAAAACTTTCTAAACCGAAACGTGATGAAGAACTGGCAGCTGAATTGAACGTTAAAGAGACGATTGTTAGGACACTCCTAAATGATTTACATGCTAGAAGTTTGGTGGAATACGAGCGTATAAAGGACAAGAGAACTGGTTGGTATACCTATCTATGGAAAAGACGTAGTGATAAGATAGAGGAATACATCAGTAATTATCTCCACGACAAGCTAAATGATCTCTATAGGAAGCTGGATGAAGAGAAAAACGGTACCTTCAGATGCTCTTGTTCACGGGTTTCTCTTGAAAAGGCGATGGATACTAACTTCATATGTCCCGAGTGTAATGAACCCTATGTAAATCTCGATAATTCAGATGAAATTAGTAAAATAGAGACCGAAATTGCAAGGATCAATAATTTCCTTAAGTCGATCTGAGGCTCTGTCACTTCTACGTGAAGAGGGCTGTGACGAACGGGTTATATCTCATATGCTCGCTGTTTCTAAACTTGCCAGAGAGATTGCCCAGAGAATAAGGGATAATGGTCATGAGATCGATGTAGATTTTGTTGAACTCGGTGCATTACTCCACGACATCGGAAGATGTAAAACTCATGGAATTAGACACGGCATCGAGGGTGCTAATATCTTAAGAAAATTAAAACTTGAAAAATTCGCGAGGGTATGTGAGACCCACATTGGAGCAGGTCTAACAAAGGAAGAGGCTAAATGCCTCGGGCTTCCGGAAAAGGATTATCTGCCTGAAACCCTGGAGGAAAAGGTAATAGCCCATGCAGACAACCTTATTGATGGATCCTCAGTAGTTCCGATAGAGAAGACGATAGAGAAGATTAAGAGAGAACTGGGTGAGGGACACCCCGCGATTAAACGCATAAGGGACCTAAATAATTTTATAAATTCGCTTTCCTAAATCATATACATGAAAATTCTCGGCATAAGTGGCTCTCCCAGAAAAGGCGGAAATACGGAGATTTTAGTCAGGAGGGCTCTCGACGTGTGCAAGAAAAGGGGCGCAGATACAGAGTTCATCTCATTGGCTGAGAAAAGGATTAATTACTGGCTGGAATCTACTCGGGATGACGTCGATGAGATTCTCGATGAGATGAAGTCTTCGGATGCTATCATAATTGGATCCCCAACATATTTTGCTTCGGTTTCTGGGAAATTGAAATCCCTCTTCGACAGAACCTTACCCCTGAGGATAGATAATTACAGATTATCTGGAAAGGTTGGTGGTTCTATCGCGGTAGGCGGGAGCAGGAACGGTGGTCAGGAACATGTATGTACTCAGATTCATAACTGGATGCTTTTGCATGAGATGATAATCGTTGCTGATAGAAAGACCGCTCACTTCGGCGGAATTGCAGTCGGCAGGGATCCCGGGGATGTTCTAAAGGACAGGTTAGGTATATCTACGGTTGAAAATCTCGCTAACAGGGTGTTTGATGTTACGAAAGAGATGAAAGGTGATTAGGGATCTGTTCAGACCTCGCTTATATCTCCCGCCCAGTTATGAAACTCCTCTGTGTACAGGACCGCATCACTTGTTGCTTTTCTTGCGCCGAGTATGTGTGGGGATTTAACACCAGTTATTATGGTGATTACCTCTATCCTCTCGTGTAGATTTGGATTTATTCTCGCCCCCCATGTTACCGTTGCTTCTGGTCTAAGTTCCCTGGTTATCAATTCCCCGATTCTGTTTGCTTCCCCAAGGGTCATATCCTCTCCCCCAGTAATATGAATCAGGGCTCCAGATGCGTCGCGATAGTCCACATCGAGTAAGGGTTGTTGCAGGGTATTTTCAACAGCTTTCTCCACCCTGTCGGGACCTTCTCCATCCCCCACGGATATAACTGCCACTTCTCCCCCGTCAAGTACTGCCTTTATATCGGCAAAGTCGAGGTTTACCAGACTCGGTTCCATTATCGTCTCGGTAATGCCCTTGACTGCCCTGGCAACAACCTCATCCGCTACGGAGAAGGCTTTATCCAGGGGTAAATTGGGGACATATTCTACCAGTTTATTGTTGTCTATTATTATTACTGTATCGGCAACCTTCCTTAATTTTTCAATACCACTTCTCGCTTTATCCAGCCTCGCCCTCTCTAGCTCAAATGGGAAAGTTACAATTGCTACAACTATTGCCCCCTCCTCTTTGGCAATTTCTGCAATAACCGGTAAGGAGCCAGTTCCAGTTCCACCGCCCATTCCTGCAGTTAGAAATAAAAGATGGGTATTTGCCAATAAATCCGCAAGTTCGCGACGGCTCGCCTCAGCTGCCTTCTCTCCAAGCTCCGGGAAACCTCCCGCTCCTAAACCGCGCATCAGCTTCGCACCGATCATAATCTTCGTAATATTCCCATCCAGTTTCTTTAGATCCTGCTTGTCTGTGTTCGATGCTATCAACTCCGCTCCGTCTATACCAATGTGCTGTAATCTGTTCACGGTATTGTTCCCCGCCCCACCAGAACCAAGAACCACGATTTTAAGATGATCAACCCCTTCAAATTCATCATCAATTCTCCTCTCCAGCCGTCCGTGCTGTATCGCAGCATTGACTATGGAATCCATTCTCGATCAAATTAAGATTATAGATAACATTATTGTCTTTTCGTATATAAATACATAATAGATTTTGATACAATTTTGAATTCTAATTGATATTTAACCAGTTTTATCCAACATACTATGTCTTTTTATGACTCAACCTGAATTTTATAATTTTTCGATATTTAGCTATGAAATTCTATATCCTAATGGTGAACTAGGCCGGGGGGCCGGACGTCCCCTGTAACCTCAAATCGTCCTAATGGAGGGGCCGAAGTCTGGGAGGCGATCTATCGATCAGGTATTGGTCTGGGTTTTCAACTATGAATTTTCGTCTCATCGGATCGCTCTCTGTGGGAACCGGGTCAGGCCCTGGCGGGAGCAGCCCTAACTACAGAGAGTGGTGCTGGTGAGGTAGCGGAAATGAGAAGAAACTCAGGTAGCCAGTATCTGAAAGATATTTCCACTCCCGGACGCGTTCACCATAACCTTTTAAGAAAAGGTTAATCAAAACAGGTACTATCTTCGTTCGCTACGCTCGCTCGATGACACTGCATAGAATCTAATTTTTGAATTTTTGTTAAGTGTGGCTAAGCGCTAGCGCACGTCACAACTTGTGACCGACTAAGACACAACTCATAAAAATTCACGAAGTGAATTTCCCTTTCTTTCCGTGAACGCTTTCTTTCCTAAAGAAAGGGTTCTAAGAGAGCAGAAGTGTTGATATTATCTCCAGGATTATTATGGCGGCAACAATGCTGATTACCAGCCTGGGATCAAGCTTTGGACCGCCCTCGTCAACGTCAAAGTAGCGAATCAAACCAGCTCCCCCAGCGGGACCCTCCATCTGTCTTCTTTTCATGACCGGCATTTTTTCCAATCTAATACTTTTGATTCTGTACTTAAATATCTCCACGAGAACTGGAGAGATCGAGGGAGTTCTATGGAATCTCCTTAGTCAGAAGTTCATCCGAGATGAAGAAGAAGTTGACCGTCTGGTTCCTATGTCCCGTTATACCCGTAGATGTAAAGCCCTGCTGACCAAAGGCATAAAACCCGATGAAATCCACATCCTTGAGATATTTCTTAATTATCTTAAATTCCTCGTCACAGGCATTGTATCCCTCCAGAAACTTTCTCCTACCTATGGCATAAAAGATGATACATATCCTTGGTTTAAATCTCTTTCTTATTTTCTTCAGTGCGCATTCTGTTGATTTTAGAACAGATTCTGGAGTTGCCTCATTGAGCGATACTACAACCTTCTCGGGAACATCTGCAAAAAAGGTTATGCGCCCATCTTTATATGCCTTGTTTGGGTGTTTTAGCCATCTATTACCGTGAATGTCTGAAATGCTCAGAACATACTTTGACCCAATGTTATCTACAACCGCAATATTTTTCCGTTTGATCA
>Ga0190363_1001945_pt1 | contig 12092 bp, 10 predicted proteins | sample 48721867_MG_FD_161272 | JGI IMG/M metagenome (GOLD analysis project Ga0190363, IMG submission 161272) | Hydrothermal vent microbial mat bacterial communities from Southern Trench, Guaymas Basin, Mexico - 4872-18-6-7_MG | ecosystem: Environmental > Aquatic > Marine > Hydrothermal vents >...
ATACCCTTGGATTAAATGAAGAACAAGCAAGCAAAATCATACCATTATCAATCAATAGAGAACTTTTAAAGAAGAAAATGGAAGTTTATCCAGGCTCACTTGAAGCAGGATTCTTCAGATTATATCCTAAAGTTGATGATATCATTGAACAATATGGAGTAGAATGTCCAGATAATGTTACACTACTTGTCATGGGAACAATTAGAGATGGAGGTATAGGATGCTTATGTCCAGCCCATGCTCTAATGAGAGCCCTACTAAGACACTTAATCCTCAAGAGAGGAGAAGTAGTCATATTGGATATGGAGGCAGGAATAGAGCATTTAGCTAGAGGAACAGCTAGAGGAGTAGATTTAATGCTAACAGTCATCGAACCCAACATAAAATCAATTGAAACAGCAAAAAGAATCAAAAAACTCGCACTTGATATAGAAGTCAAGAAAGTAAGTGTAATTGCAAATAAAATTAGTAACAAAGAAGAAGAGGAATTTGTAAAAGAAAACCTAAGGAAATATGGCTTAGAACTATTCCACATAATTCCATATGATAATAAAATTAAAATTGCAGATATGAGGAGAACTCCAATAATAGATTATGCCCCTGAATCATTAGCTGTCAAGTCAATTTACAAATTAAAAAATAAAATTATAGAGCTACTGTCCCTTTAATTTCATCCATAAAGTTCTTATCATCTTCGAACCTTCAGCCTTAATTTCCTCCCACATCTCTTCGAGATCTTCACTATAAGTGCTTGATTTAACACATTCATCATATTTCTCAAGGAAATTCAGGATTTTTCCAATCATCGGATTAGAATATAACTTTAATGTTTCTTTAGGTACATTTACCTCTGCAATAATAGTTGATTGAAACTGAAATTTTTGACCAATAATATCTCGAAGCGTTAAGGTATCTCCATGAAGTTCAACATATACAATGTCATTAGCAACTTCCTCGAAACCATCATCCTTTTTTAAAAGCACTTTAAACTCGCACATATTACATCACTTTGCCATTACAATGGAAAAATTTAAGTTTTTTGTGCAGTAGCAAAATTTAAAATTGAATAATACAAGCTTAATAGATGCATCAGATCACATAAGGATGCGGTGTTATGAGCGTAAAGCTAAATCCAATGGTGATATACAAGCTTTTACCTAAAACAAATTGTAAAGAATGCGGATATACATGCATGGCATTTTCTATTAAACTCTTACAAAAAGAAGTGAAGCTTGAAGATTGCAAACCATTATTTAGAGAAGAAAAATATAGAGAAAATAGAATTAAACTTGAAGAAATACTTAGACCATTATATGAAGCAGCTGAAACATTAATTCGAATTGACGATGAAAAATGCATAGGATGCGGAAATTGCATCATTGCTTGCCCAGCAAATGTGAATATCGATCCAGAAGTGGGTAAAGGGAAGAACCCAGTATCAGATGAAGTTGTATTTACTGTTGTTAATGGTAAGATTAAAGTGTTAAACATTAAAAAATGTAGAAGATATCCACCTCACAGAACAAATTGTAGAATATGTGAGCAAGTATGTTTAAGCAGTGCCATTAAGGTGGTGGCATGAAGAGAATAGAAAATATTGTCTGTACAGGCTGCTCACTGACATGTAACGACTTAGTAATAGACATTGAAAATGAAAATAAAATAGTTAATGTTTGGGGCTCATGTAGCCATGGAACCAAACGAATCAAAGAAATGATAACAAATAGGCTTAAAGGAAGTGAAACAAACATTGAAAAAGCAATAGAAAGGGCAGTAGAAATATTGTCATCTGCTAAGAAACCATTAATTTACGGTTTTGCAAATAGTTCTAATGAAGCTATAAAATTAGGACTTGAAATAGCAAGAAAAATTAATGGAATATTCGATACACCTCCAAGCATATGTCATTATCACATACCAATGATAGAAGAGATTGAAACAAAAAAATTAACATTTGAAGATGTTTTAGATAAATCAGATTTCATAATGTATTTCTTCGTAGACTTATCAAACACTCACTTAAGACATGCAAGCAAATATGCTATTTATCCAAGAGGAGAGATAATAAAGACTGGGAGAGAAAGTCGAACTGTATTAATGGTTGACTATTGGGAAAATGATTCAATGAAAATAGCACACCATAAAATAACACTCACACCAGGCGAAGAATTAAAATTCATTAAAAAACTCAGAAGAACAATAGCTGATAAGAAAGTTGTAAGCGGAAAAGATGTTTGGCTGACTATTGAATCATGGTTACTCTTATTAGATGATATTAAAAAATCAAGTTTCATATCAATATTCATTGGAAACCATATATTAACAAATATAATGGCGGCAGAAATTTATAGAGAAATTGTAAAGTTAATGGAAGATATTATGTCAATTGGATTAATGAGCACATTAATTCCATTGGCCGAAAACGTTAATTCAATGGGTGCAGCGATAATACCATATAAAATGTTTAAGGCAACCCACGCAATTGATTTCAATAATGGAAATCCAGTGTATGAACCCTCAATAACAAATGCAGCCATGAAACTCTTAAATAATGAAGTTGATGCAGCACTAATTGTTGAAAGCGACCTCTACACTCATCTACCTCTATCAATAGCTAGAAAATTAAAGGAAATTCCAACAATATATATTGGTGAAAAAAGAACCTTAACATCAAAAATAGCTAAAATTAAAATTCCGAGATCAATTCTTGGAATTGAAGATGGCGGCAAAGTCTATAGAACAGATGGCGTTGAAGTTGAATTAACACCATTTATAAATCCACCTCCCTCAATTGAAAGTGAAAAAACGATACTGAAAGAAATTCTACAAGGCATTAGGTGATTACATTGGGGAAAAACAAAACAGTACTACTAATATGCAAATGCGGAACAAATATAGCAGGAGTAATAAACGTTGATAAAATAAGCGAAAATCTTTCAAAGCTAAAAAACGTAACATGCTACATTCATGACCATTGGTGCAGTGAAGATGGACTACTAAAAATGAGAGAGATAATCACGAAAGAAAAGCCAGATAGAGTTATAATTGCCTCTTGCACACCCCATCTACATGAAAAATTATTTAAAGAGAACGCTGAAAAAGCTGGATTAAACGGAGGCTACGTAAAGGTAATTAACATTAGAGAACAATGCAGCTGGGTTCACTGGCAAAGCCCGGAGCAAGCCACCATTAAAGCATATGACCTAATCAAGGCAGGTTTAGCAGCAGCACCATACTTAACTCCAAAATACACTGCTAAAGTTCCAGTAACCAGAAGCGCATTAATAATTGGAGGAGGAGTAGCAGGTATAACTGCAGCACTAGACTTAGCTGAAAAAGATATCCAAGTCTATTTAATCGAAAGAACAGGCTTTCTAGGAGGATATATGGCTAAGCTAGATAAAGTATTTCCAACACTAGACTGCAGCATCTGTATATTAGGACCATTATTATCCAAAGCCTATTCACATTCTAAAATAAAAGTCTACACCTTAAGCGAAATAAAAGAAGTCTCTGGTACCCCTGGAAACTATAAAGTAAAAATCATTAAAAAGCCAAGATACGTCAATGAAAGCGAATGCAATGGATGCAACAAATGTCTGGATGTATGTCCAATAGAATTGCCATGCGAATATAATAATGGACTGGGATTCAGAAAAGCAATAGTAAAACCAGTTTCAGAAACAGTTCCAGTAGCACCCTACATAGATATTGAAAACTGCATTGGATGTATGTCATGCGTAGGAGTATGCGATAAAGAAGCCATAGACTTCAACCAAAAAGAAGAAGAAATTGAATTAAATGTAGGAGCCATAATTATTGCCACAGGTTATAGTTTACTTGGCCGAGAAGAATTAGCAGAGTACGGCTATGGACGATTTAAAAACGTCATTTTAGGAATAGAACTTGAAAGACTAGTTAATCCAGATGGACCCACAAGAGGAAGAGTAATTAGAATTTCAGATGGAAAAGAGGTGAAAAGCGCCGCAATAATTTTATGCGCAGGAAGTAGAGATGAAAGACATTTACCTTACTGCTGTAGATTCGGCTGTATGGCCGGATTAAAACATGCATATTACCTATCACTACTAAATCCTAAAGTTGAAGTTTACATATTCTATATTGACATTAGAGCCCCTGGAAAAGGTTTTGAAGAATTCTATCAAAGAATTAGAAAACAGGAAAACGTTCACTTCATAAGAGGAATTCCAAGTGAAATCGAAGAAGAAAAAGATGGAACAATTCGACTAACATTCTTTGACACAACTATAAATGAACTATTCCAAATCAACGTCGACCTAGTAGTTTTAGAAGCAGGAGTTAAACCAGCTGAAGGCAGTGAGGAATTAGCCAGAATTCTGCGAATACCATTAAGTCCAGAAGGATTTTTCATGGAATATCATCCAAAATTAAGGCCATCAGAAACATTTATGCACGGAATATTTTTGGCAGGATCATGTCAAGGACCCAAAGATATTGCCGACACAGTATCACACGCAGGATTAGCAGCCTCTAAAGCAGCCTCATTATTAATGGAAGACGAATTAGAAATTGAAATTCAAGCTCCAAGAATAGACAATAAAAAATGCGTTCTATGTGGATTATGTACACTAGCTTGTGAACACAATGTAATCAAAATAACTAGAGAGGGAATAAAAATAATTGAAGAAGCATGCATAGGATGTCAAGCATGTATAGCCACATGTCCAACCGGAGCACTAATACCAACAATTGATCTAAGTAATGAAGCTATATCTGCAATGATAAAAGCAATACTGGAAGAAAAAAGAGAGTTCCCATTAATAATCATATTCGCATGTAAATGGTGCGGCTATGAAGCATTAGACTTTGCAGGAATCAATAGAATACCATACCCAACTGGAACTAGAGTAATAGAAGTAGCATGCTCAGCAAGAGTAAATCCAATACATATACTAGAAGCACTCAAGCATGGTGCAGACGGAGTCTTAATAATAGGATGCAGAGAACAAGACTGTCACTATAGAACCGGAAGATTAAGGGCAAACAGAAAAATAGAGGCATTAAAAGAAGCACTAAAAATCATGAAAATAAATCCAGAACGAGTAAAAATTATAGGTGCAGCAGCTTCAGAAGGGGAAGAAGTATCAAGAGAAATCATCAAATTTACTGAGAAAATTAAGGAGATAGGTCCGTTAGGAAGCGAATTAGTAGGGGATTAAGTTGAGTAGCGAAAAACCAACTCTACAATTAACATCCATGGACCATGTAATAGAATATGAGTGGAAAGCGGAAAAACTAGTTAAAAAACTGAAATTCCACCAAGAAAGATGTAATGGATGCGGATTATGCATCAAAGTATGTCCAGTAGAAGCAATAATGCTAGGTCCAATAAAGGAAGTGGCCTCTGGTGAAATGGAGGCCCCATTAATAATTATTGATGAAACAAAATGCATAGCATGCCCCATATGCTCAGCAATATGCCCCTTAAATGCATTGACACTTGAATTTCAAGAAAAACCTGAATACATAAAAGTTATAGGAAGCATTGAAATAGACCAAGAAAAATGTATACCATGCCTATTATGTGAGAAAATATGTCCAAGAAATGCCATTAAAGCAGATGTAAAAATATCCAAGAAAGAAGATTTAGTAAAATATAAAAGTGATGAAGTTTGGGCTAGAGGTGAAATAAGCATAGATGAAGAAAAATGTATATACTGTGGTCTATGCGAACTACTATGCGATGCAATTAAAATCGTTTGGACAGATCCAAAACCACCACAATTTAGAGCTGGTTTAGGAATACTAATTGATGAAAAGAAATGTGATTATTGCAAAATATGTGAAGAAATTTGCCCAGTAGAAGCGATACGAGTTAAGTGTGAAGCTTCAGCTCCAAGAGAAATTTTAGAACCAAAAATAGAGGGAAAAATAGACATAAATGAAGAAGAATGCATATACTGTAAATTATGCGAAGAAGAATGTCCAGTAAAGGCATTAAATGTTGAGAGAGCACTAGAAGGTGAAATTAAATTAATAAACTTAGATAAATGCGATCCCTCTGGCTGTAAAAACTGTGTAAACATATGCCCAGCAAATTCAATATATGTACCTAAAAGAGGAAAAGGCATAGAAATCTCAGAGAAAAGCTGCATATATTGTGGAGCCTGTCAAGAAGCATGCCCAGAAAATGTAATTCACATAACTGTAAAAGAAATTAAAGTAAAAGACGGTGACAATTTATGGTCAAAATCAATAATTGAACACCTAAACAAAGTTATTGAGGGATATTCACCACCGCCACCCAAAGTATATATGAGAAACATTAGGCCGCCTCCAAGAGTAATCAAAATACCTCCACCAATACCAGTTCCACCTAAACCAAGAGAATTTGAAGTTGCAAGAAAAATCATAGATGAGCTTATAGCTAATTTGAAATCTAAAAGAATGAGAGCATTAATAGAATTAGGAAAAATTGATAAGTTAAAAGAAACGTTAATCTAAACTAAATTATCTATAGAGGTTGGAGGACAATTTACTGGTTTAACCATAACAGTAACTCTTCCATAAACTGGTTGACCTTCACTGTTAACAATGGGAGGCAAAAGAAACATAGCCCACGGACCTAAAGGCAACACAATAAAACCTTCACCCAACTTCTCTAATTCAAAGGCCTTTACAATTACTCTAACCCCAAGAAACGATAGCTCAATACAGTCTCCATTCTTAAGATTTAATTTCTTCATGTCGGAAGAAGATAGAAGGGCTATAGCTGATGACTCAATGTACTCTTCGCTATACGTACTGATTTGAGCTGCTAATTCTTGATCATGAAGAGGTAGTACCAATAATTTTAAGTTAATCATCGATTCATTCTTCTCCCTTATTTTCACCAAATATTTCTGGAATCCATATTTTTTCTAGGAACTTTTTAATACCAGCTGAATCTCTTGGACCGACAAACACTCTCCAATCTTTAAGCATATCTTCAAGTTCACCACTTAAACGTGCTGCATATCCTGGCAAGATTACACTTTTATGCTTTACCTTTTCAGCTAAGTTATATTCTTCAATTAATTCAACTATTTTATCTGAAGTGAACTTTTTACCAGCTACAGCTGATTGAACACTTGTTCCTTCAGTATCAATTACTAATAGCCATGCATCAGTCTTTGCCTTCTCTACATCATCTTTGACTAAATAATAAGTCAAGGCAAAATTACCTGTAACTAGTAGCGGTGAATTTTCATTCGGCTTCCCTAGTTCATATAATCCTGGCTTAACTGAAGGTGGAACTCTTGGATCAGTATACACACAGTCACGCCAAACTATTGACGGCAAAATTGACCAAACATCTGTGCTATGCAATATTAATAGGTCAGCATATCTGGCCATTAGACTACACGCTAAAACTGCCTCTGTAAAGGCTTTCTCCTCAGGAGGCTTTTCTTTATCCAACCAAACTACTGCTGGAACACCTAACAATGGATAACCTAAAGCCAAATCACCTGCATCAATTGCAGCATACCTCAATGCAGTGAAAACGCTAATTGTATCTATTATCGAGGAATTAGTATAAGTTCCAGGGTCAAGAACTATTTCATCTTGATTGTAATGCTCCTTTATTGAAGTTGAAAGAGACTTTAACATCTCTAGGTTACCTGGAGCTGAAACCACGAGAGGACACTCATACTTGACAGATAGTGAAGCTACATCCTTCCAATTCTTCTTATTGGCAGCATATATCAATGGTTTCCTATCCTTTGATACAATTAATGCCTCTTCAAGAATTTCAGGATCATAAGAACATAGAATAAATGGTTTCTGAGTTAATTTCATTACCTTTGCCACAGTTTTAGCAAACTTCTCTGCAATTCCTGAAACACATCTAACTGCAATTCCATCAAGCTTTAACTCTTTGCCGATACGAATATATGCAAAGTCATTCACAAATTTGACTCTATCATTTAATTCCTCATCACTCATTTCATCATGAACATCAATCATTAAGGGTGTTTGAAAACGCCAAGTCCATTCATGACGATATACAACATCCTTTCCACCAATTTTTATTTGATTCGGTGGAACACCAAAGACAACTTCCTTAACTGCAGGTCTTAAGATTTTTTGGAGTTCTTTTAGCTTTGAAGCGTATTTCTTCTCTTCAAACAGAGGAGAACATAACTCCAGGGGCACTTCTCTTTCAATTAATCTACTAGCAAATGCCATACAGCTTTTTTCACCACATTTACCACAATTAGTTTGTGGAAGATATCTATAGACATGGAGGGGGTTTAACCTCTTAGGCATAATTATCACCTAGAAGGGGGTACTTATCCATTCTTCATATGGTAATTCTGTTATGGGTTTACGTATTTTTCTTAATGCTTCAGCAAATGATTTTAAAGTTTGCATTGCTTTCGGATGAAGCATCATAAACAGGTCCGTACCAGCAAGCATAGCTATAATTGCAGTTACGGCTTCCCAAAGAGGCCCTCTAATGGATCTAGGACCTAATTGAGGAGACTTCGACGAAGCTTCTCTGGCAGCCCAAGCATTTGACGAAGCAGAACACATTGGAACTTGAAGTACTTCTTCGCCCATTAAGGCAGCAAGTCTAATTCTCTCCATAATACTAAAGGAATATTCAATTCCATATCCCAGTGCTCCCGTAGTGGGATCTAGGATTAATCTATCCTTACTTAAACCTGCCTCCATAGATTTCCTACATAAGTCCTTAGCCTGATTAATATCGATGAAGGCTAATGCTATTAGGTCATGGCCAAACTGGTTGATAGGCTTAACGGTCTTTTCAATTTCCATATCCAGTGTAACAGAATTAAAGACAACTCTTTCACCAGCAGCAACCTCTGAAAGTTTAGTGAATAATTCAACATCCTTGATAGGATTGCCAGATCCACCAATAATTAATGGGACTTTAACTGCTTGCAACACTTCTTCAACGTTTTTGGCAGCTTCACTAATGGGTGTATCCTTAATTCCAGGATCGGTACTAATCAGGTGAAATGAAATCAATTGAGCACCATACTTCTCAACAGCAACTCTGGCCCATTCAGATGGAATTTGAACTGCATCTTCATACATTTCCCTGACAGGTTTGGGAACCTGCGGCATGTCAAAAACATCTAAAGTGGCTGCAATGGGATTTGGAGGTGTCTCTGCAAATAAAAAGTACGGAGGAGTTGTGGAACCACCAATCTTAACAGTATAGCTTCTAGTTCCACCCTCACTTTTAGTAGCACCTATGGTTACTTCGGATATTTTACCAGTAAAACGTAGTTTTGGATATTCAAAGGGTACTTCAATGAGCTCTATAATTTTAGGCTTCCCTACTGATGGAGTAGGTGGAGCAGCAGGTCCAAGTAATCTTAAACCAAATGGTGAAGCTTCTACTAAGAATTCTATTTTCCCTGCTCCAGTTAAGGGTTCAAGCGAGAGTTTAAAGTATCCAGGCATTTGCGGGGCTTGTGGAGGAATATAATTTATTACTAGTTCGTCTGCATCTATTATGACGTCAGTTAATTCTAACTCTTCCGCATCTGAAAGTAGATCTAATAAATCTTTGGCATGTCTATTCTTATTTTGCTTATTCATTTTGATCTCTCCGGTTGTGAAATTATTAATTTTTCAGCTTTAATTTCAACCCCATTTAATTCAACAATATAATTTCGCTTTAACAAATTAGAAATTAATTGGATGAGCGTGCTCACAGACTCTTCGCTAATCTTCTCCTCATTAGTCAATCTACTTCCCACCAGCTTTTTTGATTATTAACCTGTTAATCTTTATTTTAACTCCCTTCAAAGTTATTTTGAATCCGGTTTGGGCGGATACCGCTGGCATTTGTATTGCCTGTGCAGGTATTTGCGGAGTCCATTGAGGCATAGTAGGCATTTGAACTGGTTGCTGAACTGCAACTTCTTCAACTTTCTCGGCTTTAGCCTCAGCTTCAGCTGCTTTTTCCATTTCACGTATTTTAGACGCAACGGGATGATCTTTCTCTAGCAAAAAGTTTTTAAGATCTTCAATAGTAGTTGCATCTTCTTCAGTGGCAATTTTATCATAAAGCTCTGGAGGAATGGCATCTTTAACCCTCTCTTTTAAGTCCTTAGGCATCCACACAATCCTATTCCATCCACCATCAGCATAGAAGAATTTTCTAGAACGCATCCATTCAATTCCAATGCCTAAAAATCCTTCAGATTGCTGACCACCACCAGTTTGAGCAGCCATGGTTGAGAAGGGCAGACCATTCACCGCAGTACCCTTAAATCCTCTATGAACAATTCCAATTCCATCAACTTCAGGAATGTAAAAAGCTATAGCTTCAAAGCATCCACAGGACGTGTGTGGATATTCAAACATACTATAGAGGTAGACTCTAGTCACTTCACCAAGAGATCTTTTGGCTACGACTTCATTTGCACCACTCCATTCACCTTTAATTGGATCTAGCAGTTCACCTTTTGGTATTGGGAAGTTTGGCCCTTTGGGATCGATATTAGCTGCAGCTCTGGCATCTAACCATGTTAACGCTCCACATAATGAAATTCTCTCTGGAGTTATAACGCATACATGCGTTGGTGCAAAGGATTGACATAATACACACCCATAGAACATGTCTACTTCTTCATCTTTTAATCCCCTAACTCTAGCATCACGTTCCTCATAAATCTTTAATGCCTCTTCATACTTCTCCTTTATAAGTTCTGGGTCTGTGATGAAAGTTACTTGCATCTTCTCTATGTAGGGCATCTCTGATTTAAACAAGGTTATTAATGCTCTACCCCACCATGAGAAAGAGTTAAGACCCTTCTTAACTGATTTCTTAGCAATTCTAATCCAGATGTCATATCGTTGATTCAAATGCATTATACCTTCAATATAATTAGTATACATGTGAATTCTACGTTCAATTACACCCTCCAAGTCAGTGTCTAGCTTTTCACCTGCCACATAAATGAGAATTGCAAATGGATATGACCCTCCCTCTTTTAAGTCCATTAAATCTGGGCCAATTATTTCAACCTTGCCATCTTCAACCTCGTCCATTGGCTTTACACGTACGAGTTCAAATTTATAGTCAATTTTGGGTCCTCCAAGTTCAACATACATATCCTTTCTTCTAACTCGTTGTCCTTCAAATGCAGGACTTATTTCTATAGGGAAACCTTCAAAAGCCGACATTTCCTCTCACTCCTTCTCCTTCTTTAAAATCTCAAGAATCATATTAAGATTTTCCACCCACTTATTATGGGGGAGATTAGGGAAAGACCATGACGCATTAGGATGATAATATCTGTCAAGAGACATAGTCTTTAGGTGAAGAGCAAAGTTCTTTAAGGCTGACAATAGTTGTGATTGAAGCTGATAAGTTATACCCATGAAAATTACTAGGTCATGTGCTTCTGAACCATCAACACTCCACCTTGAATCCCTGAGGCGATCAGTTATTTCAACAGATCCTAAAACAAGAGCAGGGGTATACCCTCTTTCAAGAAAAGCTTTAAGAGTATTTGAAGTTGCAACAATAGGTGCGTTGGTTAGCTTAGAAAGCTCGATAGAGTAGTCTAGAAGGTATTTATCCTCTGAAATTTTAGTTTTCAATGCTTCAGCTCCAACTACAATTAATGGCTTCTTAGAAGCTTTAATTAGTCTTCCAGCAACTTCACCATTTAGCTTTAAAGCAGTTTTAGGTCCAGGCACATTACCAAATTGCCAAGGAAGAACGCTCATACCATCTCCCCTCCTATTTTGGCTTTCTAATCAAACGCTTCAACAATGTTGGGTCCACCACTGGTTTCTCCCATGGTTTCCATCCAATTTTCTTTAGGTAATCTAAAATTTCGAATTTATAGGTTATTGGTATATCGGCCTCAGTTCTAATAAACATGTGCAAGTCATCAGGCAGAGTACCATAGAACTTCTTATACAATTCAACGTAATGTGTAACTTTTATCATTCTACCCTTAGTTGTATCATTGGGACGGATACACAGCTTGGCTGCCATTACCATTGCTTCTTCTTTAGTTTCAGCAGCATAGATTAAATGCTCTGGTGCAGGTCCAACCCACACCCTTTCACCAGTT
>Ga0190363_1001946_pt1 | contig 12090 bp, 12 predicted proteins | sample 48721867_MG_FD_161272 | JGI IMG/M metagenome (GOLD analysis project Ga0190363, IMG submission 161272) | Hydrothermal vent microbial mat bacterial communities from Southern Trench, Guaymas Basin, Mexico - 4872-18-6-7_MG | ecosystem: Environmental > Aquatic > Marine > Hydrothermal vents >...
TGAATGGCGGTAGAGGCTGGATCGGCGACGTTAAGAACATGCTATTAGATATTTCAAAACTGAAAAAGGTCGGCTGGAAGCCAAGATACAACAGCTCTGAAGCAGTGAGGTTGACAGTCAAAAAAAATACTGGCCAAGTGGGCAAGATCCAAAACTTGTGACATTGCGGAAGTTAGTCCTTGATGCGTAAGATGTGACGTGAATTTGGTTGAGGTATCCGTTGTTATCCCTTCGCTTAACGAGGCAAGAACTATTGGTAAATGCATCGAGAAGATCAAAACTGTTTTTAGTCAGTATAATATAGATGGTGAAATAATTGTTGCCGATAATTCTGAGGATAATACGCCTTCAAACATGCAAGGGGAAAATACATAGTTTTAGGCGACGCGGACAATACATATGACTTCTTGGAGATGCCAAAGCTCCTTGAACCGCTTATGGAGGATGAGGCAGACATCGTGATTGGAAGCAGGTTCAAAGGCGAAATAAAGAAGGGAGCGATGCCTTGGCATCATAAATATATTGGCAATCCAATCCTCACAGGATTTATAAACCTGTTTTATAAGGCCGGAGTTTCTGACGGGCACAGCGGCTTTAGGGCCATTAAGAGGGATGCCTTGGAAAAGATGAAGTTAAGATCTTATGGAATGGAATTCGCATCAGAAATGATAATTGAAGCTGTTAGACGAAAGCTAAGGATTAAGGAGGTTCCCATAACATATTATCCCCGAGAGGCGAGTGAGTCGAAGCTTAATTCTTTTTCTGACGGCTGGAGACATCTGAAGTTCATGCTCATCTATGCCCCCACCTACCTGTATATGATACCGGGCTTAGCTTTCTGTCTTATGGGAGCTTTGTTAATGTTGTTCAGCTACTTTAGAGTATACATTGGCTATACACCTGGCTTCCATTCCATGATCCTTGGAAGCCTACTTGTAATTTTGGGATACGAAGTATTTCTGCTGGGGATATTCGCAAGAATATATGGAGTTCGTTTCGACTTGTTTGACGCTGACAAGGTTACGAAGTTTGTTTTAGAGCGTATATCCTTAGAAAAGGGGGTGGCTATCGGATCGGCTATTTTCCTAGCTGGGGTTGTTTACTCATTAACCCTGGTTGTTAAATGGATAGTTAGCGGTTACACTTCACTTCCATTGAAGGGAGAAGATATGATAGCCTTCACGCTTTTAGTGATAGGTCTACAAACAATATTCAATTCCTTCTTCTTAAGCATGCTTAGCAACTGGAAACGCTCAGGCCACAACGATGAAAAGGTCTACTGTTAGCGTTATACCATTAACAAGAAATAATGAGGAGTGCACAAGGCCCCCTTCTCAGCGACATTTTTCTTCCAAAGTTCTGAACGTGAGATAAAATGCGTGTAGCTTGTTTTCTTCCGCATTTTCATAAAAATTTGCTACCAAATCCCTTCTTCATTCTAAGCAAAGAACTAGTTAGACGTGGAATAAAGGTCTGTGTGGTGACTCCTAAAGTGTATGATGAACCTTTGGTTGAACATTTAGACGGCATAGAAATATTTCGCTCAAGAGATTTGTACTTACCACTAAAGAATTTTCCCTATCCAATTCCTATATTCTTCTTCGAAAAAGCCATTGAAAAGATTAAGCATAACGAAATTGATATTTTGAGTTGGCATACATATCATTATCTTCATGCGGCATATCTTCCAATTATAAAAAAAATTATTAAAAGGCCTACAACGCTTACTGTTTTAAGTTTTCCCGGCATATGCTGGATTTACCCCATAAAATGGATAAACTCCGTGGCACGTGTGTATAGCCTCAGTTTGGGGAAAGTTATTTTAGAGACAGCTGACAAAATTATCATAGATTTTCCGCATAACGCCGTTGGCGCAAAATATTTAGGTCTTCCCGAAGATAAGCTGGAGTTTATCCCGTGGGGAGTTGATTGCGATGCGTTCAAACCCATGCCAGAGGTTCGTCGTAATCTTCGTGAGCGTTACGGAATTTCTGATAAGGAAATAGTAATTGGATACGCTGGGCGTTTAGTGCCAGTTAAGGGAATTGATGTCTTGATCTCTGCAGTCTACAAGCTATTAAAAGATGGAGAGAAAGTAAGATTGCTTATAATAGGGGGAAGTTTTAGATGTGTAGGAGGATTGGTAAATGAATACGAAGTTATGGCACGCCATCTTTTAGGAGATAAAGTTATCATTACTGGATGGGTTAAACCTCAAATGGTTCCATTATACTGGCAGATGGCCGATGTGGCAGCTCAACCCTCTTATGCAGAATCTGGAGGGGGAGGAGCTATGGAGGCAAGTGCATGTGGTCTTCCCGTTATCGCTTCAAGAGTTGGAGGCCTTCAAGACGTGGTAAAGGATAAGCATACTGGCTTTCACATAACTCCTGGTGATGTGAAAGAGCTATATGAGAAGCTTAAGCTCCTTATTAAGAATCATCAGCTTAGAAAGGAGCTTGGGAGAAACGCGAGAAATTTTATTAAGGAAAACTTTGATTGGAGTGTTGTGACAGATAAGTACATCAAACTTTATAAAAGTCTATTAAACAATCCCAAATTATAACATATCCTCCCATTGGTATGGTGTTGCTAAATGACAGTTTTGGTATTTGGCGGTTCAGGTTTTATTGGCAGTAAAGTAGTAGAGTGTCTCACGAAAAATAACATGGAAACCTTATCCTACGATGTTATTGCTTCAAATTTTACTGGGCAGAAAGCGAAATTGATTAAGGCTGATATATTAGAGCTGTCATCAATTGAGAGGCTTTTGTTCGAATACGAAGTGGATACTATAATTCATTTAGTAGGATTGCCAGCTATAAATTATTGTGAAAAAAATCCGCACTTCAGCTTCTTACTTAATGCACTTTCAGTTCAGAACACTTTAGAAGCCATGAGAAAAACTGACATAAAGAAAATAGTGTTTGCATCCTCTGCAGCGGTTTATGGCTATCACAGCAAGGTTCCAGTTAAGGAAACCGATCCAACCAACCCAACTACGATTTATGGTTATCATAAGCTCATAGCGGAGCATATAATAAGGTCATACCATGACTCTTATGGGTTGAATTACGTGACTTTGAGGCTGTTCAATGTTTATGGAGGTAACCCTCGAATCGGCAAAGATGTAATTTCGATTTTCATTAAAAGGGCAGCGAGAGGATTGCCAATAATCGTTAAAGGACCCAACAAGTATAGAGATTTTGTCCATGTAAATGATGTAGTAAACGCATTCGTGAAAGTTGCCCTCGGAGACATCTCAAATGTGACAATGAATATTGGCACAGGTAAGATGATAACTCTGCAAGAGATTGCAGATATGATCAAAAAGTGTTTTCCGAGGGTTGAAGTAAAATATGAGGTGCCGCCTGACGATGGCACAGGAATAATAGCGGACATTACATTGGCGAAGGAGGCCCTCAATTTTTCACCTGTAGACCCTCAGAAAGGGATATATAATCACATAGCGTCCCACGCTAATTCCTACTCCCTTTAAAAAGTGTGAGTTGAAGAGTTATGTCCGAATGGAAAATCCCGTTATATAAGGTTTATTGGGATGAAAGCGACATAGAAGCTGTTACAAAGGTTATCAAAAGGGGAACTTACTGGGCTGTAGGTCCGGAGATAGAGGAGTTTGAAAGGGTTGTGGCGAATTATGTGGGAGTAAAATATGGCGTTTCATTTAATTCTGGCACTTCAGCCCTTCATGCGGTATTGCTGGCTTATAGCATGGGGCAGGGCGACGAGGTAATTGTGCCCTCATTTACGTTCATAGCTACGGCTAATGCTCCATTATTTGTTAGAGCCAAACCAGTCTTCGCCGATATAGAAGACTCAACCTTCGGTTTAGATCCTAACGATGTGGAGAGGAAAATAACCAAAAAGACGAAAGCGATAATGCCCATTCACTATGGCGGGTTACCATGCCAAATCGAGGAACTAAAAAAGATAGCTGATGAATATGGTCTTTTGCTTATCGAGGACGCGGCTGAATCCATAGGTGCATCCGTAAATGGCCGGAAGGTCGGCTCTTTCGGGGACGCAGCAATGTTTAGCTTCTGCGGCAATAAAGTCATCACTACTGGGGAGGGAGGAATAATTCTAACGAATTCAAGGGAAATCTATGAGCGCCTAAAATTGATAAGATCTCACGGAAGATTGGAGTCTGAGCCATACTTTACGACTACCAAGACGTTAGATTACATTATGTTAGGGTATAACTGGCGTATCTCAAGCATTACAGCAGCTCTCGGCTTGGCTCAAATGGAAAAGCTTGACAAAGTTATTGAAATGAGAAGGAAAAACGCGGAGTATATGACAAAGGAACTTTCTAAGATAGACGGAGTGGAGATTCCCCATCCTCCCCACGGGTACTTCCATATATATCAGATGTACACGATAAGAATTAAAGGTGGAAGTAGGGTGAGGGACACCCTGAAAAACCACCTTGCAGAAAGGGGGATTATGAGTAAGGTTTACTTCGAACCAGTCCATCTAACGCATTTCTACAGGAAAAAATTTGGCTTTAAAGGAGGCGAGTTGCCAATAACCGAGAGACTTTCAAGCGAAGTTTTGACGCTGCCGCTCTACCCCACAATGACCATCGAAGAGATAGAATACATTGTTGAAAGCATAAAGGAATTCTTCAAAAAATGAAGCCGCTAAGCATAAATAACAACGTTATTGTTATGATTCCAGCATATAACGAAGAAAACACGATAAAGGAAGTCGTTAAGGGAGTAAGCAAACTTTATCCTGATCTCGACATCCTAGTAATAAATGACGGCTCAGAAGATGAAACTGAAAATACGCAAAGAAAGCTGGCGCAATGGTAATTACGCCACCATTTCATGCAGGCGGCACAGCAGCCATTTTAACAGGCTATCTTGTGGCCTTGGAGCATAGCTACGCCTACTTAGTTAAGGTAGATGGGGATGGACAGCACAGACCAGAAGACATAGAACGTGTACTTCCGCCAGTAATTATGGGTAAAGCGGATATTTTGTGGGCTTGCGCCACTTAACGGACATGAATGAAATGTGAAATACCCCATTGGACTGATTAAGCTGTTAATGGAAGTGAGATGAGTAAGTGAGTCTAGAAAGATATTCGATAAGTTGGTTTAATTTTTTTCAGCTGTTAATTATACTACTCGATCTATACCTATTAAAGAAACGGAAAATCGACATAAACACTTTCGCAGGGTGGTTTATACTAGGACCGGGCATAGGCACAGTATCGATAGTTCCTGCATTCTTTTCCCTCCTATATATAGTTCTTGGAACAGAAGTTCTGATCTCGACCGTTACTGTCACAGCGTTCATGATTTTGCTCCTAATGATTTTCTACTTAGATTACCAGCTGAATGCCTCAACGACAAACTTATGAGCTAACAGTAGAGCTGTCTGCACGCAAGTTCAATTACAGGAATAAAAAGGATGAAGTGTAGCCGATGTCTAATGCCAATGACATTGAACTAAAAAGAGGATTTGCCTAGATTAGCAGTCAAGGGTGAATTACGGTCAATATGATTAGAGCTGTCACCTTTGACTTGGACGGAACACTATACGATGAAAAAAGCTTTGTCAAAAGCGGTTTTCGTGCCGTAAGCGCGTATTTGGCGTCAAAATATTCAATTAATGAAAATGTCATTTTCTTCCATCTTATTCGCAATTTTGAACGCGGATTACGAGGAAAGAACTTCGATGTTTTAATAAAAGAATTCGGTCTAACTAAAGAAAAAGTCATCGATTTAGTTGATATATACAGAACGCATAAACCAGAGATAAAGCTCTACACAGATGCCAAAATTTTACTTTCATATTTAAGGAGTAAGCAATATAAGTTGGGGCTCCTAACGGATGGGCATGCTACCACGCAGAGAAATAAAATTAAAGCTTTAGGTCTAACGAATTACTTCGATGCAATAATAATTACTGAAGAACTGGGAAAGGGCTTCCTAAAACCTTCCGTAAAAAGCTATAAATTAATGTTACATAGGTTAAATGTGAAACCTGAAGAGTGCGTCTATATAGGGGATAATCCGCTGAAAGACTTTCTTCCGGCGAAAAAACTAGATATTACTACGGTCAGAGTGAAAAGGGGAGAAGGATTTTATGATTCAATAGAAGTTCCAAAGGAGTTAGATGCAGATTATCAGGTAGCCAATTTGTTGGCAATTCCTTCTCTAATTGAGAAGTTAGGAGTGCAGACAAAAAAATGAAAGATCCTGTTAACGTTTTAGTAACTCCTGCAGGTTCAGGGATGGCTGTAGTTGCAATTAAAGCGCTTCTGTGGGATCATAATATAAAGGTGGTTGCAGCCGATATGAATTGCTTTGCTGCCGGACTATTTCTGGCGCATAGAGGCTATATCGTCCCTCCAATCCACAGTAAATCATTTTTTAAAACTATGGAAAAAATTGTGAGAAAGGAAAATATACATGTGATTTTACCATGTCTTGACACTTTCTTGTTGCCTTTTTGTGAGAAAAAAGAGGAACTTGAGAAAATCGGCGTAAAAATAATACTTTCTCCATGCGAGACGATAAGAATATGTAGGGACAAATGGCTCCTATATGAAAGGCTTCGCGAAACTGTGCCCGTGCCACAGTCAGCAGTACCTTACAATCTTTCTAATCTAAAATTAGAGTTTCCCTTGATAGTTAAACCGCGAGCCGGTTCCGGTTCGAAGCAGGTGTTCATTGCCAAGAACGAAGAGGAGTTAAACATGTACATGAGAAAGGTTCCCGATCCAATAATTCAAGAATATATCCCTGGCGAGGAATATACAGTCGATATGCTTGTAGATAAAGATCATAAGCCACTTGTGATCGTGCCCAGAAAAAGGCTTGAGACAAAAGCTGGAATTAGTGTAAAAGGCATTATCCAAATGAATGAGGAAATCATAGATTTAGGAAGGAAACTTTGCAATCTGCTTAGATTTTTTGGACCTGTTAATTTCCAAATTGTTCTTGATGAAAGAGAGGGTTTGCCAAAGCTTACGGAAATCAACCCCAGAATTGCTGGAGGCATGAGCTTGACAATTGCGGCGGGGGTCAATATACCATTACTTTCAGTATATTTAGCACTTGGGAAAAAAGTGGCGATTAGAACCGTTCGTGACGGACTATGCATGAGCAGATATTATGAAGAAATCATCTTCACTAATGAAGATGCAAAAAAGTTCAATCAACTATGAAAACTTGTAGACTCAGATGTACTGAGTTACTAAGTCAAGTTGGTAGAGGAACGGAGTAAGTTTTGAATATACTAATGGTATGTCCCTACTTCCATTCAAAAGCTTATCACGTAAAGTTAAGACCCGACATATATGAAGTTTCAAGGAGGTTAGCTGATCGTGGTCATAAAATTGTGGTTTTAACCTCTAAGACTTATGGTGCCCCTACTTATGAGGTTGTAGACGACGTTGAGGTTTACCGTGTTTGGTCGATCCCCCTCCCCAAAATCTACTACTTCATTCCAATCATTCCAATGTTCATGGCCATAATGTTCAAATTAATCAGGAAATATAGCGTTGATATTGTACACTTTTGGAACTATGAGTATTTAACAAGTGTTTTATCTCTTCTATCGCGGAAGAAGCTTAGAAACATACCGTTCATCATGACGATTATAGGCTTTCCGGGCCTCAACTGGAAATACGGAGTGAAAATAATTGACTTCATCGGTTTAATCTATACATATACCATTGGAAAGGCGATACTGAAAGCCGTGGACTACGTTATAGTATTGGGCAAGAACTTAGTAAGGTATGCTACTTGGATGGGGGTTAAACGCGACAAGATATCTATAAATTCATTTGGAATAGACCTTCAGGAGTTTAAACCAAGAAAGAGAGCTGATGAAATGCGAAAAGAGTTAGGCGTTCCATCAGACGAAATAGTTATATCTTTTGTTGGTCGCCTAGAGCCAGTCAAAGGAGTGAAATACCTCTTAAAAGCGGCAGAAGTTGTTTGTAAACGGGCGGAACACGTAACTTTCCTGCTGGTAGGAGATGGGCCTCTAAAATCAGAAATAAAGCTCAACCCGTATTCAAAGATAATCTTTACTGGATGGCGCAACGATGTAGCTGACGTTTTAAACGCCTCTGATATACTTATTCTTCCTTCACTTTCTGAAGGCTTGCCGTTATCAGTATTAGAGGCTTATGCCTTGGGAAAACCAGTTATAGCATCGAATGTTGGAGCGGTAAGCGAGGTTGTAATTGATGGTTATTCCGGCTTACTTGTTCCCTCACGGGATTGGAGACAGCTGGCCAACGCCATTTTACATTTGCTAAACAACCCAAAGCTTATTCAGGAAATGGGAAAGCGGGGTAAAGCCCTCATTGAAATAAAATACAATTGGGACAACATACTAGAAAAATATGAGCAAATATATCGTTTATTAAACAAAGTAAGCGCACCTATGTGAAGGTGATTAATATATTTTTCTCCAAATTTCAAAACCACTTTCTCCTTTCATTTACTCATTTCACTTTTATTTCATTCGTTTATTTCCCCTTCAAACGAAAGGCATGCGCCTATACGCCGACAAATGCGACAATATGGCTTCGCCGTCCAAGCCCCCCAATCGCGCTAACGCCCACCAAATGGAGGCAGCGCTTTCACGAGGACGATCAAGGCCTGACCATGAAACGGCGCTCACACTATGGCTTGAGCGCCACAAATTTAAATACCTTCTCATACCATCGCGCTATAATTATTAATATGAAGCAATCGGAGAAGTAAGTTAATCATGAGGCAGGCACAGAATATGTGTGAAGCCGGGTGGGACCTGGGATAACAGTTGGTTCAGAATACGGCTATCTTCTAAAAGTATATGTGGCGATGCTCCTTTTTGCTCTTAAACGGACGTGTGTGACTCGGGAAGATTTGTTAAGTTGGTTCTTCATGCTCTCGGCTCCATTGCTTTACGTACTTGGGTTCAAAGGAGAACTTAGAACTCCCGTAGGCCGCTTGCTTGTCGCCAACCGTGCAATCCTGAGATCCTTCGTGTATGGTTTCTTTAAAACTCATTTCGCCTACATGCACGAGCTGAGGGCCCTTTTGCCTATGGATTCGTTTTTCCTAGTGGTTGTTGATGTAGGCGCCAATATAGGCGATTTCACTTTGGCAATGAGAAATCTTGCGGGGAGGATTGTGGCAGTGGAACCCGCGGAAGAGAATTTCTCAGCGTTGACTGCAAACCTTCGAGTCAATAATGTCAACAATGTGGTTCCTGTAAAACTTGCAGCCCACGACCGAGAGGAGGAGGTGTTCCTTCAAGGAGAAAGCTCTGATATGTATGTGGCACGAGGGAAGAAGGGGCAATCTGTCAGAGGAATGCCGCTAGACCTGATCTTTCGAAGACTGGGAATTAGAAGTGCGGATCTCGTGAAGATAGATGTGCAAGGTCATGAAAGGCTTGTCCTCTCAGGAATGCATGGCTTACTAAAAGGAAAATCTGTGAAGTTTCTAATTGTCGAAGTGCACCTCAAAAGGGGTGTCTCGGTTGACGTCGTCGTCTCCTTTATGCAAGCTCACGGATACCGCTTAATCCATAAAGACGCTTATCTCTTTGACCAACCCTACCTCTACTTTACACCCGCAGTTGGTAGCTTTTTAAGAGATGATAAGCATTTAGCTGTTAAGGATGGGAAAAAGGTTAAATAAGGATTGTTTGTACTTCGAACGCGCGCACTCTAAGGAAATGTACACTCATGCTTTAGAAAATTACACTAGTATAAGATGAGTTAAATGAAACCAACCGTATTGATGCTGACTCCACGACATCGAAAACTTCTGAGTAACAGCTGGAGTTATTTCAAGGAAATGGCCTTAAGACTTGCTAATGCCGGATTTAAAATTATAGTTCTTTCACCTCGAGCTAAAGTTAGTAAACGGAAGGAAAATGTAGAGAATATAATTGTTTATTATTGTTCATGTATTATTTGTTTTCCTCAGATACCTTTAGTTATAGTCAACCCTTTCAACTTTATTTCAACTCTAAAGATCATCATGCAAGAGCATAAACGTTTAGATTTAATTTATGACACAACTTCAAGCGGATTACCTTTAGCGCTAATTACGAAATTTTTTATCAAATTAAAAAGAAGGGAAAAAATACCACTTATCATTCATGTACATGGTGAGTTAAAAGAACTTAAATCGAAAAAAATTCTGTCATTTTTCTTTGAACTTTACTTACATATAGTGTCTCGCCTATCTTTTGCAATGGCTGATAAGATTCTATTGGCGGGGGAGAGAATTGCCCCACGAGTATTGGGTCTTGGTGCTAATCCCGACAAGCTAAAAGTTGTTCGACTAGGCCTCAAGTATGAAGATGAATTACATCATATCAACGTTTTAAGTAAAGAGGAAAAGATGGAGCTTAGAACTTCCCTTGGATTGTACGAGGAAGACTTCGTTGTAGGCTATGTGGGTAGACTCTCACTAGGAAAGGGCTTAGATACCTTACTCAACGCGGTTACTATCGTTAAGAAGGCAATACCGAGGCTTAAAGTCCTTCTAGTTGGAGACGGGGGGGAGAGAGCACGCTTAAGTATGCTAGCCTCTAAGTTAGGGATCGGCAATATCACTTTATTTGTCGGTCACAGAGACGATGTGCTAGATTTGCTCCAGCTGATGGATGTGTTTATAAATCTCTCAGAGTCCGAGGCTGGTATCTCAGCGTCACAGCTTGAGGCTATGCGGATGGGTCTACCCTCCATTATTACACCTTTCACCGACATTTTAGATGACAAGAAGCATGGGATTATAGTTCCTTTTAAGGCCCCTCAGGCGGTAGCTGATGCCATACTGCTTCTTTACAGAAATGAAACTTTAAGACGGATTCTCGGTGTGAACAGTTCAATAAAAGCTCAAGAATTGTTAAAGTTGTATACGTGGAAACGCTACGTAGATGGAGTCACTAAAGTGTTTAGAGACGTCATGAAAGCATGCGTGAGAAAAACTGCTCAAGACCATTTAAAATGTTAACAAAAGCCCCTATTCAAAAAGTGCATGAGTAATGAACCGCAAGTTCGATATAACGGTATGTATAGTTGTTTTCCCTCCACCCATTCGATGTATACCATTATTAAACTTAACAAAATTGTTAAGCTCCTTAACTCGCATAGTTTACGTAATCTCTAGCGCCATATCGCTAGAAAGGAAAAAACTACCTAAAAATGTTCAGGTTATGGGGGTTGATCATAGAACTAGCTCGAAAGTGTGTATGAGAATTATTAATTACTTACACACACAAATCAAGATTTTATCTTATGTGGTTGCGGTATCAAGAAGAGCTGAAGTTTTTCTTTTTTTCATTGGAGGAGAAGGTCTATTTGTTCCTATGTTGGTATTGAAAGCTTTAAGAAAGAAAGTCATATTGATGCTGGGAGGTGCTGCAACCAAAGCATGTTCCGTCAGAAAAGACCCTCTTTCTAAATTCATGTCGTTGCTGGCTAGCATTAACTTCAGTTTAGCGGATAAACTCATCGTCTATTCGCAGAGGCTAATTCAAGAAGCAAACCTTTGTAAATACCAGCATAAGGTATTCATTGCGCATGAACACTTTATAGATTTCACTAAGTTTGCAATCATGACGAAAATCGATGAGAGATCGAATTTGGTGGGGTATATAGGGCGATTAAGTGAGGAGAAAGGAATTTTAAATCTAATTGAGGCTGTGCCTTTCGTTTTAAAGGGAAAGGCGGATACTCGTTTCATAATCTGTGGCAAGGGAAGTTTAGCCGATAGGGTTCAGAATCTCATGAAAGCTGAAGGTGTAGAAGCGCAAGTAAGGTTAATAGGATGGGTTGCCCATGAAGACGTACCGCAATACTTGAACGAACTAAAAATTCTTGTTCTGCCCTCATTTACCGAAGGTTTGCCAAATGCTATTTTAGAGGCTATGGCTTGCGGTACATCTGTTTTGGCTACGCCTGTCGGTGCAATTCCAGACATAATTAAAGATGGTAAAACAGGTTTTCTTTTGAAGTCTAATGATCCAGAACATATTGCTGATAGAATAGTTGAGCTTCTCGGCAAGCCGGAGCTTCTGAAAAAGGTCAGCATAAACG
>Ga0190363_1001947_pt1 | contig 12088 bp, 8 predicted proteins | sample 48721867_MG_FD_161272 | JGI IMG/M metagenome (GOLD analysis project Ga0190363, IMG submission 161272) | Hydrothermal vent microbial mat bacterial communities from Southern Trench, Guaymas Basin, Mexico - 4872-18-6-7_MG | ecosystem: Environmental > Aquatic > Marine > Hydrothermal vents > Microbial...
ATCTCTGGCCTGGCATGAGTTCAGCCATTCCTTTGTCAATCCTCTGGCAGAGAAGTATCAGGATGAGCTGAAAAAATACGCAGTGCTCTATCCACCCATAGAGAAAAAGATGAAAGCCCAGGCTTACACTTCCTGGCTGATAGCGGTCAATGAGCATGTCGTCCGGGCGGTCACGTCCCGATTGGCCGCCCGCCTCTACAGTCCCCAACTGGGGGAGCAGGCCCTCAAGGCAGAAGAGAGGAAAGGCTTTATTTATATCCGGCCTCTCTATGAAAAATTAGAATTTTATGAAACTCACCGCGACCAGTACCCGTCTTTCGCCGATTTTTATCCTGAATTACTTAAGGTCTGGGCTGAGTTGGCGGAGCATCCTCCGGAGAAAATTCTCTTTGCCGGCCCCATAAATGCAGTGGTGATGGATAGGGCCAATGTGGTTCTGGTGGTGCCTACCCACGAGAAAGACCCGGCCGCCCAGCAAAAAATACATCAGTACGTCAAACAGATTCAGAGGCAGTTTTTCCCCGGCCGACCCATTATGACCGATGAGGAGGCCTTGCAGCAGGACTTGAGCCCTTATGCAGTGGTTATCTACGGAACCCTGGAGGGCAATCGCTTATTGGCTCGCCTCCTTCCCCAATTGCCGGTCCGTTTCGGGAAGCAGCAGATTATGGCCGGTCAGGTTTTTGAGGGAGACCACCTGCGGTTTATTACCGCCTGGCCCAACCCTGATAACCCTGAGCAGGGAATTTTGATTTATACTGCCCAGCAGGCCGGAGATATTCCCGGCATCAATACTCTTTTTCATGGGCCGACTGATTATGTTATCGCTCAGGGAAAGAAAATTCTTAAAGCAGCTGATTATCGCAAAGAAAAGGGAGTCTGGAAATTCTAGAGGGCTTCCTCAAAAAAAGAGATAATTTTCGGCCAGAATTCAGGGTGAGTGGTGACATCAAAGTGGCCTTTTCCCAGAACAAACCAGATAACTGAATCTGCTTTTGTCCTGTGGGCTTGCTCCTGGAGTCGGCGGGCCTGAGCAAGGGGGACGACTCTGTCTTCCTGACCATGGATGAGAAGGAGCCGGCCCTTGATATGAGGGAGGTTGTTGACGGGCGCCAGTTCGTCGAATGTTAGGCCGATTTTCTTTTGGTAGTATTTAAAAATAAGGGGCACGAGGGGGAAGTAGGGGATATGTTTTCTTTTAAAATCACGCCGCATCATCTCTACCGGGTGAGCAAAGGACCCGATGGCTACGGTGGCTTTAACCCGCTCATCGTGAGCGGCCACATAAATGGCCGCCGCTCCTCCAAAGGAAAAGCCAAGGAGAGCCAGTCGGTCCGGGTCGACTTCCTCTCGGGTAAGAACGTAATCAAGGGCCGCCTGAGTGTCTTCAGCGAATTTCAGCAGGCTGGAGAATTCATCCTGGTCGCTGCTGCCGTGCTGGCGGGTGTCGAAGGCCAGCAGGTTAAACCCGGCGGGCTGCAGGTGTTCAATATAAGGCAGCATAGATTCCAGATTTACTCCCCAGCCATGAAGTAAAATAATAGTCGGCCGGGCTTCTCCCGGGTCTCTCTCAGCGGCCGCCGGCACCCACCAACCGTAAAGTCGGCGGTTGTTCTGAGTAGGAAAGCGGACTTCCTCAAAAGAAAGACCCAGAGCGGCCGGTGTCTTCTGGTGAGGCAAGGGTTGCAATTGATAAAAGGCTTTGAGTTTGTGGAGAATAAAAAAGATGACGATTCCCAGCAGCAGAAGACACAGACCAAGATAGATCATTTTTTTTGATGAAGATTTAAGGATACAGAGAAAAGAATTTTTTTCAAGAAAAAAATAAAAATTACCCCGTTCTGGCAAGCTGGTGAAGACCGGTTTTTAGGAGGAAATAGATAAGTGGTCGGATACTGTGTATGGGGGTGGGTCTCAGCTACTGTTGTGGTCTTTAACCTCAGAATTAATACTGACAGGGGAATTGATCTAAGCTTCAGGCGGGTTCCTAGGCAGTAATTGTTCTCTTCTTCCCTAACCAGGCCAGTCATCACTCTCTCACCACATCTGGAGGCCATGTCTTAAGCGCATCTATTTTTGTATCATATTGTTATCGCAGGAGATCTTTATAGTTCACCCTGAGGGCCAGTCGAGTTTATTTGAGATTAGGTTAATAATCAGGCCAGTTAATCCTTTGCCCAGGAGAAAGGGTAAGACGTAACCCCTGTTTTCCCTCAGACTATGACCCCAATAATACAGCCTCTGACCCCTCTCCCTGGAAGTCAAGCGGCTTATATTTTTAGCGTTAAGCTTTCCATATGGGCCTTAATCTGTTATAAATGAGTATAAAGCGAAAGCGATAATTAATTAAGACAGAGTTTTTTCATCCGTCTAGAGGAGAACAATTTAATCGACCATGAGTACCAAAGATAAAAATAATCTAGAACTACATTTATACCGCCGCTTATTGGCCCTGTTTCGCCGGAAAAGAGTCCAGGGGTTGAGTTTTACCCGATTGAGCCGGGAGCTGGGTTTTCGGGCCAAGGATAAGCATCGTCTGAAAAAAATCCTGCAACAGCTGGAAAGAGAAAAAGTTTTAATTCGTCTGAAACGCCGGTATTTTTTAAATCCCCGGGTCAGGCTGGTTAAAGGCCGTTTCACTACTTCGGGAAAAGGTTACGGTTTCTTGATTCAGGCCGAAAAGGCCGGCGCCGATGTGTTTATTCCCGAACGATTTGCCCAGGGAGTCGTCGAAGGCGATGTGGTGGAGGCTATTGCCTGGGTTAAAGGACCCCGCGGCCGCGCCGAGGGTAAAATTTTAGGCATTGTCCAACGGAAACGCTCCCGACTCATCGGCGAGTATCAGGAACGGGCCGGACAGGGATTTATTCTGCCCTTTGATATGGTCTCAGAGGAACCTCTGCCGGTTCAGCCGGGCAAAGGAGGGAAGCCTAAGGAGGGGATGATTATCGCGGTTGACCGGGATTCTCTCCGTATCCGGGAGGTTTTTGGTTTTCCGGATGACCCGGGGGTGGACCGGAAAGTGGTTATTGAGCGCTACAGCCTGCGGACTTCCTTTCCCCGTCGAGTCAGGGAAGAGGCGGAAAAACTGCCGGCGTCCATTCCTTCAGCCGAATATAAGAAACGCCGCGATTTGCGCCATTGGGTGACAGTAACTATTGACGGCGCCCAGGCCCGCGATTTTGACGACGCCGTCAGCCTGATTAAAGATAAGGGCGATTATCTGCTTGGGGTCCACATTGCCGATGTCTCCTATTATGTCACTCCGGGCAGCGCTCTCGACCGGGAAGCTTATGAACGCAGCACCAGTGTTTATTTTTCTGAGGCCACTCTCCCCATGTTACCGGAAAGACTGTCCAATTTTCTCTGCAGTCTGCGGCCCCAGGAAGACAAGTTGACCATGACCGTGCTGCTGCGGATAGATCCCGAGGGGCGGATTAAAGAAGCGGATTTTTTCCCTTCCCTTATTCGCACGGCGGCCCGCCTGACCTATGACTCGGTCTATAAAATTTTTCAGGGAGACCGGCGGGAAAGAGAGAAATATCAGGCCTTGGTGCCCACTCTGCTGGAGATGCGGCGCTGTGCCCGACTATTACGCCGGCTCCGGGTGGCTGAAGGCAGTCTGGATTTCGACCTGATCGAACCAGAGTTGGTTTATCAAGAGGGAGAGCCCATTTCGGTCATGGGTTTTGAGACCAATGAAGCCCATCATCTTATTGAAGATTTTATGCTGGCGGCCAATGAGGCGGTGGCCACGTTTTTAACTCTCAAGAAGTATCCTCTCCTCTACCGGGTTCATCCGCGGCCCTCGGTGGAGAGCCTGGAGAGGCTGAAAAAAATACTGGCCCACCTAAATATTTCTCTGCCTCCGGCTAAAAGAATCCGCTCCCAGGACCTGCAGCGGATTCTGGATGAAATCAAGGGCCGGCCGGAGGAAAAGTTTGTTCAGGTTCAGATTCTTCGCAGCTTAAAACTGGCGGTTTATTCCGACCAGAATGTCGGACATTTTGGGTTAGGGAAGGAACTCTACACCCATTTTACTTCGCCTATCCGCCGCTATCCTGATCTGGTGGTTCACCGGATTTTGAAAAGGGCCCTGGCTAAGCAGCCGCCTCTCCCCTGGCCGCTACCGGAGATCGGCGACCATTGTTCCGAAAGAGAACGGCGGGCGGAAGAGGCTGAAAGGGATCTTCTCCGCTGGCGGATCTATCGATTGTTGAAAGAGAAATTGGGTGAGGAAATGCTGGGTATGGTGGTGGATATTACTCCTGAAGGGCTGGTGGTGGAGTTGCAGGATTATTTTGTTGATGGTTTTCTCCCTTATGAAGAAATTCCCGAGCCGGTGCGTATCCGCTGGAAAGAAAAGGCGGTTATCCGCCGGCGGGGCGGTCCGGTTTATGAGTTGGGTGATATAATAAAAGTGGTCATTGCCCTGGTGGACCCCTTCCGCCAGAAAATGCGTCTGGCCTTGTCGGTGAAGAAGAGAAGACCACGATGAGAGCGAATAGAGTCAAAAAATTCCATCTCTTTGAAGCCGCCACATCAGGGCCTCTTTCCTTGCCTGAAAAAACACTCAAAGGGGTCTTGCGTTCTCGACGGAAAAAGTATTCTTTCCGTCTGGAAATTTATGATAAGAAGCAAAATTTATCAGGCGACATAAATATATATTTACGCTTAAATGTCAACCCATTGGCTTCTTTTAAGTGGGGAGATAAAGTTAGTCTGGAAGTAGGCAGGTCAGGTAAGATCCACTTTCCGGAAGGAGTGACCATTCTGGGGCCAGCCATTTTTGATTATTCTCCCCGGCGTCCGGCCAAACATCTGGCCTGGTTAAAGCGAATGAAGGGAAGTTTACCTGAAGCCCTGGAGGCTCTGGTGGAAAAAATGGGGCTTAAAGGTTTAAGAAAGACGGAGTTGGACTGGTTCTTTAGATTGAAGAGAAGAGAACTTTTGTCTCTCCTTGACCAAGGTGAACAGGAAGGACGCTGGAAAATATTAAGCCACCAACCATTGCTCCTCTATCATCCTCAAAGCCTTAAGTTTCTGGAGATGAAAATAGTCCAGCGTCTAACCAAATTCCACCGGCAGCATCCTGATGAGTTGGGGATGACGGCCGCCCAGATAAAAAAGAAGCTCGGCCTGCCTCAGCGCGTGGTCAATTATCTCCTGCGGCGGTTATTAATCCAGGGCCAGCTTCTCCAGATGGAGGATTATTATTTCTTGCCGGAATTTAAACCCCGGCTGACCCCTGAGGAAGAAGCCATCTTAGGGCGGATGGAAGAGATAATACTTCAGGGGGAATTACTTTCCCAGTCACTTGAAAAAATCAGGCAGGAAACCAACCTCTCGAAGCGCAAATTGAATATGTTGCTGACCATTTTGATTCATCGCCGAAAAATCATTCAAAGCAAAGACGGCTATTACCTGCATTCAGAGTGGTTAGAAGAAATCATCCAGAAACTTCGACAGTCGGGGAAGAAAGAAATTACTGTCGGGGATTTCAAACAAATGACGGGTTTGACCCGGAAATACGCTATTCCCTTACTAGAATTGCTCGACCAGATGGGCATTACCCGCCGCAAAACCCCTTCAGTACGGGAGATTTTAGTTAACCCTTCTGATTGAGCTTGTGGGTCCGAAGATAAAGCTCGTGGGATGAAATTAGTCAGTCATATATTCATGGTGTCATATATCCCTAGTGTCTATATACATAGTTTCATATATACCTGGTGTCTATACATAGTGTCAGACACTTTCTAAGAATTAAAGGTGTTAAACACTTTTTGTCTGGGTTCATTTATTTGGTGTCAGACACCCCTCATCTCCCATGGTTTGCGCATCTCCATGGTGTCAGACGCCCCTCATCTCTGCTAGGACCAGCCCGGTTTTAGCCAGACTGACGCCCGTCTGAAGAAGAGGGATTTATTTTTGCCTCAAAATTTTTGCCCAAAAAACTTATATTTTAATTTGAGCCGGTGGAATTTAGGCTCCAGCTTTTTTTTGAAGCCATGAAAAGCAAAACGTCGTCGATAAGCTTAGCGCAGGAAAAAACCGTGCTGGAGCGGATCATCGGGGTCAAGAAAGAATTGGCTTTTTCCCACCAGAAAGGCTTCCCCGCTTACTTCCGGAATGACTGCTGGATAAGGGCCGAACTGGGTCTCGGCCACCACCCGACCGGTGAAACAGGTACCGATGAGGCTTTCCACTGTGAATTCCTCCCCCACAGCCAGCTCGTCGCGGACGAAGTGAAGAGCCGCCCGGGCCGACACGCCGGTGCCCGTGGGACTGCGGTCGACTTCCCCTTCAGCGAAAATACAAACGTTCCGGCTGTGATGGCCGGGATTGTGCGGGGGACCGACGATGATGACCCCATAAAGGAAACTCAAATCTTCCACGTAGGGGTGACGGATGGGGTGACGGGCGGCAATGGCTTGTTTTAGACGGCACCCCAGGTCGACGATTTTTTTGAATTCAGCCGGAATGAGTTGGAGACCAAGTTCTTCCGCCCGCAAAAAGGCGTAAAAGGCGCCGCCGAAAGCCAGGTCGTAGTGGCAAACACCGAGACCGGGCACATCAATTCTCTCATCCAGGGCGACGACAAAAGAAGGCACATTCTGAAAGGAAACCCGACTCACCCGGTTGTTTTCCCTCACCGCCCGGGAAATAATCTGGCCGGCCGGAGTGTCAATCCGCAGGGTGACTTCCCGTCCTTCTTTCTGGATCAGGCCCAACTCGAGCACCACTTTGGTTAAAGCGATGATGCCATGGCCGCACATGGTGCTGTAACCTTCGTTATGGAGAAAGATAACTCCCAGGTCGCTCTCCGGCGAGTCGGGCTCGGTCAAAAGACAACCATACATATCGGCGTGGCCGCGGGGTTCCCACATCAGAGCCCGCCGTAAGTGGTCGTGATGGGCCTGGAGAAAACGGCGTTTTTCCAGAATGTTTCGACCGGCCACAGGAGGCCAGCCTGAAAGGATGACTCGAAAGGGTTCACCGGCGGTATGGGCTTCAATGGTTTCCAAACACCGCCAGCCGGCTGGGGGTTGCCAGGCTGAATTTTTTAGTGACTTAGTCAGATAGCCTTCACTCATAATTCCACCTCCTGACCGATAGACTGCCGGGCGGCTTTCTCCAGAAGAAGCTGGGCCACCACGACATCCTGCACGGCCAGACCTACGGATTTAAACAGGGTGATTTCTTCTTCATTGACCCGGCCCGGCAGTTTACCCCGGGCGATGTCGCCGATTTCAGCATAAATATCCTGGGGATTGAGCAACCCTTTCTTCAAAGGAATAATTAAGTCACCGGCTTCTTCCAGACAGGCTTCCCGGGAGTCGACTACAATTTTAGCCCGACAGACCACTTCTTCAGGAATTTCCTGCATGTCGGGAGTGAAGGAGCCGATAGCGTTGATATGGACACCCGGGCGAAGACTCTCGGCCGGAAAAACAGGCCGAGTGGCTGTGGTAGCGGTACAAATGATGTCAGCTTCAGCTACTGCTTCCTGGGGAGTGGTGACGCTCTTCAGGTGGGCCGGCACCGGAGGGCCGCTTTGTTTCATTTCTTGGCAGAAGCGGGAGGCGGCGACTTCGTCCGGGTCGTAAACCAGCACTTTTTCCAACGAGCGGACTTGGCTGATGGCCTGAAGTTGGGTCCGCCCCTGGACCCCGGCTCCAAATATGGCCGCTACTTTGGCTTCCGGCCGCGCCAGGAGTTCTGTAGCCACCCCCGAGGCGGCGCCAGTGCGGAGAGCAGTCAGGGAAGCGGCTTCTATTAGAGCCAGTGGCTGACCAGTCTCAGCACTAAGGAGAAGAAAGACCGCCTGGATGGTCGGGCAGTTGTATTTTTTGATATTTTCGGGAAAAACAGAAACAATTTTTGTTCCCAGAGCGTTTTCGCTGGGAAGATAAGCGGGCATCAGCAGGGTCACACCCTGGGCTTTTTTCACCGGAATCTGGAGTCTGGTGGGCATGACCGCCTGGCCGGTGCTCAAGGCGATATAAGCTTCTTTCACCGCTGGAATTACTTCCTTCATGGTTAAAACTTTATTGAGGTCGTCTCGGCTGATAATTCTTATTTTCATTAGACTGTCCTTTTTTCTCCTTTTAAAGAAGTAGAAGAAAGAAATCTATTCGGTCGGAAAGGCCCCAGATCAAAGTCACAGTGGCCGTAAATCAGCCAGTCGCTGAGAAGATCGGCTACGGCGGCGGCATGCTGGAACCCATGACCGGAAAAGCCGCTAGCCACCCAGAATCCTTCGACTTCCTCCACCGGTCCGATCAGGGCGTTTTCGTCCGGGGTCATGGCGTAAAGTCCGGACCAGCCCCGGGCGATGGCCGCCTGGGCAAAAGCCGGGGCCCGGTGGACAAGCTTTTCAATGAGTTTTTCCAGGAATTCCCTTTCTGTACCTTCCCGGAAACCGGGTGGTTCATCAGGGTCGCTCATCCCCAGGAGATAGGCCGGGCCTTCCTCCCGAAAGTAGAGATGTTCTTCAAAATCAATAATCAGAGGAATCGGGCGGGGGAAAAGCTCCACCGGTTGAGTGACAAAGACCTGGCGTCGGACGGGCCAGATAGGGAGATGAAGGCCGGCCAGGGCGGCTACTTGGCCGGCCCAGGCGCCGGCGGCATTAATCACTACCGGCGTCCATAAACAGGCTTCGGGAGTCATGACTGCTTTAACCTGAGAGTTCTCCACCACAATTCCCGTGGCCGGAGTTTTTTCCCGAATGATGACCTTTTGGCGACGACAGGCCTGAGCATAAACCATAGCTACCTGATAAGGGTCGGTGTAGCCGTCTTCCCAACAAAAAGTGCCGCCGCTGAGGTCCTCAGTGAAAAGGAAGGGCCAGCGTTTTTTTATCTCCGCGGCGCTCAGCAGCTCCACCGGCACTCCCCATTGCTTTTGAGTTTCAACATTTTCCTGAAATTCTTCCCAGACAGAGTTAGTCTGAGCCAAAAAAAGGTAACCAACCTGGTGGAAAGGAAAGGGTGTTTGGCTTTCCAGGGCGAATAATTGATGCCAAAGCTGCAGCGAGCGCTGGGAAAGGAGAATATTGGCTGGCTGGGAAAATTGCTGGCGCAGCCCGCCGACACTCAGTCCGGTGGCTGCCTGAGCTAGGAGTTGTTTTTCCAGAAGAACTATTCGCCAGCGGCTTTTTTGCGAGAGATAATAGGCCAGGGCTAGGCCCATAATACCGCCGCCGATGATGATTACATCCGCGGTTTTTTCTTGACCACTACTCATCCTGAATAATCAGTAGTCCCTCAGGCTGGAGGAACAGTCTGGTCTTTGAGGAAAGATTATTTCTTTTCTTTCGGTTTTTTCTTTTTGTCTTCCAGAGCGGAACGGAGCTTTTCGGCAAATATCCCTCCAAACCCTGTTGGTTGAGAGATGAAAGGTTTGACCGCTTCTTTCTTCTTTTCTTTTTCCTTATCTTCTCTAGTAATTATTTCTTCTTCAACTTCCTCTTTAGCTTTAGTGGCAATTAAGGCCTCATGTTCAAATTCTTCGAGTTCAATTCGTTCTTCGATGAATTTTTTCTCGCCGCGCCGCCGCCGGGGGACCATTTCTATTTCTGGGCGCATTTTCTGTTTCTTTTTCTTGGGAGCCTTTTTGGGTTTCTTTTCTTTTTCTTTGGTTTTGGGTGGCTCAGCTGGACGGAAAACCGGAGCTTCTGCCTCCGGTGGTTGTTCGGCTGCGGCGGGTTGTTCTTCAAGCCCCACCTCGACCGCTTCTTCAGCCGCCGCTGGGGGTGGCGTCACTTCTTCCGGGGGTGCCTCTTCTTTTTTCTCTCGGGCGGCTCGCTCTTCTTCCAAAATCTGGGCGATCAGAGTTTCCGAGAGAGACAGACCTTCGGCTGCCGGTCGTTCCGGCGGTTGTTCGGCCACAGCCAGCTCTTCTTCGGTCTTAACTTTTTCGTGGTAGATATAGACCCCTTTCCTTTTTTCAGATTCTTCAAATTCAGGCGCCAGTTGGAGAGTGGCTTCTACATCCTCCTGAGTGGTTCGCCGGAGCACATCAACTAGGTGATAGGCTTTAAGATAATGGAGGCTTCTTTCCTCTTCGGGGCTGAATTCTTTGTAAATAAGCACCAGTAATTCTCTTAGGTCAGCCACTTCCCGCTGGTCATATAATTGTAGCAGCCGCTCCAGAGATTCATCATCGATATGGATGATTTTATTGGGCAAAGCATAGGAAAAGAATTCTTCGCCGGTTTTCTGGAAAGTATCGGTAGCTGGGTCATAGGTGAGCTGAGGAAAGGAGATTTTTTTCTTGGATGTTTTCAGCCAGAAACGAAATCTGGTTTTGGTTCTTTTTTCCAGAGTAAGACTGGCTCCTTGAGGCACATGAAAGCGGTCATAAATATCTTTGAGGCCGAGAAAAGCATGAAGTTGGGCAAAATAAAAGACAGAATATTCCTTTTCCTCTTCCGGATCTTCCAGGATGTATTCGAGAGCTGCGGAGAGCTCCTTTTTCAGGGCAAGCGGCAGTCGGACGCCACCAGAGAGAATATCCCGCCAACCAAGGTAAATTTTGAGCGGGTATTCGACTTGATGGAGTAAAGTACTTTTTTGTGGTGTGACTTCTTCGGGCGGAGTAATTGGAGGAGCCATTAAGGGGATATCCCGGCTCATCTCCTCCAGAATTTCTTTGAGGATCCATTTACCCCAACCTTCGGGAAAGGTATAGACGAATTTTTTGCGGTGCTTTTTGTGGACCAGGGCATTGAAGCTCATACAGGCTAGGGCATATTCTTTGGCCCGGGGAGGAATATCGAAAATATTTTGGATAATTTCTTCAGTGGCCACAGAGTGCTGCTTTTCCCGGATATAATTTTCGGTGGCCTCAATTTTTTCCTCAGGGAGAGTTACCTGTTTCTCAGTGAGAGCCCACCATTCTTCCCAAGAAAAAAAACGCTCGTCATGATGAAGGGCTTTTTCCAGATTGCGTTCGAGTTTTTTGAGGTCTTTTTCGGTCAGAGGGATTTCGTGGAGCCGCGGGTCCTGCTCATGAGGAACGATTTCAGGCTCGATGTTCTGACCATCAAGATTGCTGGGCAAAAGAACCTGAGTTTTGGTTTTCTTCATGTAGTCGATGTGCTTACGGAAGATTCCTCCACCACTGTAGTCAACTTCCAACATTTCACAATTATAGCTCTCATAGGGGATTTTATTGACCACCCGCAGAACTACAGCCCCAGTAAACATTTCAGTGTTTTTACTGGAGACCATCAAGGGTTCATTGTATTCTTTGTAAATTAAATCTCCCACTTCATAACGGCAGGAAGGATCGTATTTTTTTATGGGTTGGTTAAGCTCGCTAGCTGTTTTTTCGAAGGCCAGTTTGGTAGTTAATTCGCCCAGGCGGAGAGGTTCACTGGCTTCGGCCAGAATATTGTGAACAAAGTCCAAGTCTTGAGCTGAAATTTGAGTGATTTCTGATTGTTGTGCCATTTTTTGCCGTTCTATTATACACTTTTTTCCTGTCTCATGAGAAGCGAGAGAATCGCTTTCTGGACGTGAAGCCGATTTTCGGCCTGGTCGAAGACCACCGATTGGGGAGAATCAATGACTTCGGAAGTGACTTCTTCCCCCCGGTGGGCGGGTAAACAGTGCATGAAAAGAGCCTCGGGTTTAGCTTGGGCCATTAGTTCTTTATTGACCTGATAAGGGGCGAATATTTTGGCTCGTTGTTCTTTTTCATGTTCCTGGCCCATTGAGGCCCAGACGTCGGTGTAGACGGCATCAGCCTCTTTGACTGCGGCCGCAGGGTCATGGGTGAGTTCCAGGGTAAAGCCGCTGGCCTGACCGTCGGCCTGAGCCTGGTTGATTATGGCTTCCTGGGGTTCATACCCTTCAGGAGTGGCCACAACCAGGTGAGTGCCGGCTTTGGCCGCGGCCAGCATCAAACTATGGCAAACATTGTTCCCGTCACCCACATAGGCCAATTTGAGCTGGGCCAAGTCGCCTTTTTTCTCTTTAAGCGTGAGAAAATCGGCCATAGCCTGGCAGGGGTGGAGCAGGTCAGTTAGAGCATTGACCACCGGAATTCGAGCTGCTTCCGCCAGTTCGACAACAATGGA
>Ga0190363_1001949_pt1 | contig 12086 bp, 9 predicted proteins | sample 48721867_MG_FD_161272 | JGI IMG/M metagenome (GOLD analysis project Ga0190363, IMG submission 161272) | Hydrothermal vent microbial mat bacterial communities from Southern Trench, Guaymas Basin, Mexico - 4872-18-6-7_MG | ecosystem: Environmental > Aquatic > Marine > Hydrothermal vents > Microbial...
CATCAAGTTTAGGAATACCTGTTGGTATACGTTCACTAGATATACTGCCTTGATATGATTGTGTATATTTATATGGTGGATATACTTGTATCCCACTAGCCGTAATAGTGTATTCAACTGGTGTGGGTATGTAACTAGAATATCTAGATTTAGTAATCATTAGATACTTAGTCTCGTAATGAGGCCTTCTTTTACGCATAAGCTCTATAATGATGTCAGCCATTACCTCCTCATAACCGTATTGTTGAGTTCCTACACCTGTCTCTTTTATGATCAGTAATGTTGCACCAAGCTCTTTTATTCTCTGTATAAGTTGCAATATAAATACTCTGTATTCTTCTTCTGTAAGTACAGCTGTTAATGCATCGATAGTATCTATAACTACTCTTCTGATCTTTCTGGCACTTATTGTATCTTGTATAACGCTTACGAAGTATAATAGCTGTGATTTTTCAGAGTAAACAGATTCTTGGAAATAATGTAGTTTAGAACCTACATAATCTCTTAAATCAATACCTATGCCCGATGCTTTCCATAAGAACTCCTCTTGATTTTCAAAGAAATTTATATAGATGGCCTCTTCCCCTAATATAAGGCTTCTCTCTATAAAATGTATTCCCATTATAGTTTTTCCAAGCCCATGTTCTCCCTTGACCAAGATAGTCGTTCCATAAGGACATTCTAAGAATATTCTATCAATACCGGGAATTCCAAGGTCAATACATTTTATAAGTTTCATAATATCATTCCCACAATATCTTATAACTATGATCCTTTAAATCATTATATCCTAAGTGTAGTTTTTAATTTAAAGGGACCCATTTCTAAACATAAACTAAAAATTCTTAATAGAATTAATTGTAAGTTTAGTGTTTTTATGAGGCTAACTACTTACTTGATAGATGGATGATGGGGTTTTAGCAGATAATGTATAATAACGGAAATTCTTGGCAATTTCCTCTATAGACAGATGTGGAGCAACTATTAATGGTATATATTCCTTTATTGCTATTCTTATAGCTATTATATCTACTTTTTTTATTCCATGAAGAATTACTACCGAAGGTTTAACAGGTGCCACTCTAATAGCGACTAATGGTGATCTTCCACGAGTTATCCTTGTGAACACCATCACTCGATCACTTGTAGCTCCCATAAGCTTGACGAATTCATTAGCAGCTATAGATTCTATAGTACGTATGCTATCTACAATAGTGTATCCTTTTATTGGTCTATGATCGATGAAGGGTGTTATCAATATACCTTTAGTAAGTTTTAATATTTCCTCAAGACTTATGGGCGATAAGAACTCAGCCATGTCAATAATGCCCTCAACATAAAATCCCAGGAGAATAGCTACTTTCCGTGTAACAACCCAGTTCCTACTACTGTCATACTCTAGAAGAGCTCTCACAAATTGACGTATAAATTTACGTCCAGGCTCGCGTTTACCCCTTTCATAATCACTAACAACGCTATATGACACTCTCATAATCCTGGCAATATCAACCTGACTTAAACCATATATTTCACGCCAACGTCTAAGCTCATTATTAGGACTATTACTCCATACAATATCGCCAGCAATACGTTTAGCAACACTTTCAATAACATATTCTGGCAACCTAGTTTTCAAGAGTATCTACCAGTAAGTGTCTACTAAAATATTAGATAACACTTGTACTAGAATAAGTTATCCGTAAACTTTAAGCATGTTTTACAAGATAATAAAATGAATAGTGAACAAGTTGATTAGTGAATTAAAACATATCTAATTTTTAAACAAGATTATTCGTATTCATATGTCTTTTGAACTTATATGAAAATTTATAATTGGTCGAAGCACTTATATATTATCTTCGAGTATAGCTTCTCAAGCAGCATGTAATAATGGTGCATGTGATTATTTTACCAAAAACAATGCTCTAGTATTTACACCGCAATACACATCACTAACAGTAATATATCATAATATAATTCGAGGAGATTATGTGTCTAACGACACTAGCTTTAGAAATGAACCATGGAATATAATAACTATAGATAGATTACCTCCTGGAGCAACTATTGAGAAGGCCTTTCTAGTATGGGCCATTTTAAATAATACATCAGTTCCATCAACAATTATGGTTAATGGAGTGTTTTTCAATGGAGTTTTAGCAGTATTGATGTTGATTATTGTTGGGGTATTAGCCATAGCTATGTTTTCTATGCAGATGTAACAAGTGTGGTTACTGATAATGGAATATATAATATAAGTGAATACCCAACGGGTACAGCTGACTTTTCTGATCCATGAGTATCAGGTGTTCCACCTATACTGAAGAAGCTAATCTTATAGTAATATATTCGCTTCCAACAGAGCCTCTGAGGGAAATAGTTGTTCTAATAGGTGATATATCTACAGAAAGTTTTCCTGTTGGCACGCCTATAAATGCTACAATTAACATTAATTATCCAATAGCTACGCCAGTAGAGGCTAAAAATACATGGATTGTAGCTGATGGACAAAACACCTTTCTGTATGACAAGGCATTGTTTAAAGGGACAGTGGTAGCTGGTCCAGGTTCAAGTATTAGAGTAAATGATGCGTTTCCAGGACTTGATCATAGAGCTAGTGTTTCAAGCTGTGGAGCTTTATGGGATACGTTAATTATAGATGTAAGTAACTTGATATCGTCTGCAGATACATCATTTATTGACAGCATACAAAACGATCCTACTGAACGGGATTGCCTAGGCTATGTTGCAAATGTATTCTCCATAAAAGTAAAGACTAAGGTACCAACAGTTGTTGGAGGAGAAATAATAGAATCAAATGCTTCTATAGGATCCTATATGACGGTATCACTAATACTTATCTCATTAGACATTGAAATGTTATATTTATACAGTATATAAGAGGAAGCACTAGTAACTAATAAATAATGATTAAGAAAGAAACAATAGCTGATTCCAGCCCTGTCTAATACTATCATAAAATTTCAGGCCGCCAGAAGCTCTAATTCCAGGTTTCCGTCTTCCTTCTTAAACATAGCTACCTAAAGACAGACGATGGTACAGTTATACGTCAGTGAGAAGAGTATAAAGACTATATTACTGTATGCTAGAAATCATCTTGACAGGTATGCTATTATCCTTAGAAGAGCTCTACTATGATCTTTTGAGCGGCATAACTATAACTAATCTACAACAATATATCATCTTGATGAGACTAGAGCCGTATCGAAATGGATGATCAGTAATGATGTGGAGCTGGATATAATGGGTCGTGATGTAGTATGAGGTTCATATTTTATATGAAGGCCAAGAAGGTAAAACGTCAGCCCTAACTACCTATATATGGGTAATAGGGAGACTTCTACGTGTACTTGATAAAGAGAAGCTAGTAAAGTATGTCAAGTACCTTGAAAGAATTAGTCCCTAAATTGCCATCTCTACAGCTAGTAGAGAGGATTATAGGTGAAATAAGGGATCACCGGTATATGCACTTATGAAGTTTAAGCCAGATATTATAGCTGGTTTTACAGCTTTACTGCCTAGTTACAAGAGGTATCGTCTCGATCCCAGCGTAAAGGACGTAATTGGCGAACCGCATCTTTTATATACGGCTTTAAAAAATAGAGAAAAAGCCCGAAATTCAGGCTTCTAAGAGCCATGGCAGACATATTCAATATTGAGATGAATGAGTATGAGCAGAAAAGATCTTATAGCACTTATTCAAAAAGACTAGACTATGAAAAGTTGAGTTCCAAGTAGAGTCTAAAGAAGATCTTTAAGTCTACCGATAATACTATAACTAGGAGTAAATTTAGCAAAATGACTAGGGAAAGGAAGAATATTATATTTGATAACGAATAGGAATATTCTCTGAAATAGTTACTTATAAACTTTAAAACTTTATCATGTACATATAGCAAGTGGAAAATGGACATGCTATGCCAAGTTCTTTTATACGCAGCCAGAAATCCATCATTAAATTATTACTAAGGTATTCATGCATCATAATATAAGCTGTGTAATCAATAAGCTTGAAGCTAAATTAGAAACGCATAAAGACTATTTATATAAAATAAAGAAAGGTCTTCTACATGATCGTAGTTTTATAAATAGGCCTGATATTAAAACTACGTGGCTAAAATAGTCATAGCACAATAGAACAGAAAAATATAGTATACCTTTTTGAACTATAAAAATCTAGAATAATAGTGACATGAAATATTACCTAGAAAAGAGACCTATAGAATATTTAGCTATAATAATTGATATTTTTCATTATATTTTTCCTAAAATCCATGTATTATAGGTTTAATTACCATACTATTTATAGAATAAGATCGTATCAGTAGGGCATGCTTTATAATGAATGACAGTGTATAAGCATAGAAGAAAAGTATTTATAGAAAATAACTAAAGTATTGTTATAACTCTTAGGATAGTTCTGGCGCTGTTACATGAATATTTATCTCGCAACTTAGATAGTCTGCAACACCCTGATCATAACTTATTTCTATGTATGAATCGCTTGACGATGCTAAATAATTGTATTCTATATAGAAAGACGCGTGGGCTTCCCCAACGGTTTTTCCTTCGATAGAAAAGATAGTAGAGTAATAGAAAGTTATTGGTGCTTCGAGGCTATTATAACTTGTCACCATTTCTGGTGGGTCAACAAAAATAACCTTATTGGCTATACTGGAAGCCGTACTAACACCCGTTGCAATAGCTGAAGCTAACCCTAAGAACGTCTTTGATACCGGATCAGGGTCTATCACCGAGGCTATGAATAACGTAACTGAAGCAACATTAGCGTAGTCCTCGATCGCTGTAGCTATAGTTCTTGCCTGAGATATATATCTACGAACATCTCCTGTTACATCATTTTGATTCATGTCATTAATGTATATAAGATTAAAGCCTTCATATCCAAATCCTGGTTGTCCCTCATTGGGATTGTCTGTGCCTGTCTCAACTACTATTTTCATTTTAGTAATTCTATAGTAGTCACTTGCAGGATGATATGGATATAAACAGATAGATTCTTGGCAGTACTGATACCATACCTCCTTAGTATACCCAAGATATAGTTGTATTGTAGCATACTCTTTCCAAGATAACCAGTAAATATTATAAATTCCTAGATAACCATGATTGTTTATCCACCAATATCTCTCTTCGTTTCCCCAGTAATATGCTACGGCTTTTGTCCCATCGAATTCGTGTTCGATATAAAAGTCTACTCTACTTACATAAGCTTTTATAGGTGGAGGCGTTGAATCATAGTCGAAGCATTCAAACTCGATCTTAAGCATGACAGATTCGACATCATTTGGTATTTCAACGTAATCTGCTATCTGATGATACTTGCCATCGCTTAGATCAAGCCATGGACCATAAACTGTAGTAGTAGGATCCCCTTCTACTTTATAATAGCCTCTTATTTCTAAAAGTATATAATTAATACTATAATTATTTAATCGATCATTTGCTATAAATGTTAGATCGAGCGAGTCACCATTTTTGATCACAACCTCACTGTCATCATTTATTAAGGCATATACTACATCTAATTTTTCTATACCGTTTGAAAGAATTGCTTCAGCTAACTTGAGAGGCTTTAATTGTTCCTTTTTAATTTCTTTAACATTATTTATTTCAGCTAATGCTATGTAATCGATTTTATGAAAGCCCGTAGAAACTATCTTAATAACAATATCTTCTTTACTATTATATAGAGGTGTTGCGGATAAATCTATTGCCTCAAGATACCAGTTATGCCTAGGCTCTATTGTAGCTATTTTTATCCATTTTCCATTAGAATAGCCGTAAATCATCAATGATGTCTTATACAGAATGTCCGTATGCAGTAGCAGTAATTTGGGCTTATGTTCTAGCCTTGGAAAAACAACAGTATATGTATCGTTCGGTCTTGCCGCGATGTAGCCCATGTTCATGAACCATATCTTAAACGCAAAATTATTACCATAATTATCCAATACCTCGATAGGTCTAACGAGTTTGCTTTTGTCTTTTATAATAAAGACTTTTCCTGTACTGCTCTCCGAAACTATGATGTCTCCTCTAGTTTTGGGTATGTAATACGCTTTGATGCTATATATGTGATCTTCTTCTCCATCTTTCTCTACGATCCTGAATTTTATCTTATTATCGATTATGCTAAATTGACTGGGGTTAACTAGGTAATAGTCTTCTTTTACTTCTCTACCTCTAGCCGATGGAAGCAAGTTATTAACATATACATATTCTCCATTGATAAAACCATATAATCGAGGGCAACCACCAGAAGAACCTGCGGATATTGTTACAGTTATTCTGGCTTTAATTTTTCCAGAAGCTGGTTGTTCGGCTCTAACATATGCGTAAAAGAGTACTTTCTCATTTTTTACAGAGTTTATATGAGTATTATCGGAATACTGGTATATAGAAGCATAACCATTCATGGAGTAAAGATATAACGCACGATCTCCTCTAACACCTGCTTTGTCTATAATGTTATAATTGTCGGCAATAATGTTCCAGTATTCGGGATCTTCCTCGTGATCAAATGTTAGACCCTTGAACAATTCACCTACATTATAATACTTACTAGGTATTACAAAGTCATAATTATATGGTCCTTCTAACAATGTAGTGGATTCAGCATGCACTATCGGAATATAGACTGGTATAACAGCAATAGATAATACAATAAAAATAGTAAGAAGGGGAACACCTATTTTCCCCTTCATATTCAGACACCTTTAATTTCTTATTTATAAAACCTAAATATACTTTACGTAAATGAAGAGCCTCAATATTATGAAAATAACACATATAATTGTTTTGATCCATAAAATAATATTGTGAGATGTCGATTTTGAAGTGATAACAATGTCCTCTAAGTATTGGAAAACGATATTATTCATTATTGTTTTGATTATCGGCATTTCTCTGTATATATTGTTTTTCCCCACATATTATCCCCAAATCCATCCACATAGTAAGGCTATAATCAATATAAGCGATGTAAGAGAGGCTGAGAGAATCACAAGCAAGATCCTTGACAAATACTGGAGTAGGGTGAAAAAACTAAGAACATACTCAATAGACATATTCTGGACCAGGAAGGATATAATGATCGGATATGACAGAGAAGATTTAAACTATACATATGAGCTCAAACGATTCATTATCGTGAAAATCATAGGACAGATCATCCAGGAGACAGAACTATATTTCAGAGGAACAAAGCATCCATGGGATAATATCACGTGGATACAATATGATATACTAAACGAGAGAATGCTTATATATCACAACGGCGCCTTCTCAGGAGACGATCAATCAGGATTAGGCTCTGTTAATGCATTATTCTACATCGATAAATATAGATTCATAATAATTAATGTTGCCCCCGCAGAGTATTGTCTACCAAACTTCACCACCTTCAAATACAATGGTACCTACATAAAACTACCCCGACCATGCAGTCCTGAATACCGTAAATATTGGAACTTCTATTACATATATTTCCGTCCGCCATATATAATTGCCTTCACCGAACCCTATGAGGAAGAAAAAGCCCCAGCATTCATCACCTCAATAACTGTGATAACAAATTGTGAAGCTGATAAGAACCTCTTAGACAAACTATTCAACAACTATGTATACAACAAACTAGTTGAATTCGAGAAAAAATGGATTAAAAGATTCAATAAGACAGGAATCTCGACACAAGGAGCCGTATACTTTGATTTAAGGAAAGTACCCAATACTGATCAAAACAACATATTCTTCATACAGATCGAGAAAAATATAACAAACAGCCTCTGGTATGAAGTTATAAAACCTGTTCTAGAACTAATACATGTTCATGCAAATAGTCTTGAAGACATAATGTTCGTACTACTAATAAACAAGCATGAAGTAATATATCTAGAACCAATATGAAAACAATAGAGCTACAAAGCCTCTCAATTTCTAGAGGAGATACTATATGATTACAATGATGACATAGCAGAGTTTTCATCATTAATCATTTAGAAGATTTATTTGCTTTTCGATTATGTGTTTCTTCCATAGCCAGTAGAGGCTTCATAGTAGCTTGAATTCCTCCTTTGCGGCTAATTATACCCTGAGCCCAAGGCTATAACCTGAGAATCTTCTTAACAACATCAACCATTTCATCAGAAGTATCTGCATCGACACCAAACTCCTCCATGTAATCCAAGTATTTTTCATCCACGACAAGCTGTATGCGGACACCCGATCTCCTAGCCCTATCGATATACTTTCCAATCTTACCTAGATCTTGGCTAAGCCTAGTCTCTAGACTTCAATAAACAGGATCCTGTTGAGAAGACATGAATCATGCCCATTAAGCGGTATAACCACTATATTAGCGACTTTCACAGAACTTCCTCACCTTATCAACCAAGAGAGGGGTCTATCGTACAAAACCCTTCTTCAAGCATCGAGGGTAGATTATAGGCTATAAGGACTTAGCAGACACAACCTTCATACATAAACAATATATACCCTGGCTTAACAAGAGTCCGTCTGAGATCCAGTAGTGTTGGCAGTGGGTTAGGGCCAATATAGCAGGTCAGCATTATCAAGAAGCTCCTTGAATCCTTCAATAATGCCTACCTATGCAGAAGCGGGTAGTACTACAATTTCAACTCTTAACATTTACCTTAACCCTCTTTTAAAAATGATTTTGTCATGGGACCTGATCTTTACCTCATAGAGGTCCGGATCCTCTGGTGCACAATATATTGCGCATTCACCAGAAGACCCCAGTCTTGGCGAGGGTAATAAAGCCTACTATTAACATATACCTCAAGCTCTTGGTTGGCAACAAGGGTTCCCGAAGAATCACATAGAACATCTACAATCTTTATATGGGTATTCTAGTTGAATCACAAGCCACTATTTCAACAGTTTCAGGAACCTTTGTTACAGCCCTCTTCCTAGTTGCTTTCCTTATACCTATTGTTTTAACTGAGGACTTGTATTTCTCGCTAATAAGTATCAGGAGCTGTTTCTCAAGCGGAACGGATTTTGTAGGCTTCTTAGCTATTCCGAGCTCGGCAAAGAGCATTATTAGCAGAGAGACTAGAGACCTGATGAAGTCCAAGCTCATGAAAATGTTCAACGTGATTGCTGGTAGATCAAATAATACAATAATTAGTTGGTAAACACTAAGATTGCTTATAAACGAGAAGCTAAATAATGCTGCATCCACCGAGACCTATCCTCAATAGCAAGAACTCTATCCTCCCTAAGCATCAACTACACAAAAATAAGTTAAAGTCTAATGGCTATAATAACAGATTATTAAAAACGCTAGGCCATGTATAAGGGGTTTGAAGAAATGGGGAAGATGGGAGACTTGAACTGAATTATGTAGTCCGCCGGGGGGGACTCGAACCCCCGACCACCCGGTTTCTATGAAGCCCTTAATGCCGCCCCGCCTCCATCCATCCCCATGGGGATCGGGGGTGTTTGGCGGGTGGGGGGCTCCAATCTCCCCACTACAGCCGGGCGCTCTGCCGCTGAGCTACCGGCGGTTTCGTTTAATTGTTTTGTTTGGTCTGGTTTTATAGTTTTTGTTGGTGCTTGTTTTTATAGTGTTGTATGTATTGTAATTATTGGTGACTATGCTATGGTTTCTCTTGCAACAGAAGTTGATAAGGTTTTAGAGAGGGATATTTTGGAAGTCGATGGTATTTTAAGTATTAAGGACAGCGTTAGGGAAGAGGCCATTAGATTAAGCCGTGAGATCATTAGAGCTAGTGCTGAAGCTGTTAGAATGATTCATCTTGGTAAAGTTAGTGAGGCTAGAAATAGTATTTCTAATGCCATTGATAAAGTTAGGATCCTCACTAGTAAGCTTAAGGATCATCCTGATCTATTCTATAGCGGTCTTGTATATAATTGCTTGAGTGAATATGTTGAAGCCTATGTATTCTATAATCTAGTTGTTGAATCTAAAATGCCTAGCCTCCACGAACTTAATGTACCACATATACCTTATCTCCAAGGCCTAGGAGACGTTATTGGCGAACTTAGAAGATATATAATCGATCTTCTTAAGAAACAAGAATATCGTGAAGCTAGTATGTATCTCGAGGTTATGGAGACTATTTATCAATGGCTTAAAAAACTCAATTACCCGGATGCACTAATGCCTGGCGTAAGACATAAGGTTGATGTTGCCCGCCGCCTTATAGAAGATACCAAGGTATTATACTTAAACACTATAAACTCGTATGAACTTAGAAAAAGAATTGAGGAAATATCTAAGAAATTATCTTTAAACACAGGTATAACTCCATGATATATGAAGCAATAATCCTAGCAGCAGGTCCAGGAAAGAGGTTTTATAAAGAAACTAGAAAATATAAACTCCTCATCGACATACATGGATATAAACTCATAGAATATCCATTAAACTCATTAATACATGCTGGCATTAAGAACTTTGTCATAGTTGTCAATAATAGATACTATGAGTCTATAAAGGGCCTACTATCTAAATACAAAGTTAATATAACCTATATAATAAACCATGAAATTAGCAAAGGCAATGGATATAGTCTAATTCTAGGCATACCCTATATAGAAAGCAAATATTTTATAGTATCCATGGCAGACCATATATATCCCCCAAGTATAGTTAAAGAATTATTAAAGAAATTTCATGGAAAGCCCTGTCTAGGAGGAGATTCTAATCCTAAATATATTGAACTGGAAGAGGCTACTCTCATAAATGTAGAAGATAATATTATTATAGACATAGGTAAGAGACTTAGTAGTTATAAGTATGTAGATATGGGAATACATATCTTATCAAAAGACATGCCATATGATCAATGTATATCAGCTAGAATAGAACTTTCGGCATTGATAAAATGTCTTTCTAAGAAGACAAGGATTTTTCTAATAGATATTTCGGGAAAGCCATGGACCGATATAGACACATATAATGACTATCTAAGCGTAACACATGGCCCTTGGAAGGTAGTTGTTGAAAAGGTGATTAAAGAGTGGAGCTTGATAAAGAGCTCAAGATAACAGGCAAGCCTACAGATGGCCCTATATCAAAGTATATTAATAGAAGGATTTCTACAAGAATAACGCGTTTCATAATTAAACATAATATTCCGTTAACACCTAATCAAGTATCACTGATTTCTTTCATAACGGCCATAGCTGTACTACCATTATATTTACATGGATACTTAATACCTGCAGGCATACTCGTACAACTATCATCTATAATTGATGGTATAGATGGTGAACTTGCTAGAGCACTTAATATGATCTCTAAAAAAGGGGGGTTCATAGATACCATTCTTGACAGGTATTCTGACGTAATAATAGTATTGTCATTAATACTTTACTTGTCATTAACGCGTTATCTAGCAATTCATATACTAATATTTGCAGTTTTATGTATAAGCGGAGTCCTCATGGTAAGCTACATACATACTAGAGGACAATACGATTTCAAAATACACCCTGCTACCATAGGCTATCTAGATAGTATAGCGTCACGTGATGTAAGATTATTTATAATATTTATTGGAAGCATAATAGGATTTATAGAATATACTATTATAGTTCTAGCCATACTAACTCATACATACGTTATTGTAAAAACCATAAATATGGCGACAATGAAGTATGAAGAAACACAATAAAATGGTGGGCCCGGGGGGATTTGAACCCCCGACCACCCGGTATCCCAGACAACTATTAAAATCTAGATACTTATGAGCCGGGCGCTCTACCTGGCTGAGCTACGGGCCCATTGTCTAGTAGTTAAAATAGAATTAGAGGAATATATAACTTATTTTGTAAAAAAGAATTAGAATACACGTGGATAATCCATGTACCTAATAATTTTCCCAGTACTACTATAACGTATATATTTAGAAATGGATTGTTTCAGCCACCTATACTGAATAATTTATAGTCGTTATTATAATCCTAAGGAGTTAGATCCGCTTTAGAAAGATATGCTTCAGTAACTTTATATCATACACCATTATAGAAATACCTGGTATCACGTTGCAAAA
>Ga0190363_1001950_pt1 | contig 12081 bp, 10 predicted proteins | sample 48721867_MG_FD_161272 | JGI IMG/M metagenome (GOLD analysis project Ga0190363, IMG submission 161272) | Hydrothermal vent microbial mat bacterial communities from Southern Trench, Guaymas Basin, Mexico - 4872-18-6-7_MG | ecosystem: Environmental > Aquatic > Marine > Hydrothermal vents >...
ACGACTCTTTGCTAAGGTACTGCCAAGAAGTTTCATGACATTCCTATATACCTTGGATGTTCTATTATACTGAATCTTATATTCAGACTTACTTAACATGTAAGTATGAGATAGTGGATTACCACCAAGTTTTGCTATCCCTCTCCTCACTCTTTCCTCTGCCACAGTGTCCTCTTTTCCGAAAAACCAAGCTACATAATGTTCATTAACCGTACCATCGCCTATCAACCAGCCCAAAGCAAATGCTATGTCCTCATCAAGATCTATAGATCCCTTAACGGTATTACTTAACATTGCTGGATGAAGTCTTCCTATAAGGATCCTATCACCTGGCTTCAGTTCTTTGGCTTTCTTCCATCCTTCGGGAGTAAGGAATTTATGATCATATGTTACAGTGATTTCAAATCCTTCCTTAGTTTTCACTCTGAGCGCGGGCTTTTTACCAACATGCCAGACCCACGCATCAACGGCTTTAGGAACAAGAAGTTTTAACTCGTTACCGTTACCAGTTATATAGATAGGCTCTTCACCAATAGCAGTTACAAGCCTAGTCTTATACGCTAAAGTTTCTCCGCCTTCACCAAGTAATTCCTCATCTACTTCAACCCCTGTAGCTACTCCTTTGAGTTTAGCTTCTTCAAAAAGTTCTTTAGCCTTCCTCCAACCTTTGGGAGTAAGAATTAACGTATCTTCGGATACGCAGGGATTCGTTGCGTTTATCTTGCCTAAATACCACGTTGGATGTCTCCTATTTATAGTATCTATGAAGAGAAGTCCGGGGTCACCTGAATCCCAAGCTGACGACACTATCTCCTCAAATAATTCATGAGCGCTAACCCAGTCAGTTATTGCATCCTCGCTTTCAGCTATTACTAAGGCTTCATCCCATGTGATTATTAGCGACTCATCTAATGGTACGGAACCACCCCTCTCTTCCAACTCTTTAAGTATGATCTCTTGAACCCATTCTTCACTCATGTAATGTCTTGCCCATACAATAGCGTATTTAAGTGAGTTTGTTGAGCCGTCTATGGATGTTTTCCTAGGATTGATTAGTGGTACCTTAGCATCATCCCTAATGGCGTGCATAAAGTAATCGTAAACACCAACACTTATATTGAAGTTCTGTAAGTGAACATCTTTAAGCTTTCCTGATTTTGCTTTTATGAAGTCTCTAATGTCAGAATGCCATATGTGTAAAACGCCCATGTTAGCTCCTCTACGCCTCCCTCCCTGCTTTATTACTTCAGTATTTAGGTCGAAGATCTTCATGAATGAGAGAGGACCACTAGCAACTCCTGACGTACTAGCTACCACGTCACCTTTAGGTCTTAACTCACTAAAGTTAAATCCTGTACCTCCACCTTGCTGGAATATTATCGCTTGTGCTCTAACAGCATCATATATTCCATCACCACGTTCCGTAACCATAGAGTCTCTAACAGGTATAACAAAGCATGCTGAAAGTATACCCAATCTGGTTCCAGCATTCATTAACGTTGGAGAGTTGGGTATGAATTTTCTATTGATTAATACCTCAAAGAACTTCTTAGCCCAATAGTCACGCTTACTTCTATCCTCCGCCTTCGCTATGCTTTCAGCAACTCTCCACATAAGCATTTTAGGCGTTTCTAAAATCCTTCCTGTCTTAGGGTCCTTCCTTAAATACCTAGAATTAAGAACACGAAGTGCTGTGTAGGTAAACTTCTCGTCTAGTTCATAGAATTTCTCCCATGAGCCCTTACCGAATACGTGGTTATAGATCCTTCCGAGTACGTAAGCTCTAGCAGCTTTCTCATAGGACGGATTCTCGATTATTTTACTAACTAGAGCTTTCTCTACAAATTCAGATATATCTGTAGCTTTAACCTTCAATGAATTATTTTTCTTAATGAATGAGCTAATATCATTAATGATGTTCTCAAGTAATTCATCTACGGAATCATTAATACCAGCATAACGTAAAGCCTTCTCTATAGACTTTCTAAGCTTTCCTACATCGAATCTCTCCTCTCTACCGTCACGCTTAATTACTAGAACTCTGCTTAGATTTATCATTACCCCGAGACACCAGTAAATATTTGGTACGTACGACCTACTAGAAAGTAGTGGTTAGGTTTTAGGGTTGCCGTTATTATGTATTCAATAATATTGAAGTATCTTACGTAATACCTTGGAGTAATATTCTTTACTTAAAAATGAAGTGTCATTACGTAATACCATGTATTATCTCATAGGGCTTTAAACTTTTCATACCACTTCTCATAAACCTTAACTATGTCCTTATTAACACTAGGCTTTCTATCCTTTAATACCTCCATAAAGTCATTCCAAGTTACTGGTCTTGCCTCGCCTTTACCTCCGTATTTATCGAATAATTCATTTATGGTTCTTAAGTGAGCAGCTACAACTATATCCTTAATATCACTACCGGTATACCCCTCAAGCATACGTGCTAACTTCCTCAAATCAACGTCATTAGCTAATTTAATCCTCTTAGTATATAACTTTAACATTTGAAGTCTAGCGTTGTAATCAGGTAATGGTACATATATTCTCTTCTGAAATCTTCTTATGAATGCTTGATCTAGAGTCCAAGGTTTATTGGTTGCAGCTATAACGTATATAAAGTCCTTCTTATTTTTGTTCTGTAAACCGTCCATCTCCTTTAGGAACTGATTCCTAACTCTTACCTCCCCACCCACTTCACTTGAGAATGTACCAAAGAGAGAATCAACCTCATCAATAAATATTATTACGGGCTTACCATTACGTGATATTTCCCTCGCTTTCTTAAACAACAGTGCAACTTTCTTTTCGGCTTCACCTAGCCATTTAGACATTATGTTTGCAGCATCAACCTGCATGAAGACCCCATCTATTTCGTTAGCAACAGCTGCTGCCAGTAATGTTTTACCACAACCTGGTGGACCAAATAATAGTATTCCATGGGGCCAACCTAGAGGGAATAAATCGGGTCTCTTAGTGGGGTAAACTATAGCTTCCTTAATAGCTCTCTTAGCATGCTCTAAATCGGCTATATCATCAAAAGTTATATTAGGCTTCTCTGTCACTATGAAGTCATCTATATCTAGGTTTACATCATTTCCTGCTTGAGCTGGTAATAACATTCTACTCCTTAATGCCTCTAGATCCTTAATCCTCTTCTCATACTGCTTTATCCACTCTCTATACACATGTAATAAACCATTATCTGGGTATAACTTCAAGATCTTCTTTAATACCTTAACAGCTTCACGATAGAATTTTATGGCTTCACCTATGTTACCCTCCCTATCATGCATTACGGCTCTTAAGGCATAATGTCGTGCCAGACCTTCTAGGTAGTTAAGTGATGTTGACATGCCATCACCTCTTATTATACTACCAGCTATGAATGTATGCATTGATTAGATGCCTAAAAGGTGTTTAGTACCTTAAATTCTTAAACTCAAAATATTATCTTGTTCTGCTCCCTTAACCTATGTAGTGAAGCCATTACCTCTGACTTATCTATATTTAACTGTGATGCAACCTCACCTACGTCTATGAAGCCTCCATGAGTTAGTATGTACTCCATGACCTTCCTATCTATTTCCTCAGGACTTAACTTCCTTACAGGTCTTCTAGGTTTCTTAATCTGGGATTCTTTACTGGCATCTTTGATTTTTACTTCAACACCTCTACTTAGTAGAGGTGTGACTAAACTCATAGGTATTTCAGGTAACTGCTTAGATACACTCTCCTCAACTGCATTCTCTATTTCTTTAAGCAATCTTTTCGCATCTTCAGTGATGTAGACTCCTTCCTCCTCACCTATACTTACGTCAGTAGTCTCACTAATCACTCTCTTAGTCTCACTAACTAGTGAGTCAAGATTTAACGCTATATTAGGCATGACGTCTTTAATGTAGTCCCTAGTAGCCAATAATACACCTGATATTTCACCTAGGACTTGCGGTACGTCAGTAACACTTTCTAGTGTCTCTAACCTAAGCTTTACTTGCTCTAAAGCTTTCTCGGAGACCCCTAACTTCTTAACAATCTTCTTAACTTCAGCTGCTTCGTTCAAATATATGAGGGCTTTAACTCTACCACCACTTAATAAAGTCTTTATCGCTCTCTCTATTAATCCCTTATATCTAAGCTTCAGTCTAATAATGTTGTCTCTTATTTGACTTAATGCTGAGTCAATCTTAACTATCAATGCCTCAATTATTTTACTCCTATCAATTCTCTTTCTAGGCCTAATCCCCAGTATTCTTAGGAACCAGTTACTCCCACCCCTCCTTCTCAGTATGAATGGCGTCAACTAAAATCACCTTACTTTTTATTTTTATGTCTCTACGATCTGAACCTGAATAGGTGCTGAACTTACCTCCTCAGATGTCTTTTCCTCAACTCTCCTAATCTTTGGCTCACTTACTTCTGATTCAAGCTTTGCTATCAATTCTAAGTGCTTCTCAATATCTTTCTTCTCATCAGCGTTTCTCATCTTTGATGTTCTTAGATAATCTATGGCTAACTTATAAGAAGCTTCACCAACTTCATTGCTCATGTAGAGTACCATTAGGTTGGCCATGTCCTTCTCTATTCTTATTATCTTATCCTCTAACTCGCCAATCCTCTTCCTTAATTCATCTTTAACCTTTCTGACGTCATCCTTAATCACTCTAAATTGCTCTTCAAGCCTCCTCTTTATCTCCTCATATGCGTGACCGGGGATCATACCTTTAGAGTATAGTTCTTCAACAGCCCTAATCCTCCTTCTAACTCTGTCTAACTTATTCTCTACATCTAGTGCTCTAACCTTCCATTCAGGGATGACAACTAAGCCATCAGGTGTTAATTTAAGTCTTTCCGCGTGAACTCTCTCAATCTCGTATTCATTAAGAGCTACTTCAATGGATTCTACCTCACCGGCTACATTAGTAAATGCAGTAACTATCTTACCGATAACTCTACCATACTCGTCCTTAATGTTCTGACCTAAGAACTTCTCTATTTGATCTATAGTTAGCGCCATACCTTTACACCGTATTAATGTGCTAAGGTATAGCTAAGCTTAAAAGGTCTCTGTCCTATCATCTGATAATAAGCTAACGATATGGCTGAACTAGATATATACCTAACGCTGTGATATTTTGTTTTAGGTGGTATATTGGATTTCGATATTAAGTATGTTAAAGCGCTTCAAGTACTTGACTCTCGAGGCGACCCTACAGTAGAAGTTATAGTTGTTACGGAGGGCAGAGGTGTTGGTAGAGCTATAGCACCTGCAGGTGCATCCAGGGGGAGATTAGAAGCTGTAGACTTAAGAGACGGAGGTAAAGCTTATGGTGGTCGTGGTGTAAGGAAGGCTGTTGAGGCTGTTAATAAGTACATAGCACCAGCTATCAAGGGTATGGATTCTAGTAAGTATCGCGAAGTCGATAGGAAGATTATCGAGATTGATGGCACAGCTAATAAGTCTAGACTTGGAGGTAATGCAACTACAGCTACATCGTTAGCCGTAGTTAATGCAGCAGCTGACACTGCTGGTGTGCCTCTCTTTGAGTTCCTAGGTGGATGTAGAGCTAGAACATTACCTACGCCCCTGATGAACATAATTAATGGCGGTGCTCACGCAGGTAATGAATTAAGTATACAGGAATTCATGATAGTACCTGTAGGAGCTGATAGCTTCTCTGAGGCAATTAAAATAGCTGTTGAGGTATATAAGACACTTAAGAATATACTTAAGGAATCATATGGTGCTTCAGCTATAAATGTAGGTGATGAGGGAGGTTTTGCTCCACCCATTAAGAGGACTGAAGAAGCTTTGAATGTAATGGTTAAGTCCATAAGTGAGGCAGGTTATGAGCCCGGAAGTGATGTGATGTTAGCCTTAGATGCTGCTGCTTCCCATTTTTACAGTAACGGTAAGTACCGCATAGATGGTAAGATCTTAGAGCCGTATGAACTCTTAGACTTATACTTAGACCTAGTAACTAGATACCCCATAGTAAGTATTGAAGACCCATTCCATGAAGATCAAGCCAACATGTTTAAGGAGTTAAGAGGTGGGATCAAGGGTAAGGCGTTAGTAATAGGTGATGACCTAACAGTTACAAGGGTGGAGAGGGTTAAAGAGTTCATGGAGAAGGGAGCTATAGATGGTGCCATAATAAAGATAAATCAAGTAGGTACGCTATCTGAGGCAGAAGACGTAATTAGGTACTTACTACTCAATAATGGAAAAGCCATAGTAAGTCATAGAAGCGGCGAATCTGAAGATGTAAGCATAGCACATATAGCTGTTGCGTACGAGACAGGTCTGATCAAGGCTGGAGCTCCTGCAAGAGGTGAGAGAACGGCTAAGTATAACGAATTGCTTAGAATAGAAGATTATTTAGGAGGCGATGCTACATACTTAGGAATTAAGTCTTTCCTAAGGTAGAATAACTGCAATACCCAGTAATGCTGCCCCTACTACTAAGAGCAATAATGTAAACTCCTTAATCCTTAACGATAATAGCATCTTACCTAATTTTACTAAACCGTAAATGAGATAAGCACCCGCTATTACAGTTATTATGGCTATACCTATTAATGCTAACCATTGAGCTAAGCCATTAACATGTATACCTCTAAATATATTCAGTATCGGCTCTAAGACTTCAAATCCCATGTCCTATACCCGCATAGAAAGTGTTGTTCAAGATTACTTAAAAAACTATTAGCATATAACTTAATGGATGATGAAGGTTGAAAGCGATGAGTAGGTGATTAGGAGCTGGGCACTGACGGAAGTAATTCATGGCAATAGGCAGATCATTCTTGGATTAGGTAACTCAACTTTTATATTAGTATTAACATCAAATTATAGTGTGTGGTAGTAATGGTTAAGTGTCCTCAGTGCGATACTGAAGTAAAGCAGCCTGAAAAAACCTGGCAGTTAATATCACCATTACCCGATGCTGAAGGAAGAGTAACAATAACGGTCATGGGTACCTTCAAATGCCCTAATTGCGGGTATAGATGGAGAACTAAAGTCTCAACGCTTAAGGTAGGTCCGAGCGGTGAGGTTGAAATAGGCAGTAAGAGGAAAAGGAAGCGTAGGAAAGCCTCTGAAGAAAAAGTTGAGGGTAAGGTCATTGAGGTAGATATCTCGGATATCTTAGAGGAGGAGCTATAGCATTAGGGATAACTAATGAATAGAAAGTACGTCTATTTTACACTTGATATAGCGTTTTTCTTATTATTTATGACCTTAGTAGTATTAATCCTCACTGGTAATCTCATGATAGCAGTCGTTGAAGGAACCTCAATGGAACCGCTCTTCCAAACAGGTGATGTTGTCTTCGTTGTTAAGGTTAAACCTTCAGAAATTAGACCGGGCGATATAATTGTCTATGAAAAACCTAATGGTGCGTATATAATCCATAGAGTTGTTAAGGTGATGCATGAGAATGGTGAAACCATCATTATAACGAAAGGAGACAATAATAAGTATTATGACCCACCAATTAGAATGAAGCAAGTTGTTGGTAAAGTGTTAAGCGTTTACAACATGCCAGTAAAGTTGCCATTTTTAGGACTAATCTCACTCTGGGTTAAGTCTATAATTAATTATTAAGTCAATTACTTCCTTAACCATATTACCTACAGACGAAAGCCTTCTCAACTTATTTATGTAATCACTGAAGTTTAAGTTTAGCTGTTTCTTCCATTCTTTATATGCATTAATTAAGTTTAGGTAAGCTTTCATATGTATATCACATAACTTGATTATTCCATTTAGGGTTTGACTAGCACTTCTCCAGCATAGAGTACATTTATTAGTGCTAAAGCCAACTCCACAGAGTTTCATAACATAATCCTTACCCTCCTCCTTAAGTAATTTCTTCAATTCACTTAATCTCTGAGAAAGTATGTTCTTAGCCTCTTCAACTACATCGTACCTATCAACCTTACCTTGCATAACATTATTTAAATACTCTTCAAATTTCCTTGTAAGTCCCACGTTAGTAATTTCATTGAACATTCTATTAAGAACATTAGCAACGATCATCCCTATGTCTGTAACCTCGATGCCCCTTGAGGTATTCCTTAGGTATCCACGCTTAAATAGTATTTCAATAATTTCAGCTCTAGTTGATTCTGTCCCTATATTCACTTTCTCCATCCATTTAAGTAATGTTGATTTAGTGTAGAGTTGTGGAGGCTTACTGTAAATTGTTAGTACCTTAACTGATGACACCTTTATTTGATCTCCAACCTTAAGCAACGGTAATTTAGTCTCCTTAATCTCATGAAATGGATATATTTCTAACCAACCTTTAGTAATTACAGTATATCCACTAAGTGAAAACTTAAGGTCTGCGACCTTGAATATATACTTTCTATAAGTTACTTTAGCAGGATCGCCAAATGATGCTAAGTACCTTCTTATTATTAAGTCTAATATGTTACGCTCCTTCTCACTCAATGTTCTCCTAGGTAATTCGCCCGTTGGGTATATAGCAGGATGAGCAGGATCCGTCTTTTCACCTTCAGAGTATGTTAATACTCTCTTACTAAGTAATTTACGTGTATATAGAGAATATTGAGGAACACTACTTAATGACTTTATTATTAACCTATTGTTAAGTGATGGAGGTAATTTTTGCGAGTTAGTTCTTGGGTAGCTTATGAGGCCTTCGAGATAAAGGTTCTCAGCTTTAGCTAAGGTCTCAGCTGGCGAGTAACCATATATTTTGGAGGCTTCAACTTGGAGATCAGGTAGATTGAATGGTGGTGGAGGATTGATTATCTTAGTACTCACTAAGGAGTCTATAACCTTAACCTGGCCTAAATTCCTAATTAAGTTAGCATATCTAAGGGCTTCATCATATCTTGAAAAAGGCTTAAACATAGGCTCTAAATTAAATTCCATTCCTTCATAACTGATCTTAGCACTTACTGTGAATGAAATTTTGGGTATGAATGTCTCCCTCTCTAAGTACCTATTGCATACTTCTATCAGTGTTGGTGATTGAACTCTACCAGCACTTAATACTTTCCATTCATTCATTAAGACCTTATAGACATCCATTAAAGCCCTACTGACATTAATGCCCCATATCCAATCAAGTTCGTGCCTACATAGACCTGCCTCAACCATGTGGATATCAAGAGGGAGTAGGTTGTTAAATGCTCTTCTTAATTCATCCTTAGTTAGTGATGAGAACTTTGCTCTCTTAGCTCTATTAAGATTTCCTAACTCCTTAATTATTAGGTATCCTATAACTGAGCCCTCAATATCGTAATCACACGCGTTGACGTACTCTGAGGCATGCCTTGACAATACCTTTATTGCCCTATAGAACCTACTTAAGTGAGAAGAGCCTTTATCGCAAACCCAACGAGGTACCCATTCATAATTAAAGACTGGGTAACCATGATCGTTAGTATTTAAGGTGAATAAATGACCAGCTGATGGAACCACAACTAAACATTTTCCATTATAATAGCCCCACCAAAATGGAATATTGAATATCTTCCCCTTCCCTCTTAAACCTAAGGCCTCAGCTATTTTAGCGGCAGCCTTAGGTTTTTCAGCTATGATTAATGTGTAGTTTTTACATGGGACCTTGACTTCAGATTTAAATTTACTGCCTAAGATCCTCCTTGATTTTACCTTCTTGGCAGGCATTACCCTCTAATAACCTCCCTACTGTGTTAGTTCTTAATTAACCTTTGGGGTTAATACCTATAATAATTCAATGTGCACGGTGAATACGTCCCTGAGCCTTTCATCCTCCCGAGAACTCTCGGGCGTCTGGCTCATGATTGCATTATGAGTTAACTCTTTTAAGGTTTAATTATTTTCTTGGTACATGTAAAACGGCTTCAGTCTATATCTCTATTCTTCCAAAGATCTTTCTCTCTAATTCCAGGAGGACATTAACAGGTATGAGCTCTTTCTTACCTCCAGGTTTATACCTCACTAAAGTTATTGGTAGTATACCTCTACGTAATTCCTCCTTAGCTATCTCTACGGGATCCTTAGGTAATGAGGAAATATCTATTAATGGTATGGCACCTAGTGATAATTGTAGAGCCCTTGCAGCAACTATTCTAGCCTTTTCGTAGCGTGTTAGTCTTAAAGGGCCTATGGTTATTGGGGGCTTCTTTATGACGTCTAGGGGTATTCTCTTACTCATACCTCTCCCTCATACCTCACTAATGTGCGATAAAGGTAAAATAAAGTTTTTGATCGCCAATGAAGTTAAGAAGGGATTTAATGAATATGCATGCTATGTAGAGCATGAAGTTAATCGAACTAAAAATAATTAAGATTAATCAAACTCGAACTTACCCTTCTCTTCCTCCTCTCCTCTCTTTCCTTTCTTCTCTTCCTTCTTTGTTGGTGCTGCGGCAATTACGTCATCGACCTTAAGTATAGCAGCAGCTGCCTCTGTTGCTGCCTTAATTACTTGCTTCTTGACGAGTACAGGGTCTATTACATTTATCTTGGTCATATCATCGAGTATCTTGCCGTTTATGACGTCAATACCTGCGTTAATCTTACCCTCATCATGTAACTTTCTTAACTCCATTAAGGCGTTAAGTGGGTCTAGACCTGCTGTTTGAGCTAACACAGTTACTATTTCTTCTAATGCATCAGCGAATGCTTTAACAGCTAGCTGCTCCTTACCACCAATACTCTCAGCATATTTCCTTAATTTAAGTGCTAATTCAACCTCTGCAGCACCACCACCAGGTACGACCTTAGGCTCTTTCAGTACATTCCTTAGGGCGTGTAGTGCATCATTGAAGCTTCTCTCAGCATCATCTACTAACATGTCACTAGCGCCTCTAATTAATATGGTTACTGCCTTCGGATTCTTGCAACCCTCTATGAACACCATTTTGTCATTACCTACCCTCCTCTCCTCAACTAGTTTTGCATACCCTAGGTCCTTCTCTGATAGGTCTCTAATACTTGTGATGATTCTTCCTCCTGTTGCTCTTTCTAGTTTTTCCATGTCTGATCTCTTTACTCTTCTTACTGCTAGTATTCCCTTCTTTGCTAGGAAGTGTTGTGCAACATCATCAATACCCTTCTGACAAATAACAACACTAGCACCAATCGATGCTATCTTTTCGACCATATCCTTTAACATCTTAGTTTCTTCGTCAAGGAACATCTTAATCTGCTCGGGTGATGTTATATTTATCTTAGCAGTAATGTCAGGTTTTTCTATTTCTAGTGGTGCGTCTATTAGTGCTATCTTAGCATTCTCAACCCTCTTAGGCATACCAGGATGAACAACCTCCTTATCAAGAACAATACCATCAACAAGTTGGGTCTCAGCTAAGGATGCACCCTTCTTCTTTTCTATCTTAACATTATCAAGTCTTACTAAGTAGGTGCCATCAGGTCTCTTCTCAGCGACCTTTAATGCAGCCCTAATAGCGATATCGATTAACTTATCAAGGATGTCAGGTGTTGCTAAGTACTTACTAGCTAGTGCCGAGTAAGCTATCTTATATAACTCTTTCTTCGTCTTCTCCATACCTTCCTCAGTCTCTATATCGCCTATGCCTAGCTTTATCGCAATCTCGTCAAGTATTTTTAAGGCTTTATTCATAGCTTTCTTATAACCTTCAATAATTATTGTCGGATGTATATTCTGGTCTAATAAGTTCTCTGCTTTACTCAATAATTCACCAGCTAAGACAACAGCGCTAGTTGTTCCATCACCTACTTCAGCATCAACAGCCTTAGCTGTTTCAACGAGTAGTTTAGCTGCTGGATGTTGTACCTCCATTTCCTTAACTATGGTTGCACCATCGTTAGTTACTGTTATGTCTCCAAAGCTATCAACTAGCATCTTATCGAGGCCTCTAGGACCTAAGCTCGTCTTTAAAATCTCAGCTAGCGCTCTCGCAGCAATTATGTTATTCCTTAATGCCTCACGTCCGTAACTTCTAGTAGTACCCTCCTTGAGCACTATTACAGGTATTCCGTAGGTTGCCATGACACAACCCCATTAGTTCTATTTAATCCGCCTCTATATAAACTTATTTGAGCAATCCTAATTAACCTGTCTT
>Ga0190363_1001951_pt1 | contig 12078 bp, 17 predicted proteins | sample 48721867_MG_FD_161272 | JGI IMG/M metagenome (GOLD analysis project Ga0190363, IMG submission 161272) | Hydrothermal vent microbial mat bacterial communities from Southern Trench, Guaymas Basin, Mexico - 4872-18-6-7_MG | ecosystem: Environmental > Aquatic > Marine > Hydrothermal vents >...
ACTGGTAACTCTTCACCTATGTCGACAAATATTCTATCCCAGATTGGTATTTCACTGTCCTCACTCAACGGTGCTGGTATACCAGAGAGTACCATTAATGATATTAAGCCGACCGTCTTCAGGGCTACAGTTTTACCGCCCATGTTGGGGCCTGTGATAAGCAATAACGTGAAGTCTTTACCTACTTCGATATCCAACGGTACAACTTCCTTCTGATAGATGAGCAATGGATGACGTGCTTCACGCATTATGAGTGGGTTGCCGGGCTCAACTACCTTCGGTATGCGGGCATCTATTTCAAGCGCTAACCTGGCCTTGGCGTTGGTGAGGTCCAGCTTACCTACGAGTATGAGGTCATGCTCTATAGGTAGACGGTTTGCACGTAACTGGTCCATGATCTCCAATATAATTCGAAGCTCTTCAACCTCTTTCTCCTTTTGGAGTTCGAGCAACTCATTATTTAAATGCAGTACATCCATGGGTTCAACGAATGCGGTGTGTTCGGTAGCCGACAGCGCTATGGTGATACCCTTTATTTTGCTCTGTGCACCCATCTTCACCGGTATCACGTAGCGTCCTAAACGCTGCACGATTATGGGTTCCTGTAGATAGGGTAGTTGCAGGTAATCACTTAACTTGTAGCGGATGGCCTCCTCGAGCTCACGTATGCGACGCAATATTGACGTAAGTTTTGGTGACGAAGAAGGTTTGATACCGTTCTCGTCAACATGTTGACGTATCTTGTTTGCAGGTACATCCACCGGTAGTATGCTGGTGCTGAACTCGTATAGTAGCGGAAACTCCTTGGTGAATAAGCGTTTGAGCTCGCTGATACTATCAGCCCAGCTCACGAATGCCAGTAACTGCTCAACCGGAGGGGGGTCACCTTTATCCAATAATTGTAATAACTTAAGTACCTCCTCATCCTGTGGTATTGGTAACTCGCCATGTTGGTGACGCCATTCCATCACCTCGCGGGTGAAGTTCAACCGATACTCAATGGACGGTTTATCTTGAAGTGGAGAAAGTTCGTCCACCAGTTGCTTACCTTTATGGGTGACACATAAACTGCGTAGTTTGGATTTGATCTTGTCAAATTCGAGGATCTCCTCGACAGGGCGTGGCATTACGGCTTTTTGCTGGCGAGGCGTGCCTTCTTGCGTTCCCACTCTTTCTTAAGTTTGATCTTTCTTCTTATCTCGCTGGGTTTCTCATATACCTGATGTTTCTTATACTCTGAAAGTATGCGGTCCCTCTCTATGATGCGCTTAAATCGACGAAAAAGGGACTCAAAACTCTCACCCGGTTGCGCTTCTACTCGTATCATGTGCCTCCTTTTTGGATTTCATTTAATTCATATAATATTGTTGCTACAATCACAATACCTGCCGTTTCTGTGCGTAGAACGTAACGTCCTAAGCTTACAGGGATAAACCCTTTCTTAATAGATAACTCTAATTCATCTTTTGTAAAGTCACCTTCTGGCCCTACAAGTGCCAGTATCTTATGTTTATTCTGTAACACATCGCGTAACCTGTATCTTTCGCCGGTGGTGGCAGCTATCACACCGATATCGTAGGTTTCAAGCATATCCAGCACCTCATCGAACCTATGTGCCTTGCGGATAACTGGCAGGTGGAACCTACGAGCTTGCTTGATGGCGTTGATGGCAATTTTGTTCCAACGTGCTATCCTTGCACGTGTGTTTTCGGTACGTTCTGTTATCATTGGTATGATCTCCGCTACCCCTATCTCTGTGGTTTTCTCAACAAGTATGTCCATACGGTTTTTCTTCGGTATAGCACAGGCGAGTGTCACCCGTGTAGTGAGATCGTCTTCAAAGTATTGGCTGGCTATTATTTTACCTTCGACTGGTTTGCGTTTCTCACATCGTATAAGTTCTATTTCATAGAGGGTACCTTCACCATCGACTGCCTTGATTATGTCACCTTGTCGATGACGTAACACGTCACGTATGTGGTGACTCTCCTCTGGGGTGAATATCGCCAACCCACCCCTGATGTTGGGTTTGGGGATATAGAAGTATGGCATCACGGTAATACTATTTTCCAGTCGCTGTCAACCTTGCGCAGGTGTATGTCAATCCTTCCTTTATCGGTAGCTATTATGACAGTGGCACTGGTATCAGATGTTATGGAGGAGTGTACGATACGCCATTCACCATACGTGCCGACCTCGGACTTGGCGTCACGAAACGCTTTGGGTAATAGCTGTTTGTAAATAGTGGTGCGGTCGAGTTCGTCTGATATTATGTTATCCCATGTGGAGGTATCCACGTATTTTAAGAACGTATCCCAGTCGTTTCGCAGAAATGCAGCAAATGCGAGCTGAGCCACCTCTTCCGGTGATTTCTTACGTTCAGCTACATGCATCGGTAGACATGATAATAAAACAACAGCAGATAAAGTCAATAATTTCAGAAACCTCATATTTTAATATGTAAGTTCAAATCGATCGTCAACCGCCAGTTCTGTTGATAAATACGTGATAGATTATGTTGACATCATATGAAGTTAAGTAAGTTTATAATGATGGGGGTAAAATGAAGTGGTGGAACACTTTCTTGTTGGTTATATTTTTGAGTAGTTCAGTTATGGCTAAGGAGATAAAGAAAGAGAGCGATACCAAAAGGGGGCAAACGAAGGTAGAGAAGGTCGAAAAAGTGGGTTCGAAAAAGACTACCCCTTCTAAGGAAGTTACAAAAAAGAAAGAGTTCACCAAAACCCAACAGAAAGCCACAACCGTAGTAACCCGTAGAGGTAAGGTGACTGAGCTGTTCCATAAAGTGGATTATCAACCACAGACAGAAATACAGGCTACACAGAGTTTACAGGTGGCCACCGAAGGAGAGGAAGGTTCGGATACCACCAAACAGGAATCTGAGAAAAAGAGTAAACTTGGTGACTTCTTCAAAAAGCTAAGATCGAAGCAACCCGAGACACCACCCCCAGAGGAGGTACCGGGTGATTACCATTACTACTACGTGTATCATTATCATTATTATCCCTATTACTATCCATACTACCTGCCGCCACCCCCGTATTATGGGTATCAGCCACGTAGGGCAAGTAAGCTTGAGCTACAGAATAGGTTAAACTTGGCATTTGGGTATCAACATACATTGGGTTACGATAGTAGTATACCTACAATCGCTCTACGGGTGTTGTGGTTCATGTTACCACGGGGTGGACTCAGCTTCGTGTATCGTGGATATACCGAAACTGTGGCACCTGATGTTACGCAACGGCTGTCGGAGGTGGGGTTCCACTTTATATATCAGTTTCTACCGCATTATGAGCTGATCGGTAAGCTCGGTACACGCGGTTACTACCTTGAAGGTGAATCCAGTTGGGGGTTCGATCTTGGGCTACTTCTACGTGTACCGCTAATCAAGCGTCTATATTTTTACGGTGAGCCACACGTTGTGTTCATAGGTGGTGATATATTGACGGATTTTGAAGTTGGATTATCTTTACCACTTAATGAATTAGTAATTATAAGTATTGGTTACCGCTCTCAACAGATAGCAGACGCAAGTTTAAATGGTATACCAGCAAGGATTGAGATAATCCTTAAGTGATGCGCCTGTAGCTCAATTGGATAGAGCGGCGGATTACGGATCCGCTGGTTGGGGGTTCGAGTCCTCCCAGGCGCGTTGTTGACAAGCAGAGTAGTTGTTTAATTTATTGATATAACTTATTTGGAGGGAAGATGGTGAGGATCCGCTTAATGCGTATGGGTAAACGTAATCGCCCACATTACCGTATAGTAGTGGCTGATGCACGTGCACCCCGTGATGGTAAGTTTATAGAGATTCTGGGGTATTACGACCCCCTACGGGGGGAAGAGTTGAAGCTTGACGTTGACCGGTTTAAGGAGTGGCTAAAGAAGGGTGCCCAACCTACTAACCGTGTCTTACGTTTGTATGAACGTGTTTTGCGTAGCTTGAAAGAGAAAGAGAAACTATTAGAAACAGGAGGCGACGATGAACGTGAAGGAACTGATAACAGCGATCGTTAAGGCCCTTGTAGATTATCCAGATGCTGTCAACATCACCGAGATAGAAGGCGAACGTACTGTCGTATATGAGCTTCGTGTTGATAAGGCCGATTTGGGTAAGGTAATAGGGCGTGAAGGTAGGATGGCGCGTGCCATCCGTTCGATAGTAGCTGCTGCCGCCCTCAAACAGGGTAAGAGGGCGATGGTTGAGATTATTGAGTAATGAAGATAGAGATCCTCACCATCTTCCCTGAATTCTTCGAATCCCCCTTCAGGGTAGGGAATATTAAAAAAGCGCTTGATAAAGGGGTTGTTGAGATAAAGGTACATAATCTAAGGGATTACTCCACGGATAAGCACAAGAAAGTGGACGATTACCCTTATGGTGGCGGTACTGGTATGATATTTCGTATCGAACCCATATATCGGGCGTTGGAGGCACTTTCGACACCCAAAACCTGGCGTGTATTATTGTCACCACAGGGTAGGTTATGGCGACAGGATGTGGTTAAGGAGTATCTCAACCGCGAACACATTATCATTATATGTGGGCGTTACAAAGGGGTGGACGAACGTGTACGTGAACATCTGGTGGATGACGAGATATCTGTAGGTGATTATGTATTATCAGGGGGCGAACCTGCCGCCCTGGTGATAATTGATAGTTTGGTGAGATTGCTACCAGGTGTGATAGGTGATATAGAATCGGCGCTTACGGATTCATTTGTTGATGAGCTGCTGGATGCACCCCATTATACGAGGCCGGTTGAGTTCATGGGGTGGAAGGTACCCGAAGTTTTATTATCAGGAGACCATGGGAGGATAGAAAAATGGAGGAAAGAAAAGAGGAAAGAAAGGACAGAACTATGGAAGCGACGGCGACGCCAAGAATTAGGTTGGAAGATATAGAAAAAGAGTTGCTACAGGAAGCTACTAAGGGTAAGGAGATAGAGGAGTTTGGGCCCGGCGATACCGTAAGAGTTTATATGCGGATGATCGAAGGTGACAAGGAGAAGATACATCCATTTGAGGGTGTCGTTATTGCGATCAAAGGTGCAGGCATCAGGCGAACCATCACCGTACGTAAGGTTGTACATGGGTATGGTGTGGAACGCATATTCCCACTGTATTCACCTAATCTTGTGAAATTGCAGGTATTAAAACGGGGTAAGGTGCGACGTGCTAAACTCTACTACCTACGCGGTAAGAAGGGTAAAGCTGCCAAAATAAAAGAGCGTAAATGACGGCTGTCGAGTTACAACTATGGAAGGATGACCTGTTAGTTGCAGGTGTGGATGAAGCAGGCTGTGGACCGCTGGCCGGGCCAGTAGTTGCTGCGGTGGTGATACTGCCGCCGTTCTGTGAAATTAAAGTTAGGGATAGCAAGACACTAACCCCTACTGCACGTGAGTCACTGTTCCAGGCTATCAAACAGCATGCTGTGGATTGGTGTTATGGATGGGCGTCACCGGAGGAGGTGGCACGTTTCAACATCAGGTATGCGAGCTATCTCGCAATGTTACGTGCAATAAAAAAGTTAAAGGTAAAGCCTAACATGTTGCTGGTGGATGGTTACGAAATACCGTATGAGTTACCGTTTCCACAACAGGGTATAGTGAAAGGTGATGCGAAGTCACTTAATATAGCTGCCGCTTCTATAGTGGCAAAAGTTATACGTGATAGGGTGATGGAAATCTATGATATATTTTTTCCGGATTATGGGTTTGCACAACATAAAGGTTACCCCACACGTGAGCATATCAATAAGTTGTTACAGTTGGGGCCGTTACCTATTTATAGGGTTAACTATAAACCAGTAAGAAAGGTTTTGACAATAGAGGGGGTGTTAAAATGGCGGAGCCATCCCTTTATACAGTCGGGGATGAGGGTGAACTCGTCGCCCTCCGCTATTTGCAGCTTAATGGTTACGAAATACTGTCACGTAACTACCGCAAGAAACGCGGTGAGCTGGACATCGTCTGCCACAAGGATGGTGTGATAGTTTTTATCGAAGTAAAGACAAGACGTGAGCAGCAGTTTGGGCACCCCTTTGAAAGTATCACCACACGTAAGAAGCAACAACTGATAAAGATGGCAAAACAGTATCTAGTAGAACATAATCTGTGGGATAAGGCTTACGTAAGGTTTGACGTTATAGGGGTGAACTGGCCAAAGGATGGTAACCCATCCATCGAGCATATCGTGGATGCATTCCGTGTAGGTGGATGATAGCGCGTGTGAATTCAAGCACTGTTGTAGGGATTGAGGGATACATTGTTAATGTGGAAGTTGATATATCCAAAGGGTTACCTTCTTTTTCTACGGTTGGGTTACCCGACAGCGCTATAAAAGAGTCACGTAACCGTGTAGAGATGGCTATCAAAAACAGTGGACTGGATTTTCCAATCGGCAAGATAACGATAAACCTTGCACCCGCCGATATACGTAAGGAAGGGTCGGCGTTTGACCTACCTATAGCATTGGGTATTTTGAAAGCGGCTGGTGTGATAAATGCCAATCTGGATGAGTTTGTGGTATTGGGTGAGCTATCACTTGACGGCAGAGTACGTGGTGTACGTGGTGTGTTACCGGTTACAATATCGGCACATTCGAAGGGGTTTGATAAGTTTATTGTACCACGTGATAATGCTAACGAGGCAGCTATCGTGAAGGGCGTAACCGTATATCCGGTTGATAGTCTGTTGGAGGCGGTATCGTTTCTTAACGGTGTGCTGGACATACAACCACATAGCATGGATATCGATTCGATATGGGAGCGTGCACGTGTGTATGATGTCGATTTCCAGGACGTTAGGGGGCAGGAGGGTGCCAAACGTGCACTCGAGATAGCGGCTGCTGGTGGGCATAATGTGTTGATGATTGGGCCACCTGGTGCGGGTAAGACGATGCTCGCTAAGCGGTTGCCGACAATATTGCCACCACTTAGCTTGGAGGAGGCACTTGAAACCACTAAGGTACATAGTGTGGCGGGCTTGTTGGGTAGAGAGCAGGCGCTGGTGGGGGTGCGCCCGTTTAGGGCGCCACATCATACGATATCGGATGCGGGACTTATAGGGGGTGGGCACTTCCCAACACCGGGTGAGGTGAGCCTCGCCCATAATGGGGTGTTGTTTTTGGATGAGTTTCCTGAGTTCAACCGCCGCGTGTTGGAGGCGTTACGACAGCCGATGGAGGATGGTGAGGTTACTATATCACGTGCAACTATGAGGGTGACGTTTCCGGCAAGATTTATGTTGGTGGCTGCTATGAACCCATGTCCGTGTGGGTACTTTGGTGATCCACGGCATAACTGTACGTGTACGCCTGCAGCTATACAGCGATATGTGTCGAAGATATCGGGCCCGCTACTTGATCGTATCGATATACATATTGAGGTGCCAGCACTTACATTCGATGAGCTACGTAGTAAAAGTGTAGGTGAACCGTCGTCCAAAATACGTGAACGTGTGACAGAGGCGAGGCGACGGCAACTTGAGCGCTACAAAGATGTTGGCATATACTCGAATGCACAGCTATCGGGTAAGCTACTGGAGAGGTATTGTGAGCTCGATGGTACAGCGGAAGGTTTGTTACGTACTGCGATAGAGCAGTTTGGGTTCTCTGCACGTGCATACACGAGGATAATCAAGGTGGCAAGAACGATAGCGGACTTGGAAGGCAGTGATAGGATTCGACCCGAACACGTTGGTGAAGCAATCCAATATCGGACGCTCGACCGCAAGTATTGGATTAGATGATAATTGCTATAGTGGGGTTGGGGAATGTAGGGGTGACGGTTGCAAAGGGGTTAGCCCGAAAGGGGGTGGATCTTCTTTTGGTATCAAGGGATCGTGACAAAGCACATGGGTTAGCCGAGGAGATAGGGGGGAGGGTAGCCACTTATGAGCAGGTTAAATCAGCAGACGCTGTAATCCTTACGGTACCGGATGATGTGATAAGGGATGTACGACAGAAGTTGGGTAAGTTACCCAAACATCTTGTGCTTGCACATACGAGTGGTGCATATCCCGCAAGTATACTGGAGCATGGGCGATCTGTGGCGGTACATCCAGTCTATTCGTTTCCGTTTGCGCTGGCACCTGAGGAGTTGCAAGGAATATACTGGGTTATAGAGGGTGAGGCGGTTGAGTTTGGTAAGAAGTTAGTGGGGTTGCTCGATGGTAGGTATATGGTGGTGAAGTCATCAGTGAAGCCTGATTACCATGCGGTGCTGGTGGCGTTGGTTAAAGGGATGCTATCACTTATGGGTGATGTTGAACGTGCATGGAGGTTGTTGGGGCTCGATACTGAGGTATACAAACCTATGGTGAAAGGTATACTCGAACGTATATCTAAATACCCGATAGATAAGCTGCTGACAGGGCCACAGGTACGTAGTGATACGCAGTTGTGGGAGCTGGAGGCTAACCTTATACGTAGTAAGTTTAAGTGGTTGGCAAAGTATCTGGAGGATAACTGATATTGCTGGTGTGGTTGGTTGTGCTACCGTTTACACAGGAGGTGTTGGAGTATGATGCATATTTTGGCCCCATAAAGGCGGGGTATATAAGGTTGGAGTATGAGAAGCTGGGTGATACCTTGCGGTTCTGTGAGATACAACAGACTACGGGTATAGTTAGTTGGTTCTATAAAGTGGCGGACATGTATGAAGTGTTGACGGATACCAGCTTCCGTGTTATGTACTACGAGGATAGTGTACACGAAGGTAATTATCGACGCCGTACGAGGGCGAGGTTTATCCCTGCAAGTGAATCATTACTCGCCATATACGATGGTGATACGGTGAAGGTGCCACAAGATGTACATACGATCATATCGTTGATATACTTTTTGCGTACACTTGATTTGGGTGACGATACTACCATAAGGGTGTTGGTGCATTCGAACAAGAAGACGATAGATGTGCCGGTGGATATACGTAAGGTGGGCGATGTGTGGGAGGTAGCACCACATACTGAGGAGCTAAAGATATTTGCGAAAGAAGGTATGCGTATCTATTATGATAGGGATATGATACCGTTTTTGTTGAAGGTACGGTTCTTTTTTGGGTACCTTGAAGCCCGGCTAAGGAATAGGGTGGTGAAGTAGCTACTCTTTCTTAGAGGTAGGGGGTACCTCCAGTTGTAGCATTTTGTCGACTACGTTCATTATTGCTTGGGTAGCAGGTGAGTCGGGATACTCGATTACGAATGGTTTACCGTAATCCGAGGCTTCGACTATTTTGATATCCATCGGTATGCTACCGAGTAGTGGGATGCCCATTTCAGTTGATATGCGGGTGCCACCACCTTTCCTGAATATATCTATGGGCTTACCACAATGCGGACATATCAGGGTGCTCATGTTCTCTATAACACCTAACAGCTTGAGGTTAAGTCGTTTGGCAAAATTAACAGCTTTACGGCAATCAAGTAGCGAAAGTTCTTGTGGTGTGGTGACAACGATTGCAGAGGTTGCGGGCAACAATTGTGCTACTGATAAGGGTTCGTCACCCGTGCCGGGAGGTGAATCGATTATTAACCAATCGAGTTTACCCCAATCCACCTGTTCAAGTAGTTGACGGATGGCGTTGTGTTTCATAGGGCCACGCCAGATTATGGGGGTGGAAGGGTCGGGTAGCATATACGCGATGGAGATGAGTCTGAGCTTGGGTGTCACCATTACAGGGTGTATTTTGTTGTGTTCATCGACGGATAGGTGTTTATCTTCTACACCTAAGATTTTGGGTAGGTTAGGCCCATGTATGTCTACATCCAGGAGACCTACATCTCTACCACGTAAGGTGAGCCCAAGTGCTATGTTGGCAGCGATGGTACTCTTACCGACACCGCCTTTGCCACTGAATACCAGTACGCTATTGGGGGCGAGCTCGTTTACCATCGGGGGTGTGGATGACATATCTAAATATGCTGTCTATCGTTAGAACCGATAGCCAGCTAACAATAACAGCTGCAGTTTGTGTGTGGCACGGAATACGTAGTCGATGTCGAGCTCGACAAACACCGGTATGATGGGTGGTGCGAATACGGCATCACCGTTTAGTGCGATGGCGGTGCTGGTTGTATCGGCAAGCTTAAGTGAATGTAGGCCACTACCTACACCTATCTTAAACATAGGGATCGCACGTAGGTGTACACCAGCTATTAGGCGGATGTCTTGGTCTTTACCTTTAAAGCTTAACCCAGCATCACCATAAAACCCTACAGGCATAAGAGGGGGTGAGATGGAGAGCCCCGCCCCTACATAGGCCCAGGTTTGTAGGGAGTCGTCAACCCAGTTGTAGCTGATACCACCCTTGACCGCAGGGCTTATGATACCTGCATATGCGGTGAGACTGGCTATCAAGCAGAGGATAATGACTGCAAAGGTTCTCATGTCAGCTCCTTTTCCAGTTAAATAAGGGGTTTTGCTGAAAGTCAAGTGATGCGAGATGGAGGTGGTTGACTGATGTAATGATGGAGTATCTTGACTTAAGCTTAAGAAGGAGGTTACATGGTAGCTTCTTTCTGGAGCTTTGTGCTTTTAAACTTACAACCCACCATAAATCTTACTATGTATAATAGAAATTTCACAACTAATAGGTGAAGATGAAAAATGAACCCTTCACATGGGTAACACCTCTTAAATTATCCCTACTTGTGTTCATAGGTATACTATCTGCTTGTAAGACAGTGAATGTTGTCACTATACCTCAACTTAAACCTATAAATAAGCATATAATCAAGGGGTATTGGATAGATTTCACCTTCTGGAAATCACCCAGATGGTTAAAAGATGATGTAATCTGCTTTGTGGGTGGCAAACATGAAGAGTTAGAGTTGAAGTATATGTATACAGGGCACCATATTTATATCTATGATATGAAAACAGGTACGTTAAAGGAACTCGTTTCATTGCCATGGGATGAGACTATACTTAGCTACTGGGTATCACCCGAGATCGATCAAGTTATATATAGTACAATTGAAATTCCCTTTAGCATTTTTGCTCCCCCTTTTGATGATGACGTTTTTTCTCCTCACGGCAATCGATCGATAAAGCAATCCATACGCTACGAGTCCGAATTAATACACCCATCACTTACTGCAAGCTAATGGATCGTGATTCTTTGTATGTATTCTGGTGGCATTCGAACGAATTACCTGTCGAGATTTATCGATTAAACGATGGCAAATTAATCGTTGGTACAGCCACCTTAGAGTCCAACTATACTCGTAAAGATAGTCGGTTGAGTGTTCTCGAGTTGACCGCAACACCAGGTGGAATTTATCTTGTCGAGGAATGTGACAGCTCTACAATCATCACAACGGGTAGCTTACTTCGTCCAATGTATGATTCCTTGATCCATTACATAACGGTCACAAATGATACACAGTTATTTATGGTAAATCCATTCACACGGGAGAGGGAATTAGTACAACCTCATCTACACGTACCACCATATTCGCAATATAAATACGATTACGGTTGGTGGGTTGAGGTAGATACAATTACAGATTTTGATATAATGCTTCTTGTTAAGGAGATGACATTGTATGTACCCTGTATAATTCCCGTCAGTTATGTGGATTCGCTTGTACTCTCATATTTTGACCCGTTACGAGGTATGGTATTTTATAATCTACGTAATGGCCGAAAAGCGCACCTCACAATCAACTATAAACCCACAATATATGTGATACTACCGCTGGCTTACAAGGAGATAGCATTTTTCCCCAAAATTCGTACATTTATATTTGACTCATTACCTTGCATGGTACTTTATAATCCACGTAATGGCCGAAAAGCGCACCCCACAATTGGCTATAAACCTATAGTATATGCGATATCACCGGATTGCAGGAGGATAGCAGTTTTCCAAAATACCCTCAAACCCGACGGTTATGCGATAGAGATATATGTGTATGATTGGGGTTATAAAATCGATAGGATACTGGATAAAATTCGCTGATGGTACATGATATACAAATTAGAAACACAGAGTGAGATGACACAGGGAAGATGTAACTATAGGCTTGGAAAATCTAACGGTTTGGA